>Ga0114964_10000690_pt1 | contig 25492 bp, 30 predicted proteins | sample C_131016_MF_Meta_FD_92638 | JGI IMG/M metagenome (GOLD analysis project Ga0114964, IMG submission 92638) | Freshwater microbial communities from Lake Croche, Canada to study carbon cycling - C_131016_MF_MetaG | ecosystem: Environmental > Aquatic > Freshwater > Lake | place: Lake Croche, Canada...
GGCATTAATATTGAACAAGACATTAATGAAAGTGTTGGCTTCTTCTTACGTGCGATGAAGGCAGATGGTAAAACAGAAACCCTTGCTTTTACCGAAACCGACGGCTCAATTGGTACGGGTTTTTCAATTAAAGGCAGTCGCTGGGAAAGATCAAAAGATACCCTAGGTATTGGCTATCTTTACAACACCATATCGAAAGAACGTCGGGACTATCTTGCCGCTGGGGGCATCTCATTCTTCTTGGGGGACGGTTATCTTAACTATCGACCAGAACAAATCTTTGAGACCTATTACAGCATGAATGTCTGGAAGGACTTTTATGTCACCGCAGACTACCAAAGAATGTGGAACCCAGGCTACAACGCAGACCGCGGTCCAGTAGATTTTGGTGCCGTGAGATTGCATGTAGACTTTTAGTAGAACACTCTGATTTAAATAGCACTCATATTAAGAAAGTACAGAATGAAGAAAAGTATTGCCTATGCCGCTTATGAAGCGAATAAACCCCTTGGTCCTTTTGAGTTTGAACGAAGAGAGGTCGGAGCGACAGATATTCAAATTGATATTTTGTACTGTGGCGTTTGCCACAGTGACATCCACCAAGCCAGAAACGAATGGGGAAATGCCAAATATCCTATGGTACCAGGCCATGAAATCGTAGGTCGTATCACTCATGTCGGCACTGGTGTTAAAGGCTTTAAGGTAGGGGATTTAGCTGGGGTAGGCTGTATGGTCGACTCCTGCGGTGTTTGCCCAGACTGCCAAGCGGATTTAGAGCAGTTTTGTGAGTCGACGGTGTTTACCTATAACAGCCATGACCAACACACTGGTCAAAACACTTATGGAGGTTATTCAGATCACGTGGTGGTAAATCAGCGCTTTGTATTGCACGTCTCTGAGAAGCTAGAGTTAGCGGCTGTGGCACCTTTGCTGTGTGCCGGCATTACTACTTACTCACCACTGCGTCATTGGAAGATCAAAAGGGGCGACCGTGTTGGGATTGTCGGCTTGGGAGGACTTGGACACATGGCGGTTAAGCTTGCCCACGCGATGGGGGCGCATGTGGTGCTGTTCACGACATCTCCTGACAAGGCAGCTGATGCTAAACGGTTGGGGGCCAGTGAAGTGGTCATCTCCAAGCATGCAGATGAAATGGCGAAGATGGCGGGCAGTCTGGACTTTATCCTAAATACGGTCGCAGCTCCCCATGATCTGGATCAATTCATGGCTCTATTAAAACGCGATGGGACAATGTGTTTGGTTGGGGTGCCTGATGGACCGCATCCAAGCCCGAACATTGCCAACCTGATTTTTAAACGACGCCAATTGGCCGGTTCGCTCATTGGCGGGATTAAAGAAACGCAGGAGATGCTCGATTTTTGTGCGGAGCACAATATTACTTCTGATATTGAATTAATTCCCGTTCAAAAGATTAATGAAGCCTATGAGCGCATGCTCAAAAGTGATGTGAAATATCGATTTGTAATCGATATGCAATCCTTGAAGCGCTAATTAAGCGCGCTAAAGAGAGCCCATTTATGGATTAGGTGGGCTTTTATATTTTTTGAGCGCACTTCTTGTCCGGCTGTCGAGTAGGCTCCATAGCGCAACTTTCTCATCATTATCGAGTGACTCACACCTGTTATGCGCAAGTCTTATTTCCTCTAGCTGAATGAGTTCTGTGACTTCCTCCGCGATTCTCGCGAGCAGATCTTTATCATCCGTGCTGAAGGCCTCTAACGCCCCAGCAGTTGGGGTAATTGATTGCTTGGGGGCTTCGATGGGTTTGGCTTTAGTGGACTCCTGACCTGCCTTCTCTTCTTTCATTTCCACCATCGGCAGATCCTCTCCCGCATAGATATACATCCCAAGTCCATGCAAGGAGATCGCTTTAGCTAGGCATCGTTGCATCGCCGTGTTCACTGAAAAAGCATCTGGATTGGTAATCGCTTTGTTTCTAAAGTCCATCACCGGCAACTGGGCAGTTCTCGATTTACCAAAGGCATGCACGGTACAAAACACCATCATGGTCTGCCCAAAGAACTTGGGCTCCGCATACTCCCATGTGGCACCCTCATCGAGCTGAAGTAATTGATCCACCGCCCAAGACCATGACAGATAAGCTAGGCCATTCTTACGCTCAATGTAGTCGTTCACATTAATTTTTCTTAACTCAGCGTAGTGCATGATGAATCTCCTCCATCGCTTTTTCGTACATCCAATTGATTAACTTCTGATCCATGAGCTCAATGATATTCATCTCACTATCCACGGGCCTGACTTCATCGATCTGTTCAAACACCATGCATACACACACGTCATACGAGCCACCCTCGAACTCGACGGTGGCCCATTCATAATTACGCCCATTCCGCTTACCCATCTTTTCCTCCATCGCTTTAATATTGATAAGATGAAGTAAGTATAGAACTCTACACAACACTTAGTCAAGTGTTCTACACAAAAAGTTAAATCGAATAATTCTTTTTAATTTATTGGGGCAACAAAAAAGCCACGTATAACGTGGCTTTATAAGGTTTTAGTTAAATTATTTTTTTGTTGGTTTACCTTCGCCGAGCATGATCCATCGGGCAGTAAATGGAGTCTGATCTTCGAGCTTAAAAGCATATCTAGCATCAATACTTTTGATCTTTCCTGTTAGCCATTGATATACAACACTACGTGATGCGCCACATAAAAGACCAAACTCAGTTTGTTCATTTATGTGGAGCGTTTCCATCATGTATTGGACGCGTTCAGCAGTGGTTTTCATGACCAAATTATAAACTTTTTATAACACATTTCCTCATTAAGCCCATGAATTGATCTGCTATTGATTAATGATCTCAGCCTCGATGATCTTTGCCTTGCTTTCCCGATACTTTCTGAGGGCGTCCATGGCGCGGTAGATATCCGTATCAAGCTGGATTTGGTATTTACTAAAAAGCGCCAAGTCATTGCCTTGGGGGATGCGGCTTGCAATCTTCATGTCAGCTTTAAATTGATAAGCCTGGTGGAAGTGGCTATTGTTGGTAATGAAGCTCTTTGCGGCTTCCTTGATCTCTCCCAATGCTCTATGGACATAGATCTTATCAATGGCAAATTCATTCCAAGTTACATCGTACTCCTCGGCCTTGCTGATCATAAGTTCATATGTGTGAGGTGCATTATCTTGTATGTCTAGGAGAGTGAAGGTCTTTTGTTTTGTGATGTAGTTATCATATTCATCAACCACTGCCTTGAAGTACTGGTAGCTTTCCTCGGTCTCTTTGGACAAGTGTTCTGACCTTGATCGAACTGCAAGTGGGTGTCTGAAGAATTCAGATATCCGCTCCGCAAGAACGTGGTCTGACATTGAGATCCTAAGCTTTGCCGCCTCGGCCTCCCGTAAACGGATCTGGCGGATGGAGCCAACGATAATTCTCTCGACAATTGTGACTTCAATAGCGTCAGTTGGCCGCAAGGCGGCGGCGATATCGTCTGCAAGTTGGCTGAGCTGTTCGTCGTTCTCACCCGGCAGCAATGGAATCCCCGCATAGATCCCATGAGTTAATGCATTTTTGCTCGACCTTGCCTTACCCGCAGGGGTCTTGGGGCCGGTCGATTTTCTAGCATTTTTTTTGTTAGCTTTGACTTGTGCGATGCTGGTCATAGGGCAATCCTTGAATTTTTAAAATGGGTATTTAATAAATTGGGGTTCCTATAAAAATTTCAAGGCTTAACAATGGCTTATCTAAAAAATTAGTATTTTTTATATTCTTTTTTGAAATAAACTATCAATCTCCAAAACGAACCCAATATAGCTATAAACCATGCCTCGCAGTGCTTATAGCGATATTTTATTAAAAGAAAAAAATAGAAGGCGCCGTACAGAACTCAATTCAAGAAGATGAGAAATTTACTAGCAAATACTAGCTAAATTTAAAACAGTATCAGGACGATTGAGTTAATTTGAATTAGGGCTTTTTAGTTGCACGTCAGCTTTGTTAGCTCAAGCACTCATACATGGTCCGCTGCGATGTATTTTCTAATCAATTTAATAGCGATTGATAGAAGATAGAGCATGATTAAACACCCAAAAAAGTCGCCAATCATCATCGTGATTGAGTTCGATAAAGGCGTATTGTCTAATTTAATGGAATTAAAATAGAGCTCATGTGCAAGGCTATTAAATACAGCTGCAGTAGAGCATAGAATTAATAATTGGGGAGCTTTTAAATTGCTAAGCAGGCCGTCAATTTGAAGGAAGTATTTGGAAATGTTAACGGCAATATAAGGATTGATTGCAGAGATTGCAGCAATCACGATGGCATGTGGTAGGGAGGTATGAGAAAAGTCACTGGTAACCATTGCGCCTACAAACAGCCCCACAATCGCCACTGAGTCAAATAATAAGACGGCGACTAGACGGATGCCTGCAGGCAGGAATATCCAGTTAACGAAATGACTAAGTTCTAGGTGGGAGAAAGCGAGATTGTTAAGTGAGAATAATAAAATCCACGCCAGGGCAATGCCAATAACCGAACCAATGAATTTAATTATCACAGCGACTTTTAATAGTTATACCGAATAGTATAGGCATAACCATTTAATCTCATCAGGTTTTATTTGGTGGCTTCCACCATCAGCTTGCCCAGTTGCGCAAAATACTGATCCGTCTGTTTGGTTGGGGTGACATACTTAATGCGGTTGTCAATTTCATCTTGCACTAATTCAACGTACCCTTTTTGACGTAATTTCTTCAAATACCGAAACACCGTGGAGGTAGAAATCTCATCGGTGATACTCATGGTTTCAACAACCGTGATGGGTTGCTTTCTTTCCCAATACGTCACCAATAAATGCAGTATTTTTCTCTCGATCGGCTCAATGGTAGGGATGGCTAGGAGTTTTTCATTCGCGACGGCAAGATTAATAAATCTTGTAAAGACATCCTTAAAGTTTGACATTCACTATCCTTAAATTCAATTTACGTTGGTAAATAGAAGTACTAACGTTTCAATGGGAAAAGAGAATACACGTAAATGTAATATTTAAAAATATCATTTTGGTAATATTCTTCATTAATGGCGCTTAAATCCAAGGCCCTTTGCTTGTTGTGCTTGAAACAACGAAGTCGCCAATCAGCGCTATTTTGATCAAGCAGCTAATAATACTGATCATAATGCTCGCCATGATCGCGGTACCCAAACTCGACACCACAAATCCTTTCACGAGCCCACTCACCAGCATTAACACGGCGCCGTTAATCACCAGCAAGAAAATGCCAAAGGTAAAAAAGGTAATCGGAAGCGTCAGGGCAATCAATAAGGGTTTAATGAGCGTATTGGCAAATCCAAGCAGCAATGCTGAGACCAGGAGTGCGCCGGCGGATTCAAATTTAACCCCGCTAAAGATATAAGAGCTGGCCCAGAGGGCGATGGTGGTGGCTGCCCATTGGGCTAAAAATGGCATCATTGATAAGGTCCTATTATATAAACTTGCAAAAGTAAGCGATCGTCCCCATATTGTAACTGTAAGGCTTAATAACAGTGAGGAGATTAAAATGATGCATGAATACTTTAATGGTCAGGTCCCGGTGCACGCGATGGTGATGTGTATCTTCATGAATGTTTTTATGGTGTTATCAATCGCAGCATTAATCAAGTACCTCATCAAAGGCAGATGTGGTTGCGGCTGTAAATGCGGCTGTGCTTGTTGTAACAAAAATAAAGAAGGCGCTGGTGCTGAAAAAAGCGCCTGCTGCAAATGATCGGTAATGTGATGTGAATAAAAGGCCATCTGATAGATGGCCTTTTTATTGGTCTTCACCTAATCATGGATGATCGAAAACACTTTATAAACTTAAAGAAATATTTGTAATAGCTCGTTGAGAAAACGTTGCCCCATTAAGGTGGGCGCAATGATCATCTCATTTTCAGCGTTGCGGGATTGGGTCAGTAAGCCTTTTTTTTCTGCCACTCTTAGCGCTTCACTCACCGAACTATTATTTAAGCCGGTGCGCTGCGCGAGTAAGTTTAGGTTCACGCCACCAGTTAACCGCAGGGCATTCATCATGAATTCAAATCCTAATTCCGCCTTTGGAATGATCCATTCATTGTCCACGGCCTCGCCCTTAATCGCATGCTCCAAATATCGGTTAGGATGCTTGTGGCGCGTTTGACGAATGATCTTGTCATGGAAACTGAGCTTGCTGTGCGCGCCCGCGCCGATACCTAAGTAGTCGCCGAAGGTCCAATAGTTAAGATTATGTCGACATTGCTGCCCTGGTTTTGCAAATCCGGAAGTTTCGTAGTGTTCATATCCAGCCGCTTTTAATACCTTCTCAATTTCTTCTTGCATCACCGCGCTGGTGTCATCATCGGGCAAGCTCGGCGGTGTGCGATGAAACGGCGTGTTGGGCTCTAAAGTTAAATGATAGAAAGAAAGATGACTAGGATTCAGCGCACAAGCGCGTTTGGCATCACTGATCGCATCTTCCAAAGTCTGATTGGGAAGTGCGTACATCACATCTAAGTTCACACGATCGAAGGTCGCAAGGGCCAACGCGGCCGCGTTCATCGCCTCCCCTTGATTGTGAATTCTGCCAAGCGCCGTCAGGTAACGATCATCAAAACTCTGAATGCCCATCGACAGTCGATTCACCCCAGCGGCTTTGTAGCCTGCAAAATTTGCAGCATCGACCGTTCCTGGATTGGCCTCTAGAGTAATTTCCGCCCCGTATTCTAAGGGGGTGAGCATGCGCACATGGCTTAGGATTCTATCAATGGCGGCCGCTGAAAATAAACTCGGCGTCCCCCCACCAAAAAAGATGCTATGAATCTTTCTGCCCCACACCAAAGGCGTTGCTTGTTCTAAGTCGGCAATTAGTGCCTCCACATAAACATCTTCTTGGATCTCATGCTTATTTTCGTGGGAGTTAAAGTCACAATAAGGACATTTACGCACACACCACGGAATATGAATGTAAAGAGACAGCGGCGGTGGGTTCTTTAATCCAGAGAGGGTATGGCCACCCGCGAGTGGTGCTAGCGTATTTGGCGGCGCGATATTTTCAATCGGAATGATAGGAATCATTGCTTGCTTGAGACTATTTTGAGTCGGAGTTTGGGTAGGGATTGATGAGGCTTTCCACCAGCGCATGCAGGGCTTCGCGCATTTGTGCTTCCGAGACTTCCATCAGCAAGCCGTCCTCAAGCGCATCTTGTGCGACCTGCTTGAGCTCATCAAAGTTTTCAGTCATCACCTTCACTTTTTCTGTGCAAGAGACAACGCTCCCGTCGTCACGGACCCATTTAGGCCAGCCTGGTTTGTTGCCCTTGCTCATGCTGACAGTCTTTCTAGTTTTTGGATTAACTTGGTCATGGCATGGCCGCGATGGCTGATGCGACTTTTAATCTCTAAGGGTAATTCAGCGACGGTTTTTCCGGTCTTGTCATCTAAAAACAAGGGGTCGTAACCAAAGCCATCCTCGCCTTTAAGTGCCGTTAAAATCTCACCAGACCATATTCCTTCTGCAATGATCGGCTCTGGGTCATGGGCATGACGCACCAACACAATCACACAATAAAAATGGGCGCGACGATTTTTTTCATTCACCATCACCGTCAATAATTTCTCATTATTGCGTGCATCAGATTTTGGCGTGTCCGTGTTCTCACAAGCATAGCGCGCGGAGATGACCCCTGGCGCGCCTAATAAGGCATCCACACACAAACCAGAGTCATCCGCCAATGCTGGCAATCCGGTGATCTGGCTGGCATGACGCGCTTTTGCTAGGGCGTTTTCAATAAACGTCGCGTGGGGCTCTTCAGCTTCAGGCACATTCAACTCACCCTGTGGAATGATTTCCAAGCCCAGTGGCGCAAGTAGATGGGTCAACTCTTTGAGCTTGCCTTTGTTGCCAGAGGCGATGACCAGTTTTTCAAAAGGCAGGTGCATTAAAGCCCTAATACTTGTTTTTGTTTAAGGCTCAGCGCTTTGATCCCAAGATCTGCTAGCGCTAACATTGCGTTCATCTCTTCATGCGTGAAGGCCTCGCCCTCCGCTGTGCCTTGAATTTCTACGAAGCCGCCTTTGCCAGTCATCACCACATTCATGTCGGTATCACAGCTTGAGTCTTCCAGGTAATCAAGGTCCAGCACAGGGGTGCCTTGATAGACGCCCACTGAAATGGCCGCGACAGAATCCTTAAGTGGAGACTCTTTAATCAGTTCCTTGCCCATGAGATAGGAAATGGCATCTTGAAGTGCCACATAAGCGCCCGTGATGCTGGCGGTCCGTGTGCCCCCATCGGCTTGAATCACATCGCAGTCAATTTGGATGCTGCGCTCGCCTAATTTTTCTAAATCAATAATGGCGCGTAGGCTGCGGCCAATTAAACGCTGAATTTCTTGGGTACGTCCTGATTGCTTGCCTTTCGCGGCCTCTCTATCCATCCGGCTACCAGTTGAGCGTGGCAACATGCCGTATTCCGCTGTTACCCAACCTTGGCCCTTTCCTTTTAGAAAGCCAGGGACTTTTTCCTCAACGCTTGCGGTGCACAGCACGTGAGTATCGCCGAATTTAACTAGGACACTGCCTTCAGCGTGCTTGGTGTAATTGCGGATAATTTCAACTTCGCGCAATTGATGGGTGGCGCGGCCGCTTGGGCGAAGGGTATTGGCGGACATCATGTTTCCTTAGATTGTTTTTTGCTTAAAGCATGCATTATAAGCCAGAAATATCTTGTTATTCATGGCATGAAGGGGACCAGATTTGATACCATCTAAACTCTTCAGAGGAAACACATATCCATGATTTATAGCATGACAGGTTTTGCTTCGCTTGAGAGGCAAATGGCAAATGGCGTTTTAGTGGTCGAACTGCGTTCGGTGAACCACCGCTATTTAGAGTTACACATGAAGCTCGATGAGCATTTACGTAGCTTTGAACCCTTGGTGCGTGAAATGATCGCTGCAAAATTGGGTCGCGGTAAGGTGGAGTGCCGCATGAGTTTAGTGAAGCGTGGCGCAGCAGATAAGGATCTGGCACTAGACGAAGAGATCCTCAATAATTTATCACTGGTTGCAGAAAAGATCCAACAGCGCTTCCCCAGTAGCCAAGCCCTTTCGGTCGCCGAGATCTTGCATTGGCCAGGGGTTGTGCAAAATCAACATGCTGATGATGATCAATTGGCAGAAGAGATTAAAAATAGCCTCACCCAAATCTTAGAAGACATGAGCGCCTCTCGATCACGTGAAGGCGCAAAAATGAAAGCCTTAATTCTTGAGCGCTTGGCTGAGGCCGAGCAACTAGTGGCAACGGTCAAACCTTTATTACCGATGCAAGTGAAAGCCTATCAAGAAAAGCTTACGGCTAAACTTCAAGAAGCGTTAAAAAGTGTAGATGAAGATCGGGTGCGTCAAGAGTTGGTGTTGTTTGCGCAGAAGATTGATGTGGATGAAGAGCTCACCAGACTAACCGCGCATGTGAGTGAAGTGAAACGGATCTTGGATGCAGACCAAGCGGCGGGTAAGCGTTTAGATTTTCTGATGCAAGAACTCAATCGTGAGGCCAACACCCTTGGCTCTAAATCGGTTTCAACAGAAGTCTCTCAAGTCTCGATGGGCTTAAAAGTGCTCATTGAACAGATGCGCGAACAGATTCAGAATATTGAATAACTAAAGGCAGAATCATGTCAGGTCACTTATTTATTATCACTGCAGCCTCAGGAGCAGGTAAAACCAGCTTAGTCCATGCTTTGTTGGCGTCTGATTCGAACATCAAACTTTCTGTTTCTTATACCACCCGTCAGCCGCGTCCAGGTGAAGTCGATGGATCGCATTATCACTTCGTGGAAGAGGTGCAATTTCTAAGCATGCTGGCGGCGGGTGACTTTTTAGAAAGTGCCCACGTCCATGGGGCACGTTATGGCACCTCAAAAACACGTGTGGATGAAGCCTTGGCTTCAGGTCAAGATTTGATCTTAGAGATTGACTGGCAAGGCGCCGCACAGGTGCGTCAGTTATACCCGAATGCGGTCAGTATTTTCATCTTACCCCCATCAATGACGGCGCTGGAATCTCGTCTGCGGGGGCGAGCGCAAGATAGTGAAGAAGTGATTCTTAAACGATTGGCCGCAGCGCGCGATGAGATGAGCCACGTGGGGGAGTTCGACTATGTTACAATTAACGACAAGTTTGAGGAATCGTTGCAAGATTTAGTGGCGATTGTTCGTGCGGTGCGACTCAAATGTGCAACTCAATTAACGCGTCATGCTGCGTTGATTAAAGATCTCATTTAAGTTTTCTTACTAAATTCAGGAGTATTACCATGGCTAGAATGACAGTAGATGATTGTCTAGAAAAAATCCCAAATCGCTTTCAATTGACTTTAGTGGCTGCGTATCGCGCTCGTCAATTAGCCAATGGATCAGAGCCATTAGTATCGACCTTCGGTCTAAAAGACAAACCAACCGTATTGGCCTTGCGTGAAATCGCAGCAGGTAAAGTTGGCTTGGAAGTTTTAAACCGCGGTCACGCCTAAATTCACGGTTGTCTTCATTGAGTGTAGATAACCTGACATGTCTAATGATAAAAGTCATCATGCAGGAAAACGCGCAGCAGAGTTTTTAGCACCTGCTGCGCCTTTGCTACCCGTCGATAGCGAGGATTCGCAACTCACCTTAGCGCTCAAAAAATATCTCAAAACGCCAGACATTCAATTAGTCTGGGAAGCCTATCGCTTTAGTGATCAAGCCCATCAAGGTCAAATGCGCAGAAGTGGTGAGCCTTACATCACCCATCCGGTGTCCGTTGCCTTAATCTTGGCAAGTCTGCATCTTGATACCCCAACCATCATTGCTGCCCTCTTGCATGATGTCGTTGAGGATACCGGCATCACCAAAGAAGATGTGGGCGAAAAATTTGGTCCCCAGGTCGCTGAACTGGTCGATGGATTATCTAAGCTCGATAAAATTGAATTCCAAAGTGCGACTGAAGCACAGGCAGAAAACTTCCGAAAAATGCTGCTCGCGATGTCACAAGATGTCCGGGTAATTTTAGTGAAACTCGCTGACCGTTTGCACAACATGCAAACCCTCGATGTCATGAAGCCCGATAAGCGTCGTCGCATTGCTCGTGAAACCTTAGAAATTTATGCACCGATTGCGAATCGTCTTGGCTTAAATGACATTTACCAAGAGCTTCAAGATCTAAGTTTCAAAAATCATTATCCGATGCGATATGCGGTGCTCTCTAAAGCAGTTCTCGCGGCGCGGGGCAATCGTAAAGAAGTCGTGGGTAAGATTTTAGATGCGGTTAAAGAGCGTCTGGCGGACATGAAAATTGAGGCGGATGTTTCTGGTCGCGAGAAACATCTTTATAGTATTTACAAGAAGATGACCGGTAAGACCATCGGTTTTTCACAAATTTTCGACATTTACGGCTTTCGTCTCATCGTGAATGACTTGCCTGCTTGCTACTCTGCATTGGGCGTACTGCATGGCTTATATAAGCCCATCCCTGGCAAATTCAAAGACTATATTGCCATTCCAAAAGCCAATGGTTATCAGTCATTACACACGACTTTATTTGGCCCTTTCGGCACGCCGATTGAAATCCAAATTCGTAGCCAAGAGATGCATAACATTGCGGATGCTGGGGTAGCCGCCCATTGGCTCTATAAAACTACCGATGCGCATTTCACTGCCATGCAGCAGCAAACGCATCAGTGGTTGCAACGTTTGCTCGATATTCAATCAGAGAGTGCCGACTCATTAGAGTTTTTAGAGCACCTCAAAGTAGATTTATTCCCGGACGAGGTGTATGTCTTCACGCCTAAAGGCAAGATCCTTGCATTATCAAAAGGTGCGACCGCCGTCGACTTTGCTTATGCTGTGCATACGGATATTGGCAATCGCTGTGTGGCGGTCAAGATCAATCAAGAACTTGCGCCTTTAAGATCAGAACTGAGAAATGGCGACCATGTAGAAATTATCACGGCAGTCCATGCGCACCCCAATCCAGCATGGCTCAATTATGTGGTGTCAGGTAAGGCAAGAGCGCACATCCGTCATTTCTTAAAAACGATGCAGTCAACAGAATCGGCGCACTTAGGCGAACGCATGCTCAATCAGGCACTTCGGGCACTGCACAGTGAAGCCAGCAAGATTGATGATTCACAATGGCAAAAACTGTTGCGGGATTATGGGGCCAAAAATAAGGAAGAGATTCTCACCGATATTGGTTTGGGTAAGCGCTTAAATGTCATGGTAGCGCATCAACTCATGGCCATGGGTGAGGAGCATGGTGAGCGCCATGCCAAGCATCCCAATAAGCCGCTGGGCACCATTACCATCCGTGGCTCTGAAGGTATGGCAGTTCAGTTTGCGCAATGTTGCCGTCCAATTCCAGGCGATCCTATTCTCGGATTTATTAACAAAGACAAGGGCCTCGTGATTCATACGCATGATTGTCCATCGGTGCGGAAATTCCGCATTGATCCAGAAAAGTGGCTGGATGTGGAATGGGATCCAGAGAGTGAACGGTTGTTTAAGGTCAATCTTAAAATTGCCGCTGCCAATAAACCAGGTATGTTGGCGACGATTGCTTCGGCGATTGCAGAAGCCAATTCCAATATCGATAACATTAGTATGGAAGAATCAGATAACAGCACCTATACCGATATTTTATTTACGGTGCAGGTGCATGACCGCGTCCATTTGGCAGACTTGATGCGTCGTCTGCGTAAAATTCCAGATGTGGTCCGCATGAGCCGCGCTAAAGGCACCGGGACTGAACAAAGAGCACAATAGTAATTTTGGGTAGATGGGTCTTATTAATCAGTATTGAAAGGGGATGTCATGAGTGAATATTTCAATCCGGGTCAGCGTCAACTGCAAGAAGAATTTGAAACGGTTCCTTTGGCGGATCGATTGCAAGCGGGCATCATCGCCCCAGAAATTAATCCCTTAGATGCTGAATTTATTGAAGCCCAAAATATGTTTTTTTTGGCGACCGTGGACGACAAAGGTCAAGCCAACTGTTCTTATAAAGGTGGCCAACAAGGATTGGTGAAAGTGATTGATTCCACCACCTTAGCCTTCCCCATTTATGACGGGAATGGCATGTTCATGTCAGCAGGCAATGTGCTCGTGAATGGTCAGGTGGGATTGCTGTTTGTTGATTTCAACAAGCAAGCGCGTGTGCGGGTGAATGGGGTTGCGAGCATTATCCAAAACGATCCTTTGCTTGGCAATTGGCCTGAGGCGGTGTTAGTGGTGCGGGTCAAAGTCCGTGAGACCTTTCCGAATTGCCCACGCTACATTCATAAAATGGCACTGGTTGAAGAATCTGCTTTTGTGCCTAAAGCGCAATGCACCACCCCAGATGCAGATTGGAAAAAATTGGAAATTGTGGCGGATGTACTGCCGCCTAAAGATGCGCATTTGGCAAGCAATGAACAAGACGTGCTCGCGGCCATCAACCGAAATTAACCTTAACCATTTAATCACCACCCCTTAGGAAAAAGTAATGAGCAAGCAAATTATTCATACAGATGGCGCACCGCAAGCCATTGGCACTTACTCGCAAGCTGTGAAAGTCGGCAATACGGTGTATTTGTCTGGTCAAATTGGCTTAGAGCCAGTGTCGATGCAAATGGTCGACGGCATTGAGGCGCAGGTGCACCGTGTGTTTACCAATTTAAAAGCCGTGGCGGAAGCTTCAGGCGGTTCATTGGCGGATGTGGTGAAGCTAAATATTTTCTTAACTGACCTGTCAAACTTTGCTTTGGTCAATACCATCATGGCTGAGTATTTCACCCAGCCCTATCCAGCACGTGCAGCAGTCGGGGTGGCCTCACTTCCACGCGGCGCCTTGGTTGAGGCGGACGGCGTGATTGAGCTTAACGCTTAATTAACGCAAGCGATTGACCAAGCTATCTGACATTAAAGGCATCACCAAGCCGGTACTGACGGGCTTGAATAAGTTGGGTATTCGCGATGTGCATGGTTTGCTCCTTCATCTGCCCCTTCGCTATGTGGACGAAACCCACATTAGCGAAGTGCGCGAACTTCGATTAGGCGAGCAAGCCCAGGTTGAAGGGGAAATCATCCACCTGGAAGTGAGTTATAAGCCGCGCAAGTCCCTCATTGCCCGATTGTCTGATGGGACCGGGGATCTCTTTTTAAGGTTTCTGAATTTCTATCCTAGCCAAATTGCCGCACTCAAAGAGGGCACGCGCATTCGTGCGTTGGGCGAAGTCAGGCATGGCTATTTTGGTTATGAGATGGTGCACCCCCAAACGCGGGCAGTGCGAGAAACCACGGCAGTGAAGCAAACCTTAACGCCCGTCTATCCAACGACCGCGGGCTTAAGTCAGCCCAGCATTCGAAAATGGGTGAGCTGGGCCTTAATGCATGGGGACTTAAGTGAGATCTTGCCGCAAGCGACTTACGCAAAGGACACCCCAAGTTTTCAAGCAAGCTTGCAGTATCTGCACAACCCACCCCCAGAGGCAAACCTACAGGCATTAGATAATCGCACCAATCTTGAATGGCAACGTTTAGCGTTTGATGAACTCATTTCTCAGCAGCTTTCGATGCGTCAGCATTACGCCAAAAGACGTGAGCTTGGCGCGCCTTTTTTAAAGCCATCAGTCAATTTAATTCCACAATTATTAAGTACCTTACCCTTTGGTTTGACGAATGCGCAGCAACGAGTGGTCAAAGAAATTGGCCAAGATTTAGCGCGCCCTTATCCCATGCAGCGTTTACTGCAAGGCGATGTCGGGAGCGGTAAAACCATTGTGGCGATGTTGGCGGCATTGCAAGCCATTGAAAACGGCTATCAGGTCGCCATCATGGCCCCTACTGAAATATTGGCTGAGCAGCATTATCAAAAAATGTTGCACTGGCTGGCCCCGTTAGACATTCAAATCGCTTGGCTTTCTGGTAGTCAAAATAAAAAAGACCGCGCCGCTTCTTTAGAAGCCATTAGTTCGGGGGCGGCAAGATTGGTGGTCGGCACGCATGCCTTAATTCAAACCCAAGTCCAATTTCATCATTTAGGCTTGGTAGTGGTCGATGAGCAACACCGTTTTGGGGTGGAGCAACGCCTTTGTTTGAGGCAAAAAGGCCAGAGTGATGGGGTGAGTGCCCCGCATCAACTCATGATGTCTGCCACGCCGATCCCACGCACGCTTTCGATGAGTTATTTTGCAGATTTAGATGTCTCAGTGATTGATGAGCTCCCCCCAGGACGCACTCCCATTGCGACCAAGTTAGTCTCAGATGCAAGGCGGGAAGAAATTGTCGCCCGGGTGAGGGCGGCCTGCGAGCAAGGCGCTCAAGCGTATTGGGTCTGCCCCTTGATTGAAGAATCGGAGGCTTTGCAGCTTCAAACGGCCTTGGATACTTTTGAGCATTTGCAACACACCTTCCCCGATTTGCGGGTGGGCTTAGTCCATGGCCGGATGAAAACGGCTGAAAAACAAAGTGTCATGGCGGCGTTTACTGCGGGAGAGATCCAGTTGTTAGTGGCGACCACGGTCATTGAGGTTGGCGTTGATGTGCCCAACGCGAGTTTAATGGTCATTGAGCATGCCGAACGCATGGGTTTGAGTCAACTCCATCAATTAAGGGGGCGCGTGGGTCGTGGGGCCGCAAAGAGCGCTTGTATTCTCATCTATCAAGCGCCACTTTCTGAAATGGCGCGGGCTAGACTGAAGATCATCTTTGAGAGTAACGATGGGTTTGAAATTGCCCAGGCGGATTTGCATTTGCGCGGGCCAGGGGAGTTTTTAGGGATACGGCAAAGCGGGGCGCCGATGCTAAAAATTGCAGATTTAGAACGAGATGCTGCCTTGCTAGAAAAGGCGCAGGCGATTGCAGATCACTTACTTAAAAATCATCCCATCGAATCTCAACAACATCTCGATCGATGGCTAAGTCGTGGTGAGGAATGGGTGAAGGTGTAGTGAAAATTCGTCCGCAATTTGCGTATTCGCGTTCTCGATGGCTAGTCACCCCAATGAAGAGTGGCGCTTATCGTCCTTGGCTCATCGAGCGGGGTTCTTTGACCAAGCGCTTGCAGTCAAAGACGCAACATTTTCATGTGCGCGCGCTTCATGTTCATCACCATTCACCCTATTTGGATGAGGCGCGTTTGCTAGGACTGCCCCCCCATCAACAGGCTTTATTGCGGGAAGTGATGTTGATGGACGATCAAATTCCTTTGGTCTTTGCCCATAGCGTTTTGCCACATAAAAGCTTGCGGGGCCCTTGGCAAGGCTTAAGTAAAATGGGGAATCGTCCGCTAGGCGCTGCGTTGTTTGCGGACCATCGTGTGGTCAGAACGCCGTTGCAATACAAAAAAATTGCCAAACATCATGTGTTATTCCGCCAAGTGGCAAAATATCTTGGTGCCATGCCCCCAGCCATTTGGGCCAGGCGATCGATCTTCCAATTGCGCGCGGGTGATCGGCAGCATGCCATCATGGTGACCGAAGTGTTCTTGCCAGCAGTGTTAGGGTTGAAGTAAATGGATCAACAAAACCGCATCAAAAAACTGGAGGCTTACAAGCGCCTGATGAGGATGGATAAGCCCATCGGGACTTTTCTGTTGCTATGGCCAACCCTTTGGGCGCTATGGCTGGCTTCAGCAGGTCATCCAGATTGGACTGTCGTGGCGATCTTTACCTTGGGTACGTTTTTAATGCGCTCTGCGGGCTGCGTGATGAATGACATTGCCGATCGAAATTTTGATGGGCATGTTCAAAGAACCCACCTTCGGCCATTGGTCTCAGGAGAGGTGAGCGTTAAAGAAGCGCTTACACTTGCAGCAGGGTTAAGTCTTCTCGCATTTGGTTTAGTGCTCACCCTCAATGGGCTGACCATCTTACTTTCATTGCCGGCGTTATTGCTTGCCATCACCTACCCATACACAAAACGTTTTTTTGCATTCCCGCAGGCATACCTTGGCATTGCCTTTGGTTTTGGGATTCCGATGGCTTTTGCAGCGGTGCAAAGTGCGGTGCCCTCGGAGGCTTGGCTGATGTTATTGGCTAATGTCTGTTGGTCGTTGGCTTATGACACCGAATATGCGATGGTAGATAGAAAAGATGACTTAAGGATAGGCATCCGATCGACCGCGATTACCTTTGGTCGACTCGATGTGGCGTGGATCATGGGCTTTTATATGCTCATGCTGGCGTTGATGGGGTATGTTGGCCATGTATTGAATGTGGCTTGGCCATATTATTTTGGCTTAATGAGCGCCTTGGGTGTGGTCTTTTATCACTATCAATTGATTAAAAATCGTGAGGAGGCCAAGTGTTTTAAAGCCTTCTTGCATAACAATTGGCTAGGGGCCATTCTCTTTTTTGGTATTCTCATCAATTATTATGTGTAATCGAGATTGATCATGCCCCCGCTTATGCATGTTTTTTTACACAAAAAAGATAAAAGAATCACAGATACCGTTTGACAAAGGGTTCTTTGGTGACATAAAATCCGCCTCTTGATTTTTTTTGTGATTATTGGCTTACCAATGAAAACCTTTTCAGCTAAAGCGCACGAAGTAAAGCGCGACTGGTTCGTAGTTGATGCTACGGATTTAGTGCTAGGCCGTTTGGCTAGCGAGATTGCTCACCGCCTACGTGGTAAGCATAAAACCATTTATACACCGCACGTGGATACCGGCGATTACATCGTCGTGATCAACGCGGACAAAATCAAAGTAACGGGCTCAAAAGACTTGAACAAGTTGTATCACCGTCACTCTGGTTATCCAGGTGGTATTTCAACAACGAACTTCGGTAAGATGCAAGAGCGTTTCCCAGGCCGTGCCTTGGAAAAAGCTGTGAAGGGCATGTTACCAAAAGGTCCTTTGGGCTATGCAATGTTCCGCAAGATGAAAGTCTATGCTGGCGCTAAGCATGATCACGTGGCACAACAGCCACAACCTTTAGTCATTCAAAGCCAAGCTTAAGGAATCGATATGATTGGTAAATATAATTATGGTACTGGCCGTCGTAAAAGCTCAGTAGCTCGCGTTTTCTTGAAGTCTGGTAAAGGCAATATCGTTGTTAACGATAAGCCAGCGGATGAATATTTCTCACGCGTGACTTCACGCATGATTCTTCGTCAACCACTTGCCTTGACCAATAACGAATCAAGCTTCGATATCATGGTAAACGTGATCGGTGGCGGTGAGTCTGGCCAAGCGGGTGCAGTGCGTCATGGCATCACACGTGCTTTGATCGACTACGATGCAGCGTTGAAAAGCGCTCTATCTAAAGCCGGTTTCGTCACACGTGACGCTCGCGAAGTTGAACGTAAAAAAGTTGGTTTACGTAAAGCGCGTCGTCGTAAACAATTCTCTAAACGTTAATTCATTAACGTTCAGCAAAAGAAGCCGCGTCATTGCGGCTTTTTTGTTTTCCGGCTTGGCTTTTTGTTACTATGCTGTTTTAAGGGTCAGGGAATGACCAACTGAATTTTAGGAACGGTTTGGGGTTATGGATAAAATTAAAGTAGGGATTGTTGGCGGCACGGGATATACCGGTGTTGAATTGCTGCGCTTGTTGGCGATACACCCGCATGCTGAGTTGACCGTCATTACCTCACGTGGCGAAGCAGGCATGCCGGTTGCTGAGATGTTCCCAAGCTTACGTGGCTATGTGGATCTTCAGTTTACTGACCCTGCCCAAGTCGATTTATCGAGTTGTGATGTGGTATTTTTTGCCACCCCTAACGGGATTGCCATGCAGCAAACCAGAGAATTACTCGCTAAGAATGTAAGAGTGATTGACCTGGCGGCTGACTTTAGAATTAAAGATGTGGCGACTTGGGAAAAATGGTACGGCATGACCCATGCCTGTCCGGAATTAATTGCTGAAGCGGTTTATGGCTTGCCAGAAATGAATCGTGCGCAAATTCGAACTGCTAAGTTGATCGCTAATCCGGGTTGTTATCCGACGGCGGTGCAGCTCGGTTTTATGCCGCTACTTGAAGCGGGCGTGATTGACCCCACCTATCTCATTGCGGATGCAAAATCCGGCGCTAGCGGCGCAGGACGTAAGGCCGAGGTGCATGCCTTGCTGGCAGAGGCTGGCGATAACTTTAAAGCGTATGGCGTTGCGGGTCATCGTCATTTGCCAGAAATTAGCCAAGGTCTTGCGAGTATGGCCAATACTCAAGTGGGTTTAACCTTTACCCCGCATTTGCTGCCTATGATTCGGGGGATTCATGCCACCTTGTACGCCAAATTGACGAAGTCTGTGGACTTACAACAGTTATTTGAAGATCGGTATCGCGAAGAAGCGTTTGTGGATGTCTTACCTAGTGGCAGCCACCCTGAAACGCGTTCTGTCAGAGGCTCTAACCAATGCCGGATCGCAGTGCATCAGCCTCAAGGCAGCGACACCGTGGTGATTTTGTCTGTGATTGATAACTTGGTCAAGGGCGCTGCAGGTCAGGCTGTGCAAAACATGAACATCATGTTTGGCCTCTCTGAAGGCCTAGGTTTGAATGTTGTGCCATTGTTGCCCTAGTTTTTCTGATATAGTAGAGCAATTCAATCAAGTATTAAGCCTATAAAAGCGGTGCATATTTAGGAATAATTGATTATTAAGGAGTGAGTGATGAACGCAGTGACTGAAATGCCTAGCCCGTTAATCTTTACTGATAACGCGGCAAAAAAAGTAAAAGAGTTAATTGAAGAAGAAGGTTCGCCTGATTTGAAGTTACGTGTATTCGTGAGCGGTGGCGGCTGTTCTGGCTTTCAATATGGCTTTACTTTTGAAGAGATCGTGAACGAAGATGACACGCAAATTGAGCGTGATTCGGTCACTTTATTAGTCGACCCAATGAGCTTGCAATACTTGATGGGCGCGGAAATTGATTACCAAGATAGCCTGCAAGGCTCGCAATTTGTAATCCGTAATCCGAATGCCACGACCACCTGTGGTTGTGGTTCTTCTTTCTCTGCATAAGCAAAGAGGAAGACAATAAAAAAGGCGCTTCATGCGCCTTTTTTATTGTCTTAAAACAAGTTAGCGTTCATCAATCGGCACAAATTCACGTCTGGTTTGGCCCGTATAAAGTTGGCGTGGACGGCCAATTTTACCCTCAGGATCGGAAATCATTTCGGTCCATTGCGCAACCCATCCAGCCGTTCTTGCCAGCGCGAAAATCGCCGTAAACATGGAGTTTGGAATGCCCATTGCCCGCATGACGATCCCAGAATAGAAGTCGACGTTTGGATATAAACGTCGACTCACAAAGTATTCATCTTCCAATGCTATCTTCTCTAATTCAAGCGCCAATTTGAACATGGGGTCATCATGTAAGCCCAGCTCATCAAGCACTTGATGGCAGGTTTCGCGCATGATGGACGCACGTGGATCCATATTGCGGTAGATGCGGTGACCAAAGCCCATGAGCCTAAATGGATCAGACTTATCTTTAGCGCGCTTAATAAACTCACCGATACGACTCACATCTCCAATTTCTTCTAGCATGTCGAGCGTGGCTTCATTCGCACCGCCGTGCGCAGGGCCCCAAAGCGAGGCAATGCCGGCTGAAATACAAGCAAATGGATTCGCGCCACTTGAGCCAGCTAAACGCACCGTAGAAGTCGATGCATTTTGTTCGTGATCTGCATGCAAAATCAAAATCCGTTCAAATGCTTTTGCAAGCACTGGATTTACTTCGTAATCTTCGCATGGGGTTGCAAACATCATGTGCATAAAATTCGCGGCGTAATCGAGCTTATTTTGGGGATACATGAAAGGCTGCCCAATGGTGTACTTGTAACTCCAAGCAGCGATCGTCGGCACTTTTGCTAGCAGGCGATAGGCGACAATGTCACGCATCTTTTTATCGTGAATGTCAGAGGTTTCACTATAAAACGCGGACATGGAGCCAACCACCCCGACCATGACGGCCATTGGATGCGCATCACGTCTAAAGCCAGTAAAGACTTTGGTGAGCTGATCGTGCAACATGGTATGTTGATGCACGGTTTTAGTGAAATGGTCTCTCTCTTCTTGGGTAGGTAATTCACCATGCAGCAGCAAATAAGAGACTTCCATGAAGCTGCAGTTCTGCGCTAATTGTTCAATGGGGTAGCCTCGGTAATAAAGCAGGCCCTGCTCACCATCGATAAAAGTAATATCAGAACTACATGAGGCTGTTGATAAAAAGCCTGGATCGTAGGTGAAAATCCCGTGCTTACCTAGGCTACGAATATCAATGACATCAGTGCCTAAATTGCCCGATAAAATTGGTAACTCAATGGGTTCGCTGCCATTGTCAAAGGTCAGTGTGACTTTAGTTGGTTTGTTCGTCATTTAACTTTTCAATCAAGTGTGGTATTGGTCAATTAACAAGCATAAATCGCGCCTAAAATCCGCGATCCATCTGCCCCGGTCACATTAGGTAAATTCCCTGGCGCTTTTAATAGGGCTTGTCTAGCCAGCCATGCAAATGCTGCAGCTTCAACCGCGCTGACATGGATCCCTAAAGCATCGGTTTTCTCAATTTTCACAGGATGTAGCAATTGTCGCAAGTGTTGAATGAGCGCCCCATTAAAGGCGCCACCACCGCATACGTAAATCTCTTGGGTATTGGGCGCATGATCTTTCACTGCCTTGGCAATGGAGTGCGCAGAAAATGCTAATAGTGTGCGTTGCACATCTTGTGGCAAGTAATGCGCCTGAAGATAAGATTTTAGCCATTCTAAATTGAACAAATCTCGCCCAGTGCTTTTCGGCGGGACAAGATTGAAATAATCATGGGCTAAAAGCTGCGTTAATAATGGATCAATCACTTGACCAGTCATTGCCCACTGGCCCGCATCATCATAGCGCTCACCAATACAAATTTCAGCCCAGGCATCCATCAGCATATTGCCTGGGCCAGAATCAAAACCCGTGATCTCTTTGCCTGTATTTAAAACGCTTAAGTTCGCAATGCCGCCTATATTGAGGATGACTCGATTGATCTGGGGGTGACCAAAAACGGCTTGATGAAAGGCAGGAACCAGGGGTGCACCTTGCCCATTGGCGGCCACGTCGCGGCTACGAAAATCAGAAACCACTGTAATGCCAGTGCGCTCCGCCAATAAGGCTGCGTTGCCAATCTGGATGGTGTAACCAAGTTCTGGCCGATGTCTTATGGTTTGCCCGTGGCAGCCGATGGCTGAAATTTGAGCGGCATCGATGCCAGCTTCGGCAAGTAAGCCCTTCACTGCCTCAGCATAAAGGTTTGCGAGTTGATTGCCTGCGAGGGCTGAGCGCTCGATTTCGTTGGCGCCGCTTTCATTTAGGGACAATAATTCTTCACGTAATAGAGCGCTAAAGGGAAGAGAAAATGTGCGCAGTACTTCTGTCTCGAGTGCCTGGTCTTGATCAACAGAAAACGCCGTGATTGCAGCGTCCGCCCCATCAAGGCTGGTGCCTGACATTAATCCAATCCATAGTCCCTTAGCGTTCATTTTGGAACTCGCTGAGATTTACTCTATGGAAGCAACATGGCTAGCACGTAATAAATGCAGCTGGGTTGCGTATTCAGCTTTTTGTGCTAAAAATTCAGATTTGTAGGCTGCAGGAATCGGTTCTGCAGAAGGCAGCGCGACCGTTACAGGGTCGTGATGTTCGCCATTTAATAGGAATTCATAATGCAAATGCGGACCAGTTGCTAGCCCTGTCATGCCAACAAAGGCGATCATATCGCCTTGAGAGACTTTCATGCCTGGATGCAGGCCAGGGGCAAAACGAGACAAGTGGCCATAAACGGTGCTAATTTTATTGGGGTGCTGCAAGACCACCACATTGCCATATCCACCCTTGAGGCCCATAAATTCAACCACGCCATCACCGGCTGCTTTTACCCTAGTGCCAATTGGTGCAGCATAATCGACACCTTTGTGCGCGCGTATGGTTTGTAAGATTGGATGCAAACGACCTGTACTAAATCCAGAACTAATTCTGGAGAATTCTAAGGGCGAACGTAAAAAAGACTTATGCAAGCTTTTTCCCTCAGGCGTGTAATAGGAAACATGCCCCTTAGGATCGCGGAACATCACGGCGCTGTACGTTTTCCCATCGTTGGTAAACTCTGCAGAAAGGACTTGCCCTGCCTTGACTTGAAGCCCTTCGCTGTACTCTGCTTCGTAGGCTACGACCAAACGGTCACCCTTGCGTAAATCGGTATGAAAGTCGATATCAGTTGAGAAAATATCCACTAATTGCATGGCAACGCTATCAGGAATATCTGCCTCGTCTGTGGCATTGAATAAAGAGTTTCTAATCGTGGCCGTTTTTAGCACGGTATGTTGGCTAAAGTTAATGGCATGTTGCTTAGCCATATAACCAGAATCTGATTTTACAACTTCTAATACAGTGCTGTTGTTGATCTGATATTGAAGCGTAATTAAATCACCGGCTTCATTGGTTTGGGCACGAATGGGTTGGCCAGGTTTTAGTTGAGAGGCTAGGCCGCTTGCATCTTGATTGGTACGCAAGAAATCAATGGCGTCATTACTACGAATATTAAGCCTTTTTAGCAAACTGCCCAGCGTGTCGTCACGATGGACCACTTCGGCAAACCAAAAAACGTCTTGCTCAGAGGCGGCAGCCGAAGATGCATTTAAACTCGGTAAGGCAACTTCTTCAATGATCGTTTGAATGTCGATGTTGTTGGTAGAAGTTTGCGGGGCAAGACCAAAAGCCGTTGCAATGCCCAATAAAGGTAAACAAGAAATCGCAATAATCCAGCGCAAATCGAGCTTTCGTGCTTGAGTTGGGGTTTTTTGCGTTAAAATATGCGGTTTAGAATTCTCTAGATTGTTGGGCTCGTTACGATGCACGGCACCACCTTATGACATGAACATGAGGGGCGATGCTAACAGAAAAGTGATTTTTCGTGAAGTTTTGGGCTGAAGTGGCAAGATGCTTAACAATATTTATAGGTCTTAAGTGATGACAACAAATTCAGTATCGATAGAACAAAGTCTTGCGCTGATCAAACGCGGAAGTGACGAGCTTTTGATTGAAAGTGAGTTGGTGGAGAAATTAAAAACCGGCCGCCCACTGCGCGTGAAGGCGGGCTTTGATCCCACTGCCCCAGATTTGCATCTCGGCCATACGGTTCTATTAAACAAGCTCCGTCAATTTCAAGAACTTGGTCATCAAGTGCTATTTTTGATCGGTGATTTTACCGGCATGATCGGAGATCCAACCGGCAAGAGTGCGACACGCCCGCCCTTAACCGCTGAGCAAGTACAAGAAAATGCGAAGTCATACGCGGCACAAGTGTTCAAGATTTTAAAACCTGAGCAAACCGAAGTGGTATTCAACTCAACCTGGCTCAATGAATTAGGGGCCGCCGGCATGCTCAAGCTTGCTGCTAGCCATACAGTTGCGCGGATGTTAGAGCGCGATGACTTTAGTAAGCGTTATAAAAACAATCAGCCAATCGCCATTCATGAGTTTTTATATCCCTTGCTGCAAGGGTATGACTCTGTGGCCCTGAAGGCCGATGTTGAATTGGGTGGCACGGACCAAAAATTTAACTTGCTCATGGGGCGAGAATTGCAAAAGCAAGCGGGCCAAAGCCAGCAATGTGTCTTAACCATGCCCTTGCTAGAAGGCTTAGATGGCGTGAACAAAATGTCTAAGTCCTTAGGCAATTATATTGGGGTGGCTGAACCCGCGAATGTCATCTTCAGTAAGATCATGTCGATTTCAGATGAATTAATGTGGCGCTATATCGAGCTCTTATCATTTGAGTCTTTAGAAACCATTGCGCAATGGAAACAAGAAATTGCCAATGGGGCCAATCCTAGAAATACCAAGGTGCGTTTTGCGCAAGAAATCGTGACGCGTTTTCATGATGCGCAAGCCGCCGTAGAAGCGTTAAATGATTTTGAACTGCGTTCAAAAGGGGGCATTCCTGAAGAAGTGCCTGCGGTCACGATTGAAATTTCAGAAGCCCATATTGCCGTGCCGCAACTCCTTAAAATGGCTGGTTTAGTGGCAAGTACTTCTGAAGCGATGCGTGCAATTGAACAGGGCGGCGTCAAGCTTGATGGTGAAAAAGTCGTCGATAAACATCAGCAAGTGAACAAAGGCAGTGAAGTGGTTGCGCAAGTCGGTAAGCGCAAATTCGCTCGCGTCACAATAAATTAATTTAAATGTAATTAGTTTGTAAAAAAGCCCACATTTCTATTGACCCATTTTTAATGTTCTGTAGAATGCGCCCTTCGCTTGAAATACGAGGCGGTAGGCAGCAAAAAGAGTGAAAATTGTTTCATTTCACCCTTGACCAAAATCACCAGGTCTGTATAATGCGCCCCTCTCGTTGCAGAAGCGGCATGTAAATGTTGCGTGTGGTTTGAGATGATTTTAGTGGTACCTGCTCTTTAACAATTTGAACAATCGATAGGTGTGAGTGTTTGTGGTCTCGGCAGTTCACTGGTTCTTCGGAACGTGAACACTCAAGATA
>Ga0114964_10000691_pt1 | contig 25454 bp, 24 predicted proteins | sample C_131016_MF_Meta_FD_92638 | JGI IMG/M metagenome (GOLD analysis project Ga0114964, IMG submission 92638) | Freshwater microbial communities from Lake Croche, Canada to study carbon cycling - C_131016_MF_MetaG | ecosystem: Environmental > Aquatic > Freshwater > Lake | place: Lake Croche, Canada...
CCGCCTTCATACAACTGCCCTTTGGCCATGCCGCCATACCAAGGCCAAATGGCCATGTCGGCAATGGAGTAGTCTGCGCCGCCCACAAACTGACTCTCAGCCAGGCGGCGGTTGAGAACGTCCATTTGCCGTTTGACTTCCATGGCAAAGCGGTCAATCGCGTATTCGATTTTGACCGGCGCATAGGCATAAAAGTGACCGAAGCCGCCCCCTAAGTAAGGTGCGCTGCCCATTTGCCAGAACAGCCAAGACATGCATTCCGCCCGTCTCGCCGGGTCGGTGGGGACATAGACGCCAAACTTTTCGGCCAAATACAACAAAATCGCGCCGGACTCGAAAACCCGCACAGGTTCTGAGCCGCTGCAATCGAGCAAGGCCGGGATTTTGGAGTTCGGGTTGGCGCCAACAAAGCCACTGCTGAACTGTTGGCCTTCGTTGATGCGGATCAGCCATGCGTCGTACTCGGCGCCAGGGTGGCCGAGCGCGAGCAACTCCTCCAACATGATCGTGACCTTGACGCCATTGGGCGTGGCCAGCGAATACAACTGGAAGGGGTGCTTGCCGCGCGGCAAGTCTTGCTCGTGGGTGGAGCCCGCGATCGGACGGTTGATGTTGGCAAAACGTCCGCCATGGGCCTTGTTCCAGGTCCAGACAGCGGGTGGGGTGTAGGGTGTGGTTTCAGACATGAATCAACTCTCAGGAAAAAGGGCAAGGGTTTGCCAAGATCTTATGACGCAATGCAGGCGCATTCAAGGTGCGGGTGGCGCCTCCAAGCCTCCAAGGTAAAACCGGTTGTGGGTGGGTGAAATCACCAGTTCATTGATGCAGGTGCGGGCAGGCATTTGTGCCAAAAAGAGCAAGGCTTGGCCCATGTCTTGGGCTTGCACCATGCGGTCTCTTTGTTCTTGTGAGGGGGGTGTGGGGCGTTTTTCCATGATCGGCGTGGCCACCTCACCCGGTAACAAGGATGTGGCACGGATGCCATAGTGACATTCTTCCATGTTGATGGACTCGGTCAAGGCCAACAGCGCACGTTTGGTGGTGTTGTAGGCCGGGCCAGTCAGCTTGGACGCATACAGACCAGCCCATGAGGAGACGTTGACGATCAATCCACCCTGTTGGGCGCGCATCGCGGGCAGCACAGCATGGGCGCAGTAGAACGAGCCATTCAAATTGATGCCCACGACATCGTCCCAAGCATCCGTGGTCAGCACATCAAAGTTACGCTGCGTGGCGTTGGTGCCCGCGCTGTTGATGAGCATGTCGATTCGCCCGTGCTTGGCCAAAATGCCCTGAGCCGCCACTTGGACCGCATGTTTGTCAGCCACGTCGAGCAAAAGGGCTTCGGCACTTCCGATCGCTTGCAAAGCGCGCATTGCGCTTGCATTGGTGGCCGGGTTGCGCCCCGAAATGACCACATGCGCCCCGGCCTTGGCCAGCGCCATTGCTCCAGCCAGCCCAATGCCGCTGCCGCCCCCTGTGATCCAGGCGATGTGTCCTTGCAGCGATGGGGTCATGGTGTGGGCTCCTGATAGATGAATGGAGTACAGATTCAACCATTTTCATGCCAGGCGAGGTGTCGCCTTGGAACAAGCTGCTGTTTTTTGCAGGTGATGGTGGGCGTTGTGACCGTGCACCTGTCGAAAATCTCATGCGGCTTCAGGGTTTGACCCACTTGGCGCAACGAGGGTCATGCCTGATATTTAGAATGCACGCTGAGCGCCAAGCCTGATCCACTGACTGCATTAAAGCCCCCTATGACCCTCAACTCCGTTCGCCACACCACGGCCCGTTATTTTTTGGAGGGTTTGCAGGAAACAGGCATGAAATACCTGTTTGCCAATTTGGGCACCGACCATGTCACCTTGATTGACGAGATGGCCCGATTGCAGGCCGAGGGGCAAGCCCTGCCCGAGGTGGTGTTGTGTCCACACGAAAATGTGGCGATTCACATGGCTGGAGGGTATGCCGCAGTCACTGGACAAGGGCAGGGCGTGATGGTGCATGTGGATGCCGGAACGGCCAATGCAGCCATGGGTATGCACAACCTGATGCGAGCGCGATTACCCGTGATGTTGATGGCCGGTAAAGCCCCTTATGCCTTGCACGGCGAAGTGCCGGGTGCCCGCGACAACTATGTTCACTATGTGCAAGACCCGTTTGACATGGCTTGCCTGGTCCGCCCTTATGTCAAATGGGAGTACAACTTGCCCTCAGGGGTGGTGTCCAAAGAGGTGGTGCGACGTGCCCACAGCGTGATGCACTCAGAGCCGGCGGGTCCCGTTTATCTGACCTTGCCGCGCGAGACCTTGGTGCAGGCCTGGGCGCCCGAGCAAGTCAAGTCTTACTCGGCTGAGCGCTTTGGTCCCGCCCGCGTGGGGGGCTTGCCCTTAGAGGTGACGCAACAGATCGCCAGGGAATTGATGGCCGCTGAAAATCCAATGGTCATTACCTCGTATCTGGGCCGTAAGCCTGAGGCCGTGATTGCATTGCAAGCGCTGGCTGAGTTGTGCGGCATTCGCGTGGTGGAGTTCAGCCCCAGTTGGCTGTGTATCTCCCGTGCATCGCCCTGCTTTTTTGGCTTTGATCCAACGCCCTTGTTACCCGACACCGACTGGGGCTGGCTGCTGGACATTGATGTGCCATGGCTGCCACACCAAACTTGCCCCAGAGAAGATACGCGTTGGGTGCATTTGGATGTGGACCCGATCAAAAAGGATTTTCCGGTCTGGGGTTTTGCCAGTGACCTGCGCTGGCCCGCAGATTGTGCTTTGGCACTGCGCGCGGTCCATGACGCTGTTGTGGCCCTGTCTGATGACGACTACCGACGTAAAGTGGCCAACCGCATGGCGGCATGGGGACCTTTGCAACAGCAACGCCAATTGCGGGCCGCCGCCGCCGCGCAGGATTCGGGACCTGAAGATGCCTTGAACCCGGCTTGGTTCTGCGCGCAACTGGGCGCGCAGTTGCGGCCCAACGATGTGGTGATCAACGAGGCCATCCGCAATTCGCCTGCGGTCTTGCAGCAGATCGCGCGCACAGAGCCCCTGAGCTTTTTGGGCGGCGCTGGCGGTGGTTTGGGTTACAGCGGCGGCATGGCCTTGGGGGTCAAGTTGGCGCGGCCAAATGACCGTGTGGTGCACATCGAAGGTGATGGGGGCTTTCACTTTTCAACACCGACTTCGGTCTATGCGGTGGCCCAGTCACGGGGTTTGCCGATTTTCACCGTGGTGCTGGACAATGGCGGATGGCAAGCTGTCAAGGAAGCAGTTTTGCGTGTGCATCCCGATGGACCTGCCGCGAAGATAGACAATTTTCAGGCGCGTCTCCAAGGTGAAAGGCGACACTTTGAAGAAGTTGCCAAAGCCTTTGGCGCGCACGGTGAGCGGGTTACACGCGCAGATGAAGTGCCTGATGCCATCGCCCGATGCTTGCAAGCGGTGGATGCAGGTCAGGCCGCTTTGTTGGTGGTCTCTGTGGCCAAAATTTAAATTCAATTGAATGAACAGAAAGAACTGCGATGCACACATGGATTCAATTTGCGAGTCGCCGCCAATGGTTGGCCAGCATGGCGCTTTGGGGGGCACTTTCTCCCGCTCCCGGATGGGCGCAAAGTCCGTGGCCCAGCAAAACGGTGAAGATCGTGGTGCCCTATGCGCCGGGAGGTGCCAACGACATTTTGGCCCGCGTGGTGGCGGACAAACTCGCCCCCGCTTTGGGCCAGTCCGTTGTGGTGGAAAACCGTGCTGGCGCAGGTGCAGCCATAGGCACAGAATATGTGGCTCGTGCCACCCCTGACGGACATACGCTGTTGATGGCAGCCAGTGGGCCTATTGCCTTCAATCCGGCGTTGGTGGCCAAGCTGTCCTACAACCCCTTGACTGATTTGGCGCCGATTTCTTTGGTGGGGTCATTTCCCATGTTCTTGGCTGTGAATGACAACTTTCCGGCCAAAAACTTCACCGAGTTGGTGGCTTACTCCAAGGCCAATCCTGATAAAAGCAATTACGCCTATCCTTCGGCTTCTTTTCAATTGGTGATGGAGTTGATCAAAGCGCGCACCGGCCTGAAAGCCTTGAATGTGCCTTACCAAGGCAGCGCACCCTCGATCAATGCGGTGTTGACCCAAGAAGTGCAAATGACCTTGATCGACTCCGGGCCGATTGCGGCCTTGATCAAATCAGGCAAATTGCGCGCCCTGGCCGTCACCTCCGAGCAGCGCTTGGCCAGTTACCCGCAAGTGCCCACCTTGAAAGAGCAGGGTGTGGATTTGGCGGTCAATTTCTGGAGTGGTTTGCTGGCCCCCGCAGGAACGCCTGCGCCCATCATCAAACGCCTGCAAGAAGAGATGGCCCGCATCATGGCCTTGCCGGAAGTGGCTGAGCGGATGGCCAAGCTGGACATCAAGCCCGTTGGCGGCAGTACGGCCGACTTCGCCAAGACCATAGCCACCGAAATTCCGCTGTGGACGCAGGTCGCCAAAGACAACAACATCAAAGCCCAATGACCCCAGGATTGAGCAGGGTGCAAACCAGAGCGCAGCGCATCGCCATTGCGGGTGCGGGCATCGGTGGTTTGACCACCGCTCTGTGCTTGCTGGCGCAGGGCTTTGAGGTCGATGTTTACGAGCAGGCCTCGCAATTGGGTGAGTTGGGGGCGGGTTTGCAAATCGCGCCCAATGGATCGCGCGTTTTGCAGAGTTTGGGCTTGGATGCCGAACTGCAAACCTGTGTCAGCCCGGCGCGTGGCAAAGAAATACGGATGTGGAACACCGGGCAGCGTTGGAAATTATTCGACTTGGGCGACGACTGTTTGGCCCGATTTGGCGCGCCTTATTGGATGGTCCACCGAGGGGATTTGCACCGCACACTGTTGAGCGCTTTCGCGCAACGCGCCAGCCGGCCTGTGCGCTTGAATGCGCGTGTTGTCCAAGCGCAGCCTACAGCTGCAGGGGTTGCCTTCGAGTTGAATGATGGATCTGTGCATGAAGCCGATGGTTTGCTGGCTGCGGATGGGGTGCATTCTGTCTTGCGCGAACAGGTGTTGGGCGAAGACAAGGCGCAGTTCACCGGTTTGTTGGCTTGGCGAGGCTTGGTTCCTGTCGAGCGGATACCCACGCATTTGCAAAAACCGGTGGGCACCAATTGGGTCGGGCCGGGTGCCCATGTGATCACCTACCCGGTGCGCGCAGGTCGGTTGATGAATGTGGTCGGCATCCTGGAGCGCGAGGGCTGGCAGAGTGAGTCATGGACCGAGCCCGGAACGCACGAGGAGCTGTTGCAAGATTTTGGGCACTGGCATCCTGATGTGTGTGAATTGATGCGACAAATCGAGCAGCCCTTCAAATGGGCCTTGGTGGGCCGTGCGCCACAAAAAGGCTGGGCACAAGGGGCCATCTGTTTGCTGGGTGATGCTGCGCATCCGACCTTGCCTTTTTTGGCCCAGGGCGCCAACATGGCCATTGAAGATGCGGCCGTCATGGCACGGTGTTTGGCCAAGTATGAATCGCCTGCAACGGCCTTTGCAAGGTTTGAAGCGCTGCGCTGGCAGCGCACGGCTGACATTGTCAACCGTTCTCGAGACAACGCGCTGCGGTTTCATAACCCGCAGTTGTCTGATGCAGACAAAGCCGTCGGCTACGTCACCAGCGAGTGGGAGCCCGAAAAAGTCCGTCGCCGGTACGACTGGTTATTTGAATACGATGCCTTGACGACCCCCATTTAAAGGGGCTGAGCTTGCCAATGGTTCAAGCTGCCTTGAATTGGGGACTGCGCTTTTCCCGCAGACTGGCAATCCCTTCACGAAAGTCTTGGGTTTGCACCGCCAGATCTTGTTCATGGTCAGCCGCCCTGAAGGCCTCGTCGTAGCAGTCGTCCCCGGCGCTCCAGATCTGGGCTTTGATTGCAGCCAATGATCGTGGTGCGGCGTTTTGTGCAATTTGTTGGGCATAGGCCAGGGCGTGGGGCATGAGTTCGGCATCAGGCAGGCACTGATTCACCAGGCCCAATCGCTCGGCCTCACGGCCATCAAAGCGCCGCGCGGTGTAGAGCAAATCGGCGGCCCGGGCAATGCCAATCAAGCGCGGCAGCAACCAACCCACGCCTTTTTCTGCCGGCACGCCCAACCGGGCAAAGGTGGCATTGAACAAGGCCGACTCCCCCGCAAAGCGTATGTCGCAGTGCAATGACAGAATCAAACCCCAGCCAAAGGCAGCGCCATTGACCGCCGCTATGGTGGGTTTGCGGGAGGTGATGAGTGCATTCCAGCCCTGGCTGAAGTAGCGACTCAAGTCCGGTCCGATGTCATCGCCCCATTGTTTTGGGGGCGACGCCACTTGGGTCAACACAGTGGCTTTGGATACGCCAGTGCCAATCACGCTCAAATCGAGGCCCGCCGAAAATCCACGCCCTTCGCCCGTGATCAAAATCACCCGCACGGCGGTGTCTTGGGCCGCTTGATTCACCCGTTCAAAAAAGTGTTGCAGCATGTCCGGCGTGAGTGCATTCAATTTATCGGGACGATTGAATGCAATCAGGGCAACGCCTTCTTCAACCCGGTAAAGCAAAGGGTGTGGGGCTTCGTTCAGCATCGTGTGTCTCCTGTGGTGTTCAAAAAATGATAACAGGGCAGCGCCTCAATTCGGTGCGCAAATTTAAGGCCTGTCGTGGGCGCAGAAGTTTGATAAAAATCAATTTTGCAATTACAGTATCAAATATATAGAAATTCAAGAATCTCGAATAAAACAATGCGGACTTGTATTTTGTCTTTTAAGCCCAATCGCTTCATGCTGGTATCGGTCGAGTTGAGCGTTACACGTGGGGCCATACATGCTTTTTGAGCTCTGTGCCCAGTGTCAACGGTGCTGTCATGTTGACCCTGGCTATCCCGCATTGGAGGTGTCTTTGACGCAAACGGAAACGAAGCAACACGGCCGTATTTGCATTGAAACCAGTTGCACCCACTTAGGCCCGGAGGGCTGCCAACTTGGGGATGGCAAACCACTCAGTTGCAAACTCTATCCCTTGTCCTTTGAACCCGAGTCCCGAACTTTCCATTTCGATGTGGAGTGCCCGTTGAAGACGACCTATTTCGCGCAACTGGACGATCCCAGCAGCCAGGCGTCTGCGCATTTGACGCAAATGGCCAATGCCATTCGCCAGCTCGAACACACGGACAGCCCATTTCTTCAATCCAACTTCGCGATTGACTCGGCGTATTTCGAACTTGAAGCGCTTCCGATCAACCCCTTGCTGACGCCTGCAAACTCATGAGCGTGTCATTTTCTGAAACGACAGCCTATGCCGAGGCCGAAGTTCTGGTCGCTCAAGAGCCCGAAGTTCAGCGGCTGCACAACCAATCCTGGACGGCCGATAATCTGTGCGTCGAGAGCTACCACGCCGAAACCTTGTACTACACCACGCGCTGGGACGCGCTGTGTCCGTATGTGGACGTCTCACCAGAGATGTTGCGCATGGCTAAAAAGCCCTTCATTGTTTATGCCGTGCCACCCGAGAGTGTTTATGGCGTTCCGATCAATGACAAATATGGACTGGTTCATGCAGGAAGTCCTGAGTTCTGGACTGAAGCTCGCCGACAACGCAAATTCAAAGAACTCGAAAAATTGTGCAAAGACTTGGTGACCACGACCAAGGTGGTGCCAGGTCGTCTTATGACCTGCGAAGATGTCTTTGCTTTGGGCGGAGAGCATTTCGCCAACTACTACATTCACGACCAAGAGGTTGAAGGCTTTGTGGATTACATCCAAAATTTGGATGTGCTGGTGATCCAGGTTCATGCACCCAATGGCGATTTGGTGCTGACCGATGTGTCCATCTTGTTACCCGATCGGCAGCAGGTTTACGGCAGTTTTTGTCAGTGGAATCGCAACTACAAAAACAAATCACCCGGCATTTACGCGTGTCTGCTGGCTTCTAAGTGGACTGCCGACAATGGCTATCAATATTACAACCTCGGTCCAGTCGATGATTACGGCTACAAGGCCTTGTTCGTGACGGATTTCGAGCCCATCTTTGCCCTGGCATTGACTGACGAAGACCACCCTTTGGCTTTGGACTTGAGCTCACCCTTGCACACAGATTTCAAGCCCGAGGTCTGGAATCAGATTCTTCGGCATGCCTGAGCGCGGCGTTTTTACACTGCTCTTTCAATTCTTTCACGCACAGCATGTCTAAAATCCAAAAAAAACTTCTCAAGCATTTGCAAGAAGAGGTCTACTGCAAATTAGGCATCTCCAAGATTCACGGTATCGGTGTGTTTGCCATTCGCGCCATACCCAAAGGGGTCAACCCGATGCGCACTTGGCACCCGGTGGAAGAAGTGCCGATCAGCCTCAAGGACCTCAAAGGCTTGCCCAAAGCCGTGCGTCAAGAACTTGACATATTTTGCTACTACAACAAAGACGCCATGCACATACCCAGTGTAGGCATGAACACGATGAACATGGCCGTTTACCTGAACCACTCCCCAAAACCCAGCGTGGCCTACCAAAAAAACGGCCAACTCAAAACCTTGCGGGCCATTCGCAAGGGCGAAGAACTGATGCTGGATTACGACATCAGTTTTGGCGAAACCCATATTTTTGAATGATTCATTGCGTCCTCAATCACCATGGAAAAACCCACACACACCCAAGTTATCGGCATCACCAGTGCAAGAACCGGCGTAGGCAAAACAACGGTTTCCGTGAACCTGGCAGTCGGATTGCACACCATGGGCTACGACGTCATGATTTTGGATGCCAACTCCAGCGCATCCAATGCCCAAGCCGCATTGGGCACGCATTGCCCATTGAACTTGAGTCATTTCATCGCTGGTGAGAAAAATCTCAAAGACATTATTCTGACGCGCCACTACGGTATCAAATTGATCGCTGGCGCCCAAACCATTGAAAGCATGACCCGGCTCAACCCGGCTCAAGCAGCCAGAGCGCTCCAGCAATTCAGTGATTACGAGGAGTCGCTGGACTTTCTGATCATTGACCTGCCGCCTGGCACAGACCCTTCTGTGTTGTCCTTCATGGCGTGTACCGGACGCCGACTGATTGTGGTGCGCAGCGACAAGGAGGGTTTGGCGGACGCCTATGCCATGATCAAGATCTTGTGCAGTGACTTTCAATTGGACCGGATTTACATCATTGTCAATGCCGCCAAAAATGACCAAGAGGCGCAAAACTTGTTCAATCACTTGAACACTGTATCCACCAAGTTTCTCAACCGTGAATTGCATTATTTGGGCTGCATCAAACAAGATGAGCTGATGGTGCAGGCCTCTGAAAATCACAAAGCCATCACAGAGTTTGCACCTACAAGCCAAGCAGCCCACGATATTCGCCGACTGGCTTTGGCCACCAGTCAAATGGATCGCAAGCAATATGCAGAAGGAGGCCTGGGCCATTTTGTCCAACGCATTGTCCATTTGCATGACCCGAATCGGGCTTGAGCTGACCACGCCTTTTTTTATGACATCACTTTGAAAGTACTTTATGCAACTCGGAATGATTGGTTTGGGACGAATGGGCGGCAATATTGTGCGCAGGTTGATGAACAGTGGACACAGCTGTGTGGTGTATGACGCGCTGCCTGACAGTGTCCATCAACTGGCCTCGGAAGGGGCCATCCCTTCCAAAGACCTGAAGCAATTCATGGACCAACTCACATCGCCCAAGGCCGTCTGGGTGATGTTGCCTGCAGGCCCGATCACCGAAAGCACCATTGCCACATTGGGCGACATGATGTCGGCGGGCGACATCATCATTGACGGGGGCAATTCCAACTTCAAGGACGATGTTCGCCGCGCGCAAACCTTGGCCGAGAAAGGCATCCGATACATTGATGTGGGCACCAGCGGCGGCGTGTGGGGCTTGGAGCGAGGCTATTGCATGATGATCGGCGGCGACAAAACCGCTTTTGACCACCTGGACCCCATCTTCAAAACCTTGGCGCCCGGTGTGGGCAGTATTGACAAAACGCCAGGTCGGGAAGGGCGTCAATCGACCGCCGAAGAAGGCTACCTGTACACAGGGCCTGCAGGCTCAGGGCACTTTGTGAAGATGGTGCACAACGGCATCGAGTACGGCTTGATGCAAGCCTATGCTGAAGGCTTGGATATTTTGAAAGGTGTCAATCAAGAGGTGATTCCTGCAGAACGCCGCTACGACCTGGACCTGGCCGACATCACCGAGCTTTGGCGTCGGGGCAGCGTGGTCTCCTCATGGCTGCTGGACTTGAGCGCCATTTCGTTGGCCGAAGACCCTGAGCTGAAAGCCTTCAGCGGTCGCGTCGATGATTCGGGCGAAGGGCGCTGGACCATTCAGGCAGCCATTGAACAGGCTGTGCCGGCCGATGTGCTGACGGCGGCTTTGTACACCCGCTTCAGGTCGCGTCAGGACCATACCTTCGCTGAAAAAGTGCTGTCCGCCATGCGCAAGCAATTTGGTGGCCACCAAGAGTCCAAAAAGTCCTGATCAACCCACCCGGAAATCCACATGGCACAAGACATTGAACACGAAGTCACGGCCCATGGAGAGCGAGCGCCTTCATGCACCATGGTCATCTTTGGCGCGGGCGGCGATCTGACCAAACGCCTGCTGATGCCGGCACTCTACAACCTGGCCCGAACCGGCTTGTTGCCTGACAAATTTGCCTTGGTCGGTGTGGACCGGTTAGACATGTCGGATGCCTCTTTTCAGTTGCATGTGGAAAAGGCCGTCAGAGAATTTGCGGCTGACAAACATTACACACAAACTTTGAATGAAGCGCACCTGGAGCGCTTGCTGTCGTGCATGACTTACATGTCGCTGGACTTTGCCAGTGCCGACGCTTATACACAATTAGGCGCCAAGCTCGCTGATTTGAAAGTCAGCCACCAGGTGGGTGATCATGTGATGTTTTACTTGGCTGTGGGTGCCCGGTTCTTTGGCGGCATCGTGGACCAACTGGGTCAAGCGGGTCTGGTCACCGAGAACGATGCGCAGTGGCGGCGCGTGGTGGTTGAAAAACCCTTTGGCCATGATTTGGAATCGGCGCAAGCCCTCAACACCCAATTGCGCCACAGCCTGGCAGAAAAACAGATCTACCGGATGGACCACTTTCTTGGAAAAGAGACGGTGCAAAACATCATGCTGATGCGGTTTGCCAATGGTATTTTCGAGCCGCTTTGGAATCGAGACCATATTGACCATGTGCAGATCACGGTGGCCGAGACCGTGGCCGTCGAAAACCGCGCCGCCTTTTACGAGTCCACCGGCGCTTTGCGCGACATGGTGCCCAACCATGTCTTTCAGCTTTTGGCCTTGACGGCCATGGAGCCTCCGGCGTCTTTGTCGGCCGACGATGTGCGCAATGAAAAAACCAAAGTGCTGACTTCGGTCCACCGCGTCAACCCCGAAACGGATTCGGTGCGGGCGCAATACGCCACCGGCGAGCGCGAGGGTCAAGCCATGCTCGCTTACAAGCAAGAGCCTGGTGTCGCGCCAGACAGCACCACCGAGACCTATGTGGCCTTGAAGCTGGGCATTGACAATTGGCGTTGGGCGGGGGTGCCCTTTTATCTGCGCACGGGCAAAGCGCTGACCAAGCGGCACAGCGAAATTGCCATTCAATTCAAGCGTCCACCGATTTCATTGTTCCGCAACACCGCCACCGAATCGCTCACGCCCAACACACTGGTGATCAAGTTGCAACCCGACGAAGGTGCGAGCTTGTCCTTTGGCGCCAAAATACCGGGTCCCAAAATCGAAATCGGTCAGGTGCACATGGATTTCCATTACAAGGATTATTTCCAGAATGCACCGAGCACGGGGTACGAAACCCTGATTTACGACTGCATGATCGGCGACGCGACTTTGTTTCAACGCTCGGACAGCGTCATGGCCGGTTGGGACATTGTCAAACCCTTGCAGGCGTATTGGCAGCAGCAAGGCCAACACCCCTTGTCTACTTACGCGGCAGGCAGTGACGGCCCGCAGGCCAGTGAAGACATGTTGGCGCAAAGCGGACGGTCTTGGCGCGCCTTGGTTTAGCCGCAGGCAACTTCGGTCCTGTGCATGGCGGCTCAAAGGTCTTAGCATAGACCCCATGCAACGTCCTTCGGCCAGCCCACAGCCTCAGCACACCATCGCCATTCACCAAGTGGCCCATATGCTGTTGGGCTTGGAAGGGGACGACGCCAAGCGCAGGGTGCTTCGCCGGGCAGGCATCTCGCCAGCCATGCTGGAATCCGACTTGGCCAGGGTGACTCAATCACAATTTGCGGGGTTGATGAGCGCCTTGCTGAGGCAACAAGGTGACGAGTTGTGGGGTTTGGGCTCCAAGCCCTTGCCGTTGGGAAGCTTCGCATCCTGTTGCCGCATGTTGGTGGGCTACAGGCATCTTGGCAGCGCATTGCGATCCGGTTTACGTTATTACCATGCCATCCTGCCCGACTTTGTGCCGCGCTTGCAAGTCAAGGAAGGGGTGGCCTATCTTCGTTTGAGTGCCAACAAGCCCTTGACCCCACAGCAAACCTACGCCGTGCGGGTCTTCATGTTCCTGAGTTACGGCGTGATCTGTTGGCTGGCTGCGCGGCGCATCCCGGTACTCGATGTGGTCTACCAAGACAGTGCCGTGGCCCGCCGCAGCGATGCCTCCAAACTGTTTCAGGCCCCCATCCGCCTCATGGAGGGCGAGTGGGGTTACCGCTTTGACGCCAAGTGGCTCGACCTGCCCGTGGTGCAAAACAACGAAAGCGTCGAGACCTTTTTGCGCGAAGCCCCAGCCTGCCTGCTGGTCAAATACCGCGACCAGGCCAGCCTGACCGAGCGCATCCGCCGTTTGCTGCGCCGCTACCTGGCCGAAGAAATGCCCTCGCTCGAAGCCATCAGCGACATGCTGGCCACCACGCCCCAAACCCTGCGCCGCCGCCTGCAGCGCGAAGGCCAGGGCTACCAAATGATCAAAGACGCCCTGCGCCGCGACGTGGCCGTCGAGTGCCTCACCCAGTCTGATTTGCCCCTGCTGGACGTGGCCGCCCGTGTGGGGTTTTCTGAAGCCAGTACATTCCACCGCGCCTTTAAAGGCTGGACTGGGCTGACGCCTGGGGCTTACCGCCAGGCGCACAATCAACCGGATGCGCTCGATGTTTAGGTCGTCGGTTTCAGCCCCGAATTGGGCTCAACCCATGACAACCATGTCGGACCTGAAGACACCGACCGACACAAACCTGTAACCAGGGCGACGCAACCTGCTGCAATGACATTTCCTGCCAATCATCTTGAACTGATTGGCGATTGGTAAAGCCCTGCTCCCGTTCGATACTTTGTCCGTATCGAAACCTTAAGGAGCTGGCATGGCGGTTAGCAAGCGCGCAGTTCACGTCGTCGGCGTGGGCATGATCCCTTTTACCAAACCCGGGGCCAGCGAGTCCTACAACCTGATGGGCGCCCGGGCGGCCCAGCTGGCGCTGGACGATGCGGGCGTGCCTTACGACACGGTCCAGCAGGCCTATGTGGGCTATGTCTACGGCGACTCGACCGCCGGGCAAGCCGCTATCTATGGCGTGGGCATGACCGGCATTCCGGTGTTTAACGTCAATAACAACTGCTCTACCGGCTCCAGCGCCTTGTTTCTAGCGCGTCAGGCTGTAGAGAGTGGTGTGGTGGAATGCGCCATTGCATTGGGTTTTGAGCAAATGGTGCCCGGCGCACTCAAAGGCGCTTACGACGACCGGCCTTCGCCCATGGCCCGCTTTGCCGATGCCATGTCGGCCCACCAAGGCTACGAGCCTCAAGCCCCCCGCGCCGCGCAGTTTTTTGGCGGCGCAGGCAACGACTACATGAAGCAATACGGCATCCGGCCTGACACTTTTGGCCGTATTTCGGTCAAGGCCCGCCAGCATGCCGCTCGCAATCCGCTGGCGGTTTTCCGTCAGACATTGACGCTCGAAGAGGTCATGGCTTCGCCCGCTGTGTTTGGTCCCTTGACACGATTCCAGTGCTGCCCGCCCACCTGCGGCGCGGCAGCGGCCATCGTCTGCTCGGCCGACTTTGCCAAAAAGCACAAGCTCGACATGCGGGTGGTGATCGCCGCGCAGGCCATGACCACCGACACGCCCAGCACCTTCGAGAGCGATGACATGCGCCGCGTAGTAGGTTACGACATGACGGCCAACGCCGCAAGCCAAGTCTACGAAGCCGCAGGCATCGGCCCCGAAGACCTCGACGTGGTCGAGCTGCACGACTGCTTCACCGCCAACGAGCTTCTGACCTACGAAGGTCTGGGCCTCACGCCCGAAGGCACCGCCGAAAAGTTCATCGTCGACGGCAACAACACCTACGGCGGGCGCATCGTGACCAACCCCTCGGGCGGCTTGCTGTCCAAGGGCCACCCGCTCGGGGCCACCGGGCTGGCGCAGTGTTATGAGCTGGTGTCGCAGTTGCGCGGCACCGCCGAGCAGCGCCAGGTCGAAGGCGCGCGCTTGGCGCTGCAGCACAACCTGGGCTTGGGCGGTGCATGCGTGGTCACGCTGTACCAAAAGGTTTGAAGATGATCGACCGCCAATACATCGGCCATGTAGAACCCGCCTTCGAGGTCCTGGTTGAAAAGGGCCGCCTGAAATTCTTTGCCAAGGCCACGGGGCAGACCGACCCGGTTTACACAGATGACAAAGCAGCCCACGCGGCGGGTCATCCGGCCTTGCCGGTGCCGCCCACTTTTTTGTTTTGTCTGGAAATGGAAGCGCCCGATCCGGCAGCTATTCGTAATTTGCTGGGCATGGACTACCGCCGGTTGCTGCATGGTGAGCAAGGTTTTGTTTATGAGCGCATGGCCTATGCCGGTGACGTGCTGACCTTTGAGCAGCGCGTCGACGACATCTACGACAAGAAAAACGGCGCGCTCGAGTTCGTGGTGCGCACAACACAAGTCACCAACCAACGCGGTGAATCGGTGGCGCAATTGCGCACGGTTTCGGTGTTGCGTAACAGTTAAGGACCGAGGTATGACTGCTTTGAAACCTTGGGCCGATGTGAAAGTCGGTGACCGGATTCCCGTGCTGGCACTGCCGCCTGTGACGCGCCTGAACCTGGCGTTGTACTGCGGCGCATCCGGCGACCACAACCCGATCCATGTGGACACTGATTTCGTGCACACCACCGGCTTGCCGGATGTGATCGCACATGGCATGTTGTCCATGGCCTGGTTGGGCCGACTGCTGACCAATTGGGTGCCGCAAACCGCCATCCGCGAGTACAACGTCCGCTTTGCGTCCATGACCCAGATCGGCGAGGTCATCACGTGCACGGGTGAAGTGGCCGACAAATTTGAACACGCGGGCGAGCAGCGTATTCGCTTGACCTTGACCACGGCCAATGCCGATGGTCAAGTCAAACTCTCGGGCGAGGCAGTCATTGCCTTGGCCTGAGGTGGATGGAACTTTTTTGAACATTCAAGCGCATCACATGACCCACCTATTGCAATTCAAAGCGTCCCCGGTTTCTGCATCTGCACAGGGCCTTTGACATGGATACCGTACTGACCTTTCCCCGCAGCGTCTTTCGTGAAGACCATGACATGCTGCGTGAGACCATTCGCCGTTTCCTGGAGCGCGAATGCAAACCGCGTCAGGCCCAGTGGGACCAAGAGGGCCGCGTCGACCGCGAAACCTGGCTCAAGGCGGGCCGCGAAGGCTTGCTGTGCACCACACTCGATCCCGAATGGGGCGGGGCAGGGGGCGACTTCGGCCATGCGGCGGTGATTGTAGAAGAGATTGCCCGTTCAGGCGTGAGCGGCTTGGGTTTTGGTTTGCATTCCGATGTGGTGGCCCCTTACATCGCCCGCTTGGGCACGCCCGCGCAAAAGCAAAAGTGGTTGCCGCGCTGCGCCAGCGGCGAAGTCATGCTGGCCATTGCCATGAGCGAGCCCGGTGCGGGCAGTGACCTCAAAGCCATCCGCACCACCGCGCTGCGCGAGGGCGATGAGTACATCATCAACGGGGCCAAAACCTTCATCTCGAACGGTTTGAATTGCGACTTGGTGATTGTGGTCGCCAAGACCGCGCCTGAGCTCGGCGCCAAAGGGGTGTCCTTGATACTGGTGGAAGCCGACCGCGCTGGCTTTCGCAAAGGCCGCAAACTGGAGAAGATGGGCCAGGAAGCGGCCGATACGGCCGAATTGTTTTTCGACAATGTGCGCGTACCGGTCACCAACATTCTGGGCGAAGAAAACAAAGGCTTTGCCTACCTGATGCAAGAGCTGGCCCAAGAGCGTTTGGTGATTGCGCTGGGTGCTGCCGCCAAGATGGAAGCCATGCTGCAAGAAACGATTCGCTACACCAAAGAGCGTGTGGTGTTTGGCAAACCGCTGTTCGATTTTCAGAACACCCGCTTCAAGCTGGCTGAGATCAAGGTGCGCACCACCGCTGTGCGGATGATGGTGGACCAGTACCTGTCAGAACATTTGAAACGCAAACTCACCGTCCAAGAAGCGGCCATAGCCAAGTTGTTCGCGACCGAAGAGCTGAGCAAAGCACTGGACGAGTTGCTGCAGCTGTATGGCGGTTACGGCTACATGATGGAGTACCCGATCACCCGCGCCTATGTGGACACCCGGGTGTATCGGATTTATGGCGGCACCAGCGAGGTGATGAAAGAGCTGATTGCCCGCAATCTCTGAGCCCGCCTGTGCTGGCCCCAAGGTGACTCTGTCCTAGGGGAATCCCTGAGGTTCCAAGGCGTTCATGCGGGGTTTTGTCGACGAAGATCAATACCATTCAATGGAGGAGTGAACACATGAGCAAAGCAGGTTTGATGCAAGACAAAGTGGTGGTGGTGACCGGTGCCGGAGGCGGCATTGGCCGAGACATCGCCTTGGCCATGGCCCGCGAAGGGGCCCGCATTGTTGTCAATGACATTGGCGCTTCGGTGGCGGGCGAAGGGCATGATGCCGGTCCTGCCCAACAAGTGGTGAATGAAATCAAAGCACTCGGCCATCAAGCCGTGGCCAATACCGACAGCGTCTCCGACGCTTTGAGCGCCGCACGCATCATTCAGACGGCGATGGACACCTATGGCCAGATTGATGCGGTGGTCAACAACGCGGGCATTTTGCGTGACCGGTTCTTCCACAAAATGAGCGTGGACGAATGGGATGCGGTGATGAAAGTCCATTTGTACGGTGGCTTTTATGTCAGCCGCGCGGCAGCGCCGCATTTCAAGGCGCAAGAAAGTGGCAACTACATCCACATGACGTCCACCTCCGGCCTGGTGGGTAACTTTGGGCAGGCCAATTATTCGGCCGCCAAGTTGGGCATCACGGCTTTGTCCAAATCGATTGCGCTGGACATGCTCAAGTTCAATGTGCGCTCCAATTGCATAGCGCCCTTTGCCTGGAGCCGCATGATCGGTTCGATCCCGACCGATACCCCCGAAGAGCAGGCCCGCGTGGACCGCATCAAGCAAATGACGCCCGCCAAAATAGCCCCCTTGGCAGTGGCCTTGGCCAGTGATGAGTCGGCCCATGTGAATGGTCAGGTGTTCGCGGTGCGCAACAACGAAATCTTCTTGATGAGCCAGCCCCGTCCCTTGCGCTCGGTGCACCGCAGCGAAGGCTGGACACCGCAAACCGTCTTGGACCAGGCCATGCCCGCACTCAAGTCCAGCTTTTTTGATTTGGAGCGTTCCGGCGATGTCTTCAGCTGGGACCCCATTTGAAACCGCAGTTTGTTTGAAAGTACCGGATGAGCACCCCCCCCCCACAAGGCACTTTGCAGCGGCACCAAGCCGCGCTCGATCAAGGCGAATTCTGGATTCAGCAATGCCAGTCGTGCCACACCCATGTCTATTTCCCACGCGAAATGTGCCCCCACTGCGGCAGCGCCGCGGTTGATTTTGTCGTGCCCAGCGGCCTGGGCACGGTGTACGCGGTCACCACCGTTCGACGCAAACCTGCAGACGGTGGTGACTACAACGTCAGCCTGATCGATCTGGACGAGGGCCCGCGTCTGATGAGCACCATCACCAACCTGGCCCCCGAGTTGGTCAAGATCGACCAACGCGTCAAAGCGCATGTGCAGGTGACTGATGGCCGAGGTTGTGTCAAGTTCACCGCTTTGCAAGGCGGTGCAGCATGAACTTGACATCCTTGCGCGGCAGCGCTGCCATTGCGGGTGTGGCCACTTTTGGTTGTGGCGAAGCCCATGGATTTTCTGAGATGGAAGTGCTGGCGCGCTCGGCCCATGCGGCCGTCGCCGATGCCGGCCTGAACATGAGCGACATCGACGGCCTGTGCACCGCCAGCGTGGGTTCGACCATGTGGTCCATGCCGGTGGTCGAGTATTTGGGTATTCGTCCGACCTTCATTGATGGCACGATGGTGGGCGGCTCCAGTTTCATTGCCCATCTGTTGCCCGCCATGCATGCCTTGCAGTCTGGCCAATGCCAGGCCGTGCTGGTTTGCTACGGCAGCACGCAGCGGACAGCCACTTTTGGTCGCAGTGAAATCGCCAAGGCCCGCCGCTGGATGGACCCGCAGCCCTACGAAACCCCTTACGAGCCCTTCAATCCGCCCAGTGCCTATGCCCTGGCGACTTCCAGGCACATGCACCAGTACGGCACCACCCGCCGTGATCTGGCCGAGGTGGCCGTGGCCGCGCGCGCCTGGGCCCGTTTGAACCCCGAAGCCTTCATGCGCGACCCCTTGTCGATTGAAGATGTGTTGAACGCCCGCATGATCAGCGACCCTTTGTCGGTGCGCGACTGCTGTTTGGTGACCGACGGCGGCGGCGCTTATGTGCTGGTGCGCGCGGACCGCGCCAAAGACTTGCGCCAAAAACCGGTGTATGTCCTGGGCAACGGCACAGCGGTGTGGAATCGCCAAATTTCAGCGATGCACGACCTCACGGTCACTGCCGCCACGCAGTCTGGCCGAGAGGCCTATGCCATGGCGGGCTTGGGTGCCAAAGACATGGATGTGGTTCAGTTGTACGACGCTTTCACCATCAACACCTTGCTGTTCTTGGAAGACTTGGGCTTTTGTGCCAAAGGCGAAGCCGGTGCATTTGTGCGTGATGGCGGTATCGCCCCCGGTGGACACTTGCCGGTCAACACCAACGGAGGCGGTCTGTCCTGCGTGCACCCTGGCATGTACGGCATATTTGCATTGATCGAAGCTGTGCGCCAGCTGCGGGGTGCGTGTGGTGATCGCCAAATCCAGGGCGCTCAAACCGCGATCGCCCACGGCAATGGCGGCACCTTGTCCAGTCAGTCCACTGCTGTGCTGGGCACGGCCGATACCTTGTAAAGACAACACGACTTCACCATGATCCGAGATCCCGACACCTTTGAAGCCCTGCTTGACTCTGTGCGCCGTTTTGTGCGCGAGCGCCTGGTGCCTGCCGAAAACGAAGTCGCCGACACCGACGAGATCCCGCCCGCCATCGTGCAAGAGATGCGCGAGATGGGCCTGTTTGGCCTGACCATCCCCGAGTCTTATGGCGGCCTGGCGCTGACCATGGAAGAGGAGGCGCGTTTGTTGTTCGAGCTGTGCAAGACCTCGCCTGCTTTCCGCTCGGTGATCGGCACCACGGTGGGCATCGGCTCACAGGGCATCCTGATGGACGGCACCGAAGCGCAAAAAGCCTACTACCTCCCCAAACTGGCCACGGGCGAGCTGTCGGCCTCGTTTGCTTTGACCGAACCCGATGCGGGCTCGGATGCGGCGTCGCTGCGCACCACCGCCATCCGAGGCACCGACAGCGAGGGCGAACACTACATCGTCAACGGCACCAAGCGCTACATCACCAACGCGCCGCACTCCCAAATTTTCACCCTCATGGCGCGCACCAACCCGGCCGACAAGGGCGCGGGCGGCGTGTCGGCTTTCATCGTGGATGCCCAATCGCCGGGCATCAGCCTGGGCAAAAACGACAAGAAGATGGGCCAAAAAGGCGCGCACACCTGCGACGTGATGTTCGACAACGTGCGTGTCCCGGCCGCCAACCTGATCGGAAATAAAGAGGGCCAGGGCTTCAAGACCGCGATGAAGGTGCTCGAAAAGGGCCGCATCCATCTGGCCGCCGTGTGCGTGGGCGTGGCCCAGCGCATCCTCGATGACGCGCTGCGCTACGCGATCGAGCGCAAGCAGTTTGGCCAGTCGATTGCCGAGTTCCAGCTGGTGCAGGCCATGTTGGCCGACAGCAAGGCCGAGTTGTACGCGGCCGAGTGCATGGTGATCGACGCCGCCCGCAAGCGCGACGAAGGCCGCAGCGTGTCCACCGAGGCCTCGTGCTGCAAGATGTTCGCCTCCGAGATGTGCGGTCGCGTGGCCGACCGGGCGGTGCAGATGCTGGGCGGCGCGGGCTACCTGTCCGAGTACGGCATCGAGCGCTTTTACCGCGATGTGCGTTTGTTCCGCCTGTACGAGGGTACGACCCAGATACAACAAATCATCATTGGCCGCAACATGGTGCGCGAGGCGCGTTTGAACGGCTAAGTGACCCACAATCCAAGAGGAGACTTCGCATGCAAAAAATGACACGCCGATGGGCCTTGGCTGCTTTGAGCAGTTTGACTGTGCTGAGCCACCCTGCGGTGCATGCGCAGGCGGCGTATCCAAATCAGCCCATCAAGTTCATCGTGCCTTACCCGGCCGGAGGCGCCACGGATGCGCTGGCTCGCATGATGGCGCAAAAAATGCAAGAAAATTGGCAGCAAAATGTGGTGGTCGAGAACAAGCCGGGTGCGGGCGGCACCATTGGCAACAACCAAGTGGCCAAAGCCCCCGCTGATGGTTACACGGTTTTGTTTGGCATCGTGGCGCTGGTCCAGCAAATTTCCTTGATGAAATTGCCTTACGACCCCCTCAAAGATTTCGCCCCGATCACCCGCGTGGCGATCAGCCCGAGCGTGTTGGCAGCCGCACCGACCTTGCCCGTCACCAACTTGCAGGAGTTTGTGAGCTTGGTCAAGGCCAATCCGGACAAGCACAGCATTGGCTCTTATGGTCCGGGCACCTCGGCCCATCTGCAAGGGGCTTTGCTCAATTTGCAGGCCGGACTGGATTTGACCCATGTGCCTTACCAAGGCGGCGCCCCCTTGGTGACCGCCATGATGGGCGGGCAGCTGTCGTCGGCCTTTCTGGATGCGGGTTCGTCCAAGCAGCACCTGCCCAAGTTCAAATTATTGGGTGTGACAGGCACCGAGCGCTTGGCATGGTTGCCACAGGTTCCCACCCTCAAGGAGCAGGGCTTGCAATCCTACGAGCCCATGGGCTGGTTTGCCTTGCTCTTGCCTGCGGCGACGCCCAAGGGGGTGATTGACAAGTTTGCCGCCGAATCGCAACGCATTTTGAAGCTGCCCGATGTGCGCGAAAAAATCGAAGCCATGGGTTTGATCCCCGGCGGCGAAACGCCAGAGAGTTTTGCCAAGATCATGAAGTCCGATGCCGACATTTATGGCCGCATCATTCGCGATGCCAAAATCACCCTCAACTGATTCAGTCAGGAAGCCACATGATCACTGCATTCACATCGAATTTTGACAGGCGCGCTGTGCTGGCCATGGGTTTGGCATGCTTCATGTCCGGGGTGGGCGCACAAACCGCGCCTTCCACCGTGAAACTCATCGTGGGTTATGTTGCAGGCGGACCGGTCGATGCCGCTGCCCGTGTGTTCGCGCCGGTGCTCAGCCGTGAATTGGGACAAACCGTGGTGGTCGAAAACAGGCCCGGAGCGGGGGGCGCGTTGGCAGGGCAGTCGGTGGTCAAGTCCCCACCGAATGGCAGCGAGATTTTTTTTGCGGCCAGCCCGACCATGACCATCACCCCGCATGTGCTCAAGGCCATGAGCTTTGACCCGCTGAAAGACATGACCCCGCTGGCCCCGATTTTGAGCTACGCCAATGTCTTGGTGATCAACCTGAACCAGCCTTTCAAGACCTTGCCTGAACTGGTGGCCTTTGCCAAAGCCAACCCCGGCCAACTCGCTTATGGCTCAGCCGGTATGGGCGCGTCCAACCATTTGAGTGGCGAATTGTTTGCTCGCCGTGCGGGCGTGACCATGACCCATGTGCCCTACAAAGGCAACGCGCCGGCCATGACCGATGTGATGGGCGGGCAGATCCAAATGATGTTTGACATTGTGGGCGGTGCCAAGACCTACATTGACGGCGGCAAAGTGCGCCCCTTGGCCGTGACCTCCAAAGAGCGCAATCCGGCATTGCCCCAACTGCCCAGCATGGCCGAGTTGGGTGTGCGTGACTACGATGTCGGGGGCTGGTACGGCTTGTATGGCCCGCTGGGCATGTCGGCTGACTTGCAGCAGCGCTTGGCCCTGGCCACGGCCAAAGCCTTGCAGGATGTCGATTTGCGCAAGCGCTGGGTCGATCAGGGTTATGTCATTTGGAATGGCAAAGGCACCGAGTTGGCCGACCGCATGCGCCGCGAGCATGCCTTGTGGGCCGAAGTGACCAAAGGCATGAGCTTTGAATAACGCATGAGCCCGACCCGCATTCACCACCTGTTTGATCAACGCGTCCAGGAAGATCCTGATCACCCTTTTCTTCACCTGCCGCAAGGTGTGATCAGCATGGGCGAATTGGCCCGCATGGTGGACGCGCTGGAAACCGAATTGCGCGACAGCCAGGTGCGCGCCGGTGACCGGGTGATGGTGGCTGCCGAAAACTGCCCCGAGCATGTGGCGCTGGTTTTGGCCTGCAGCCGCGTGGGCGCTTGGGCCTGTGGTGTGAATGCCCGCATGACCGCCAGCGAGTTGGCGGGTTTCGTGGCCAAGTCCGATGCCCGGGTGGTGTATTTCACCAGCGGTGTCTCGGCCGCGGCAGGTGCGCATGCGCAAGCGCAGCCGACCTTGCCCAGCGTCTTGCCAGGATTGCTGCGATCACAGACGGCCCTGCAAGCCCTGCCGCAGGAGGGGCCGCTTGCCGAAGCTGTGGCGGCCATCATCTTCACCTCAGGCACAACCGGCCAGCCCAAAGGGGTGATGCTCAGCCATGCCGGCTTGCTTCAATTTGCAAGGGTGTCTGCGCAATCGCGTGCTTTGGGGCCGCAGGATTGCTCCTATGCCTATTTGCCAATGACGCATATTTTTGGATTGGGCACGGTGCTGATGGCGTCTATTTTTGCCCGTTCAGGTTTGCTCATGCGCAGCCAGTTCGATCCTGCCGACGTGTTTGAGGCGCTTGCCCATCAGGGCCTGACGCAGCTGCAAGGCCCGCCGGCCATGTTCACCCGCTTGCTGGCCTGGCTGGACGCGCAGGGCACAGGCCAGCCGGCAGCTCCGGCTCTGCGCTATCTCTACACCGGCGCGGCGCCGCTGGACTTGGCTGTGAAAAATGCGGTGCAAGCCCGCTTTGGTTTGCCTTTGCACCATGGTTATGGTCTGTCGGAATATGCCGGCGCATTGACGCTGTGCCGCTTGGGCGAATGGCGTGACGATGTCAGCGCAGGTTATTTGGTTGACGGTGCCGAGCTGCGCATCGTCAGCCTTGAAGGTCTTGATCTGCCTCAGGGCGAGACCGGTGAAATTTACATGCGCGGTGTGGGTTTGATGCCAGGCTATTTTCGCGACGAGGTCATCACCGCCCAGGTGATGAAGCCCGGTGGTTGGTATGCCAGCGGCGATCTGGGGCGTCAGTCTGCCGACGGCGCTTTGCAGGTGGTGGGTCGCTTGAAAGAAATGATCATCCGTTCTGGCTTTAACGTGTACCCCGGCGAAGTCGAAGCGGTTCTTTTGAATTACCCCGGCGTGCAAAAAGCCGCAGTCATGGGACGCAAGACAGCCGATGGCAATGAAGAAATTTTGGCTTTTGTCGAGCCCAAGCTGGGCATCACCCTGGATACTTGCGCCCTGCAGTTGCATGCGCACACCCATTTGACCGCTTACAAAAGACCCGCCGCCATCACTGTGGTTGCCGACATGCCAATGACACTGAGCGGCAAAATTCTCAAACGTGAATTACTTGAACGCCTCTTGAACAACCCGCCATGACAAACACGCTGGATGCATCACAGATTGCGCACCTGCGCAGTTGGGAAGGGCGCTTTGAAACCCACCACGATGAGATCACGGCTGCGCCCCTGCGCGGCTTGAGTGCCACTTTGGATCGCGATGACCCCTTGCCAGGCCCGGGCACTGAGGTGCCGCCTTTGTGGCATTGGATTTACTTTTTGCCGCAAGCGCTGCAAAGTCAGATCGGTGCCGATGGCCACCCCCTGCGCGGTGGCTTTTTGCCCCCGGTGCCATTACCGCGCCGCATGTGGGCAGGCGGTCGTTTTCAATGGGAAAGCCATGCTTTGGCAGTGGGCGATGTGGCCGAAAAAACCTCGCGCATCGCCTCGGTCAAGCACAAGGCGGGCCGCACGGGTGACTTGCTGTTTGTCGAAGTCGTGCATGCCTTTCACAACGCCCAAGGGCTGTGCCTGACCGAAACACACGACATCGTCTACCGCGCTGCGGCTGTGCCGGGCGCTAACGAAGTGCCGCCCTCAGCTGCGCCAACGCATGCGCCTTGGCAGCGGGTGTTTGCGCCCGACCCCGTCTCGCTGTTTCGGTATTCCGCGCTCACTTTCAACGGCCACCGCATTCACTACGACCGCAGCTATGTGACGCAAGAAGAGGGCTACCCTGGCTTGATTGTTCACGGCCCCTTGATCGCTACCTTGCTCATGGACTTGCTGCGCCGCCACAGGCCCCAAGCGCAGGTGGCTTCCTTCCAGTTCAGGGCGGTGCGACCCAGCTTTGACCTGCATCCGTTGACATTGAATGGCCGACCCTCGGCGGATGGTCAGACCATCGACTTGTGGGCGGCTGACCACGAAGGCTGGCTCACCATGCAGGCGCAAGCCACGCTGGCCTGATTCACCGGCCCCTCATGATTCCGATCCACCTGACCCCATCATCTCCATGCAACACGCTCCCGATACCTACCAAGCCATCCGCGACGCCGTGCGCGCCCTGTGCGCCCAGTTCCCTGACGAGTACCACCGCAAGGTCGACGAAAAGCGCGGCTATCCCGAAGAGTTTGTCGACGCCCTGACCCAAGCCGGCTGGATGGCCGCGCTGATTCCGCAGCAATACGGCGGCTCTGGCCTGAGCATGTCCGAAGCCTCGGTCATCATGGAAGAGATCAACCGCTCCGGCGGCAACTCGGGCGCCTGCCACGGCCAGATGTACGTGATGAATTCCATCGTGCGCAGCGGCTCTGAGGCGCAAAAGAACACGCTTTTGCCCAAAATCGCCACCGGCGAGTTGCGCATCCAGTCGATGGGCGTGACCGAGCCGACCACCGGATCAGACACCACCCAACTCAAAACCACCGCCGTCAAAAAAGACGGCCGCTGGGTCATCAACGGCCAAAAGGTCTGGATCTCCCGCATCCAACACAGCGACCTGATGATCTTGCTGGCCCGCACCACGCCCGCCGACCAGGTCAGCAAGCGCTCCGAAGG
>Ga0114964_10000692_pt1 | contig 25444 bp, 23 predicted proteins | sample C_131016_MF_Meta_FD_92638 | JGI IMG/M metagenome (GOLD analysis project Ga0114964, IMG submission 92638) | Freshwater microbial communities from Lake Croche, Canada to study carbon cycling - C_131016_MF_MetaG | ecosystem: Environmental > Aquatic > Freshwater > Lake | place: Lake Croche, Canada...
CACACTCTTCTGGTGTTATCCCTGAAAGTCCAGCAACGATTGCATTCGATGTGCCATGGCCTGGACCGGTAGCTCCTAGGGAACCAAATAGTTTGATTTCGATACGAGTGGTATGCGTTAGTTCACCGTTAGCCTTAACGGCTTCGGCAAAGAGCAGCGCTGCTCGCATTGGTCCAACTGTGTGAGAGCTAGAAGGTCCAATGCCGATGGTAAATAAATCAAGCGCCGAGATATAATCTGGCATAGCTTTAGCCTAACCAGTAAAGGGGCTATTTAGAGCAGGTAGTTGTCGCAGCGTTAGTGCCTTGAGCCCAGTCCGGTAGTGGCGTGATGGTAGGTCTAGGAGTTGCAGTAGCCGTTGGTGTCTTGGTTGGCTTCGGGGTTTTGGTGCTGGTCGGTGTTGGTGTCGGAGTCGGTGCAACCTCAGCGCCGGAACCAGTGTTCTGCACATCACCTAAGACCATCGGCTGATCTGCTTTCAACAGGTCAAATAGCACCTGTGCTTTTTCGTAATCAGGCTTTACACGACCTTGGTAAGGAGCTGGTAGACCGGCGATAGCTGGCAACTGCAAGAAAGTGATCTTGTTCATTGGAATTGCCTTTAGTGCATTGGCAACACCCATCAAAGTGGTTGGGTCGTTTAGCGTGTTGCTGAGCTTCATGTTTCTAGCTGCAGTTTGTGCCAAAGAGTAGAGAGCAACCGGGTTATTCAAAATGTCTTTGCTCTTTAGTTTTCTAACTAAAGAAGTTAGGTAAACCTGCTGGTTACTGATTCGAGAAAGATCTGAGCCATCGCCAACACCGTGACGAGTTCTTAGGAACTGAAGTGCTTGCAGTCCCTGCAGTTTGTGAAGGCCCGCTTTGAGGTAAGTGTTTGTGTATGGGTCATCGATGTCCTCAGCGACACAAACTTCAACACCACCGACGGCATTAGATAGTTCAATCACACCATTGAAGTCAACCAGAGCTAAGAAGGGAATATCTAAACCGGTTAGGGCTTCAACGGTAAGTAATGTGCAACCAGCACCACCGTTAGCGATGGTGGCGTTTATCTGGCCGAGGCTTTGCGCGTAATAACCGGAGCCTCCAGTGGTGCTTGGACATGCAGGCCAAGGAACTAGTAAGTCTCTTGGAAAGCTAAGTCCAACTGCGCTTTTACGATCTTCAGAGATGTGCAAAAGAATAATTACGTCAGCCAAGTTCGAAGTGATGTTTCCAAAAGCACTGTTGCCAGTGCCCTGTCTGCTGTCACTACCCACTAGAAGTAAGTTCAGTGGTCCATCAAGAGGTGGGATAACTCGCTTCGAGCCATCACTGCTTGGCACATCTAGTACATTTCTGCTCAGCTCTTGTGAAAGCTGATATGCCGAGACACCCAACACGGTGACTGTGGAAACAATCACGACGATTAGGGCTTTGCCTAGAATCCCAAACAGGGTGCTGAATCTTGAAGTGGCATGAACATCGCCGTGGCGCGCTATAGCGCGCTCAGCTCGCTTTGACTTCTTTTGCTCTGACAAATCGTTACCCCTTTATGAGTTGGCAAGAGCCCTAGTGCGTAAAAATGGCGGAGACCGTGGGATTCGAACCCACGGAACCTTTCAGTTCATTAGTTTTCAAGACTAACTCCTTCGGCCGCTCGGACAGATCTCCGTTGAATAGTCTAACTAATTCTCTTGCCCGATAAAAATACAGTTGTAACCTGCGATAAGGCTGAGAACCTAGTTATGGGTATAGATGATGCCTTCCAGGCCTGAAAGCACCTTGGCAACACCGTCTTCTTCAACGCTGGCGGTGACCATGGTTGCTGCATTTCTGACTTCCTCAGGACCCTGACCCATGGCAAATGAGTAGCCCCCACCTTCATTTGCCCACTCAAACATGCTGATGTCATTGCGGCCATCCCCGATGGTGATTACCTGATCTCTAGGGATATTCAGAGCTTTTCTGCGCTGTTCCAGCGCGCTGGCTTTGGTAACTCCCTGCGGGGAGATATCCAGCCAAGCGGTATAACCGATTGCGTAGGAAACTGAATGTAATCCAACTGATTCAACAACTGCAAGAAAGTCATTGACGTCTTGCTCAGGAGATAAAACAACAACTCGGCTAACTTCACCATTCATCAATTGCTCTAACGGAGTCTCAACATTTTGACTACCCAAGGCATAGGCAGGGAAAGGTTTATGAAAACGATATGTGCCGTCGATGTCCTCAACCGCAAAGTGTGCTTCAGGTAGCTTTTCAATTAGCTGAGATAACACCGGTCTCGGATCGAAACCAATAACTTCACGAACGTGATAACCATGAGGAGCATCTTTATCTAGCTCAACAGTTACCGCTCCGTTAGAACAAACTACAAAACCATCTTCAAAGCCAACATCTTTAACAACCGGTACCGCATTGGCAGCAGCTCTACCGGTTGCGACAACTACGTAATGACCAAGTTCTCTAACTCTCTGCACTTCCTTGATTACCACAGGCGAGAGAAAACCATCATCGTGCACAAGAGTACCGTCGATGTCGATGGCAATCAGCCAGGGATTTTCTACGCTCAAGTTATTTCTTCTGCTTAGGGGAAATAACTTCAGCCCCACCGAGGTATGGGCGGAGTGCAACAGGAATACGAACTGAACCATCTTCTTGCTGATGGTTTTCTAGAATCGCAACTAACCAACGAGTTGTTGCCAGGGTCCCGTTAAGAGTCGCTGCGGTTGCAGTCTTACCGTCTTCTTTTCTGTAACGAACATTTAGTCTTCTGGCTTGATAGGTGGTGCAGTTAGAAGTTGAGGTTAGTTCACGATATGTTTCTTGAGATGGAACCCAAGCTTCAGCATCATACTTTCTTGCAGCTGATGAACCTAGGTCTCCAGCCGCAGTATCAATCACGCGATAGGGAAGTTCGCACTTCTGCAACATCTGTTCTTGCCAGGCAAGAAGTTTTTGATGTTCAGCTTCTGATTCTTCAGGTTTGATGTATGAGAACATTTCTAGTTTGTTGAACTGGTGAACTCGAAGAATTCCTCGAGTGTCTCTTCCGCCGCTACCTGCTTCACGGCGGTAACAGGTTGACCAACCGGCATAACGAAGTGGTCCTTCAGAAAGATCAATAATTTCATCGCTGTGATAGCCAGCAAGAGCGACTTCGCTAGTGCCAGTTAAATACAAATCATCAGCCGGGAGATAGTAAATCTCATCAGAATGTGCACCTAAGAAACCAGTTCCTGCCATTACCGAGGGCTTCACCAACGTTGGGGTAATAAGAGCTGTGAAGCCTGCCTGCGCAGCCTGATCTAAAGCCATATTCATTAGTGCCAGCTCTAGCCTGGCTCCCCAACCTTTAAGGAAATAGAACCTGGAGCCTGAGATCTTGGCTCCCCTTTCAATGTCAATCACATCGAGTAGTTCACCAAGAGCAACGTGGTCCTTTGCTTCGAAGTTAAATGTTGGCTTGGTTCCTTCTTCACGAATAACAACAAAGTCATCTTCACCGCCTGAAGGAACTCCAGTTAAAACAACGTTCTCGATCTGCCAAATGATTTCATCAAGTTTCGTTTGAGCTTCAGCTGCTAACTGCTCAGTAGCTTTTACCTTGGTGGCAAGTTCTTGACCTTCAGCAATCAGTGCAGCACGAGAATCTTTATCTGCGCCAGAAACTAGTTTTGCTTTAGCGTTTTGTTCAGCTCTTAGCGTTTCAAAATCGGTGAGGGCTTTGCGCCAAACGACATCTGCTCTAACAGCATCATCAACAATGGTTTCACTTGCACCGCGAGCGCGCTGAGAAGCCTTGATTACTTCTGGGTTGTCCCTGAGTAGGTTGGCATCAATCATTGTTTAAGGTTACCTTCAGATGTTTCTTTATCGACCAGCACGCAACTTGTTTAGCCAAGTATCTGCTGATGAGAATTCTTTATTTGAGTTATTGCCTTGGTGTTCGCTCTTCTGTTTATCTGCTCGAGGGTATGAACCTAAGAAGATAACTTTTGGGCTAAATCTGTGCAAACCTTTCAGCGCTTCAGCAACAGCTTCATCATCAATATGGCCTTGAACGTCAATGTTGAATCGGTATCTACCAAGTTGATCACCAACCGGTCTTGATTCAATTCGAGACAGGTTAACTCCCCGCGCTGCAAACTGTTCTAGCATTTCTAACAGCGCACCCGGTCTATCTTCAGGTAGTTCAACAATTACTGAAGTCTTATCTTTACCTGTTCTCGCAGTTGGTTTAGCAGGCAATCCAATTTCAATAAATCTGGTTTGCGCATTCTTGTTATCACCAATGTTTTTAGCTAAGACAGTCAGCTTGTAGTGATCGGTAATACTTTTTGCTGCGATTGCTGCATCAGCAGTGGATTTTCCATCAAGCAATGCAGCGGCTGCGGCTGCTGTTGATGTTGCTGGCAGGTGAGTGTGCTTAGGAAAGTTTTCAGCAAGATAGCTTCTGCACTGTGCATACGCAGTTGGGTGAGTTGAAATTACTTGGACGTCAGCTAGCTTTGTGCCTGGTTTTGCAACAAGGTTGAAAGTTACTGGAACTAGATATTCGCCGTAAATCCGAATTTCTGCGGTGTTAGCCAGAGCATCTAGGGTTGCTGAGACTCCACCTTCAATAGAGTTCTCAACTGGAACGATGGCTCTGGTTGCTTTACCGTTTAGGACAGCATCAATAGCCTCAGTCACAGTTGATACTGGGATGCTCTTAGCGTTCTTGGAGTCTTTGACCTGGGCCAGAGCAAGCTCGGTAAAGGTACCCACTGGACCTAAGAAGGCGTAGGTAGATTTTCTGTTTACTGAGTTGGCCATGGTTAAAGGTTAGTTGAGTTATCAGTAGTTAGGCGCTGCTGGCAGACCAAAGAACTTTTCTAGAGTTCGAATGCCTCCGTCGTGCATTTCTTTGGCTAAACCTTTACCGACATAACGAAGATGCCAAGGCTCGTATTGATACCCGGTGTATGGGGTCGCATATTCGGGATATCTGATGATGAATCCATACTTATATGCGTTGTCGGCAAGCCAAAGACCAGCTTTGGTTTGACCAAAACATACTCTGATCTGACAGCCCTGGCCTCGAGCCGAGACATCCATAGCCCAACCCGTTTGATGTTCTGAATAACCCGCTCTAGCAGCCAGTGCTTCACCAACCTTCAGGCCATATTTGCTGACCTGTCGGTCATGAACAGTGCTTTGCTCAGCATATGAACGATAAGCGCTTTGAATGACGAGTCTGCCTTTTCCAACGGCTTTCATGCCCATTGCTAGCTTGTATGCCGCTGTCGAAGCTTCTTTTCTAAGTTTTCTCCCGTATGGGTTAGCGTTCAAAGCCCCGAATTTAGGGGCAACCAAATCGTTGGGAGCATATTTGATTGGGTTTAGTGGTCTCTGTTTGTTGACCACGACCCAGATTGAGTCTGGATCGGAGATTGAGTGTTGGATGAGGCTCGTGGCCTGTGATTGCTCAATATTATTTACCGAGGGAAATAAAATAGACATAACTAGGGTTAGCCTTAGAGCAAGAGTAATAAATTGCTTATGTTTGCTTCCCATATTTGAAGTCTAACTTTCACTAATAGAAAAGAGAACGCGATGGCGCGTGCAGAACGTAAAGCAGCAGCAGCTGAATCAGCAAAAACCGGTGTAATGACCCACAGACAAATCATGTTTGTGCTTATCGGTCTGATGGCAGGTATGTTCCTTTCAGCACTTGATCAGAGTGTTGTCGGAACTGCGATGAGAACTATTGCAGATGACCTTCACGGTTTATCTGCTCAAGCATGGGTAACCACTGCTTACCTAATAACTTCAACTATCGCTACTCCGATCTACGGGAAGCTCGGCGACATCTTTGGGAGAAGATACCTATTCATCACAGCCATCTCGATCTTCGTAGTTGGTTCTGTAATTTCAGGCTTTGCTTCTTCGATGTATGAGTTGGCTGCTTTCAGAGCAATTCAAGGTATTGGGGCTGGTGGTCTTTTCGCATTAGCACTAACAATCTTGGCTGACATAGTTCCCCCTAGAGAAAGAGCCAAGTATCAAGGTATGTTCCTTGCAGTGTTTGGAATGTCTTCAGTTCTTGGCCCGCTAATTGGTGGAATGTTTGCCGGTATCGATACCCTCTTTGGAATCACTGGTTGGCGTTGGATCTTCTTGATGAATCTCCCAATTGGTTTGGTTGCGTTATTCCTTGTGCTCTCATTCCTACACATTCCGCACCACGCAGCAGTTTCTAAAGTTATTGACTGGTGGGGTGTGGTCACCATCATCGTTGGTGTTGTGCCAATTCTGATTGTTGCTGAACAAGGTAGAGAGTGGGGCTGGACATCTTTGAATTCCATTACCGCTTACGTTGTCGGGGTAGTTGGCATTGTTTCGTTCATTTTGATTGAAAGAAAAATGGGCGATGACGCATTGCTGCCGCTGACCCTTTTCCAATCCAGAACTTTCTCACTCACCACACTGCTTGGTGTTGTAGTGGGCATGGGGATGTTTGGTGGAATGATTTCACTTCCATTGGTCCTGCAGATTGTTTACGGTGCGTCTCCAACTGAATCCGGTTACCTCATGATCCCGATGGTGTTAGGTCTCATGACTTCATCTATCGTTAGCGGAAGAATTACATCAAAAACTGGTAAATATAAAATCTTCATGGTTGTTGGAACTGGCCTTATGGCACTGTCATATATCTACCTATCAACGCTCACCTCTGGTTGGGCTGTTTGGCAGATCACCATTGGCATGGTCTTCATGGGTCTAGGTCTTGGTCAAATGATGCAGACACTCACGATTGCTTCTCAGAATGCCGTTGAAGCAAAAGACATAGGAGTTGCAACATCTTCAGCTACCTTCTTCAGACAGATGGGTGGAACCCTCGGTGTCGCTGTTTTCCTATCCATCCTGTTCAACAATTTGGCTGACAAGGGTGCTGAGATTGGAGCAAAGATTGGTGCTGCTATAGCGGCTAACCCAGCACTATTGGCTGATCCAAAGAACTCTGCTTTCCTCCCAGGAGCTGACATCATGGCCCGTATCACCCAGGATTCTTCTTTCCTAAAGACTGCTAGCCCAGAGCTAGCTGGTCCTATCAGAACAGCATTTGCTGAATCAGCTGCCAACGTCTTCCTATCGGCAACGATTGTCATAGTGCTTGGTTTCGCCTTGTCACTGTTCATCAAGGAACTAGCCCTGCGTAACAAGTCTGGAGTTCAGGAGAAAGCGGAAGCTGCCGCAGCCGCACAATAATAATTACCTAATTACGACCTCAGCATGCTTTTGTGTGCTGAGGTTGTAATCTTTAAAGACACGGGAGTTCCTACTTATGGGACTGAGAAGAAGCTAGAGCCTAAAACCGTCAAACCTGAACTGGGTAATGCCAGCGTAGGAAGGAAAACATGAAACGTATTTTGGCTATAGCGCTAACTCTTCTAACCGTTGTTGGTGTTAGTAGTTGTGCGTCAAGTCCCAAAACCCTGACTCTAATTGCTCATGATTCATTTGTTATGAGTGATGATCTAATTGCTTCATTCGAGGAAAGCTTTAAGGTAAAGCTAACAATTGTCAGAGCAGGTGATGCTGGTGCGATGACAAATAAGTTAGTTCTAACTAAGGACGCTCCTCTAGCTGATGTTGTCTTTGGTATTGATAACACTTTTGCTCCAGTCGCGACAAAAAACGATTTGATTGATGGGGAGCTAACACCAATTGACTTTGCGGATGTTTGTTTCAACTATGACTTGGCATACTTCAAATCACACAGTTTAGATATTCCAAATAGCTGGCGAGATTTGACTAAGAAGGAATACAAAGGACTCACAGTAATTGAAAGCCCAAATACTTCCTCAACTGGTTTAGCATTCTTAGTTTCAACCTATGCGGGTTTTGCACCTGCGACTGCTGGTGTGACATCACCAACGGTGAATTGGTGGCTAGCTCTTCGTGATAACGATGTGAAGGTAGCGGGGAGTTGGGAAGATGCTTACTACACAGATTTCAGTGGATCATCAGGTAAAGGTAAATACCCAATTGTCCTTTCATACTCTTCTTCTCCCGCCGATGAAGTTGATGAGCAAGGTAATGCCAAGACTCAGGCACTACTAACCGATTGCTTTCGCCAAACCGAATATGCAGGTGTTCTAAAGAATGCGGCCAACCCTCAAGCAGCAAGAGATCTGATTGAGTTTATGCGAGGAATGTATTTCCAAGAGTCTTTGCCTGGAGCTATGTATGTGTATCCGATTGATAAGAGCATTGCGCTTCCCCCTAGATGGAGTAGCTTTGCCCCAGCAGCATCCAGCACAATAGGTTCTGATTTAGACATCGATGCTAACCGCGAGAAATGGCTAGCTGATTACAATTCGGTCTTTGACATTGCGCCTTAAATCAATCCTCTATTGGAGCTTGCCTATAGCTTTTATGGGTTTGCTCTTTTACTGGCCAGTTCTTCGGGTATTTGCTGAAGGGCTTTCCTTAGGCTTTGGCGCACAAGTTTCTAACGTCTGGCCCATTCTCTGGTTTACCATCTGGCAGGCTTTTGCTTCCACTGCTATCTGCGTAGTTTTGGGTGTCCCCGGGGCATACCTTTTATACAGGAGAACCTTTAGGTTCGCGGCTACCCTGAGAGCCCTTGTCTCAGTTCCTTTTATGCTCCCCTCTTTGGTGGTAGCGATAGCCGTTACTCAGGTCGCTTCATTGATTGGCGGGCTAACCCCCATCGCAGCAATCATCCTTGCCAACGTGTTCTCAAACTACGGGGTAGTAGTTAGAACAGTGGGTTCTCAATGGCAATTACTAGATGGCCTATCCGAAGAGGCTGCTGAAGTATCAGGGGCAGGGGGGTTGAGAATCTTTTTCAAGATAGCTCTGCCTCAGTTGGCAACATCGATTCGAGCGTCAAGCGCTCTAATCGTTCTCTATTGCGCTAGCTCCTATGGAATAGTTCTGAGCCTCGGTGGTGGCAGTGTCAATACTTTAGAGACAGCAATATCTACTGCTGTATTGCAAAGGCTAGATCTCCCACACGGCACACTGCTTGCGCTGCTGCAAGTTGCTTTTACATTGCTCGCATTCACTGCAAGCCGTTGGGGTGGGAGTAATCCACTTAGTTTTGACACAGCGCATAAAGTAAAAGTGAAACTGCTTGATAGTCGTGATCGAACTGCTGCCATCTTCGTATTTTTGACATTGGGTTTACTGATCTTGCTGCCGTTAGTAATTGTTATGTTCAAAGCGTTTGTTGATAGTGCTGGCAGATTTGGTTTGAGTAACTTTGCTTTATTACAAAGTCGTGGAACTAGAGATTTACTCAACATTACTTTCTTTGACGCAAGTGTGAACAGTTTTAGAAACTTGATAGTCGCAACATTGATGTCGGTTCTAATCGGTGGGCTGGTTAGCTTCTTACTTGCCGAGCGTACTCGTAATAGAAATCTAGGTCTCGGTAAAAATGATGCAACAGGTGTTTTGTTAGATGGAATATTCTTGCTTCCAATTGGGGTTTCCGCTGTTGTTGTTGGTTTTGGCTACCTAGTTACCTTGACCGGTAATTTAGCCTGGCTAAGAAGCAGTTGGCTGTTAGTCCCCCTTGCGCAATCAGTCTTAGCAATACCTATGGTTATAAGGGTTCTCTATCCTGCTTTGGTAGCGGTGGATCAGGGGACCAGGGAGCAAGCTATGACAGATGGTGCAAATAAATGGAGAATCTTCTTTGGTGTTGATCTAATGATGATCAAGCCAGTGGTTAGAACAGCTATCGCTTTTAGCGCTTTGGTTTCTCTGGGTGAGTTCGGTGCAGCTAGCTTGCTTGCCTTCGGTGACCAATCAACTATTCCGATGCTGATGTTCTCTTTGATCTCTCGCCCTGGTGGAGATAACTATGGGATGGCATTAGCGGTAGCTTTTATTTTGATTGTTATTACAACTGTGATTGTTTTAGCTGTGGGTTCTGAACCTAAGCGTGGGTCTCAAAGGAAACCTCAAGGGAAGCAAAGCGTTCCTGCATTACCGCGATAGCTTCTGGGTTGCGATCGACAAGAATAAAGTTCCTGTTCAGCTCGGCTGCGGCTGCACCAGTTGTCCCTGAACCAGCGAAGAAGTCAAGCACCGTGTCTCCCTCTCGGGTGCTGGCCTGAATTATTCTGCGCAGAATTCCCAGTGGCTTCTGGGTCGGATAACCGGTTTTTTCTTTGCCGGTGGGGGAGACAATGGTGTGCCACCAGACATCGGTCGGTAGTTTTCCACGTTCCACCTTCTCTTTAGTGACAAGACCCGGAGCCATATACGGTTCACGATCCACTGTTTCGTTGTTGAAGTAATACTTGTCCAAGTTCTTTACATAAACCAAGATTGTGTCGTGCTTGGCCGGCCACCTGGATTGGGCTTTAGCTCCATAGTCGTAAGCCCAGATGATTTCGTTTAAGAAGCACTCTCTACCAAATAGTGAATCTAGTAACACCTTTGCGTAGTGTGCTTCTCGGTAATCGAGGTGCAGGTACAGGGTGCCGGTTTCTTTTAGCAGTCGCCAAGCTTGTTCCAGTCTTGGTTCTAGGAAAGCCCAGTAATCTGCAAATTCATCGTCGTAGCTGAGAATGGTTTCTTTGACGATGTCATAGCGCTGACCCTTGAAGCCCATCCGGCTGCCAGTTTCACTTCTGGTAGTAGTTGACTTCCCTCTGCTCTGCACACGTCCTGTGTTAAAAGGAGGATCCACATAAATCAATTGAATGCTGCTATCAGGAATAGACTGCAGAACAGAGAGGTTGTCCCCTTGGATGACCCGGTAATTAGAAAAGTTCTGCACAGAAAGAGATTAACAGTATGGACCCACATGTTGTTCACAATTCAGAGTTATCAAGATACGAGTTGTTTCTAGGAGATCAGAAGATTGGTCACGCTGACTATCGAAAAGTCGATGGCGTGCTGGAATTTCCTCATACTGAAGTTGATCCTGCTCACCAGGGAAAGAACTATGCGGCGATTCTGATGCGTGAAGCGTTTAGAGATGTTGAAGAAAACAACTTAGGTAAAGTGTGGCCTATTTGCCCTTACGTAGTGACATACATGAAGCGTCACCCTGAAACACATGCTTTGCTTGCTAAGCCTTTGGCTTAGCCAACGTTGGTGCGAATAAACCCAAGTAAGTCAGCAATGACTTCTTCTTTGTTTATCTCGTTATACATTTCGTGTCGCCCATCGTGATAAATGATTGCAGTGACGTTTTCTAATCCACACTTGTTTCGATATGTGTTGGCAAGCATTTGGTTACCGCGCTCGGCACCAATTGGATCATCACTACCAGCTTGAAGCAATACCGGTAGATCTTGTCTGATGGTGCGCTTAGGGGTGAAGAATAACTGCAACCCGTTAACTACACCCATCACCTTGGCAGCGTCAGCTAGAAAAGTAAGTGGATCAGCTGCGAAGTTCTCACAAACTTTCTTATCTCTAGAAAGCCACTCGTAACCAGTCGCACCCGGTTCCTTATCCCATTTCTTGTTGAAGCCACCAGCACCTAAAACACCTGGCACTAGCAACGATGAACCTGAAAGAATAACCGCAACATACTCATCTGAATACTGGTTGATAAGTTTTTGTGAAATAAATGAGCCATAAGAGTGACCAAAGAGAACCAGCTTCTTACCTGGGTTCTCTGACTTGATCAATTTGGTTAAATCGTGCACTTGCTCGAAAGCTGCCTTTATGCCGCCTTTACCTATGTTGCCCATGATCTTGGTTTGACCGGTAGCAATTTGGTTAGCGCCGGTTTGACCGTGACCTCTGTGGTCATCTGCATAAACGCTATAGCCGGCATTATTTAGTTGCCCCGCTAGGTGGTCATACCTTCTAGCGTGATCACCTAGACCATGCGCTATCTGAACTATGGCTTTTGGATTCTCAATTGCCCACACGTAGTAGGTGATCTCTACACCTAGGTGGTCAAGGAAAGTTTTGGTTACTGGCTGATTAGTCATGGATTTACCCTACTTGCTCTTAAAAATATTTACGAGCTCACTCTGCAGTGCGCCATAACGATGTTGCGTGATTGAAATAGATTGCTCTCGATACATGTTCAATAGGAGCACTCTGCCGGACTTGGAGATAGTTGAGCCATAGACAAATAGGTCTGGGTTGGCCTCTAGTTCGCGGACCTTGTCCTCCTTAGGGCCAGCCAAGATTAGCCTGCTACCAGCTTTTATCTTCATATCTGGTTCTGCTTCAACGATGGTTCTTAGGCCCCCAGTGAGAACTTGCAGTTGCTCGTTGGTTAGACCTTGGTATTTCAAGAAGTCAGGTGATACGGAGATCCAGTGTTCATGGTGGTTGGTCAGCATCATGGCTAGCACCAATCTGGCAAGTTCGGCTTTGCTTGCCGCTGCGCTGACTCTAACTACACAACCATTGCCTAGATAGCGATGGTAATTCGCTTCATAAACCAAATCGCCTGGATCTAGTTCAGTCTTGAATAGATTGTTTAACCAGTATTGATCGCTGGCAGCAGCCATCTCCAACCAGAGGTGCGCTCTGTTGTTTTCCATGAGCAGTTCAACTGCGTGGATGTATTTTGCGATTCTTTCTTCGGCACTATAAATCTGATATTGATTAGTACCAGCAAATTTCTCAGTACTGTCTCTGAAACTTCCGAATTGCAGAATGTAATTCCTACCGCCAGCTTTTAGACCAAAACCAACACTTGATCGCTTGAGTCCTCCGAATGGTTGACGTTCAACAATCGCACCAGTGATGCTGCGATTGACATAAAGGTTTCCTGCATCGATTCGTTCAGTCCAGCTCTTTATCTCTGCAACATCGAGTGAGTGAATCCCTGCGGTTAGACCATAGTCAGTATTGTTCTGAATCTCAATTGCTTGAGCTAAATTATTTGCACTCATCAAACCAAGCACAGGACCGAAACACTCGGTGGTGTGAAAGAAACTTCCTGGCTTCACCCCATACTTAATGCCTGGTCGCCAAAGCTTTCCGCTGTCGTCCAGTTGCTTGGGTTCAAGTAACCAGGTCTCACCTTTTTCTAGAGTTGTCAATGCTTTTAGTAATTTCTCTGAAGGTTTTTCAATCAGTGGCCCAACGCTTGCATCTGCCTGATAACCGTAACCAACTTTCATTGACTCAACTGCATCAACTAGTTGGGCTAAGAATTGTTTGTTCTTGTAGACAGAACCAACCAAGATACCAAGGCTTGCAGCCGAGCACTTCTGCCCAGCGTGACCAAAGGCGCTTTTAGCTAAATCGGCTGCCGCTATGTCCAGATCCGCATTCTGCGTAATTACAATTGCATTCTTTCCGCTGGTCTCTGCAGCGAGCTGCATCTTAGGTTTATACGTTTTAAACAATTGCGCTGTTTCAAATGCTCCAGTGAGAATGACAGCATCAACATCTGCGTGCCCGACTAACTGCAGCCCTAGTTCGTTATCTGGAACAAACGCTATTTGTAAAACATCTTTAGGAATCCCCGCTCTCCAGAGAGCATCAACCATCCCCAGAACACAGTTGGCTACCTGCGGTGCTGGCTTGATAATCACCGAGGACCCTGCTGCTAGGGCAGCTAAAACACCGCCGGCTGCAATGGCAACCGGGAAGTTCCAAGGTGGGGTAACCACAACTAGTTTGTGGGCTTCAAAGACCACAGCGTCGAGTTCTTCGGTGGCTGTTAGCTCATCAATCGAGTGTGCGTAGAAGTTAGCAAAGTCAATTGCCTCGCTAAGCTCGGCATCAGCTTCCCCAACTGTCTTACCAGCTTCAGCCATCATGAGTTGAAGCAATGTTCCTCGGCGTTTGGCTAGTTCCGCCCCTGCCTGAAGCAGTAGTTGCCTGCGGTTTGTCCTATCGCTACCCCAGTCCGCCGCCGCCGCTCTACCTGTGGATATTAAGTCTTCAATTGAATATGAATCTATCTTTGCTTCTTCAATGTATGCGGCATGGGTTTTGAGTTTGCCTGCTATCGCTTGAGCACCTGCTACAGCTTGTCTTATCCAATCTCTGTTATTGGGAAGTGACGGATCGGTATCGGAAGAATTACTGAATACTCGTTCTTGCTCTAAAGGCTTCTCAGCTATTCTGTTTTGTGTTCTGTTAGGTAATTGATTTAGCTGTGTCATCAAACGCAGCGATGTTTCAAACCTCAAGCGTTCGCGATCAAATACGTTTCTGTCTGAATCGATATCAAATACTCCAGACATGAAATTATCTGGGCTGCCGTTCTCTTCTAATCGTCTAGTTAGATACGCAACGGCTACTTGGAATTCTGATGGTCTAACGACAGGTGTATAGAGCAGAAGGCTTCCAACACTCTTCATTACCTGAGTAGAGAGGTGTTGAGCCATGCCTTGCAACATTTCGAATTCAACTCTTGCATTTATTTTCCGTTGTTTAGCAAGTTCATGAGCAAAAGCTAAATCGAATAGGTTGTGGCCTGCGACACCAATGCGTAACGATGCGATGCGTTTTTCGTCCAGCGCATAATCGATAACACGTTTATAGTTTGCATCGCTTTCCGCTTTGCTTGAATAGGTTGCAGCTTGCCAACCGTGCAAGTTGGCATCAACATGTTCCATTGCCAGGTTCGCACCTTTAACAATTCTTACCTTGATGCCAGCTCCACCGTTAGCGGTTCTAAGTTGCGCAAACTCGGTTAGCTCCTTTAGTGCTGCAAATGAATCTGGCAGATATGCCTGCAGCACAATTCCTGCTTCTAGGTTTTGTAATTCAGGTTTACTTAGTAGTTTCTTGAAAACCAACATAGTTAGCCCCAAGTCTCGATACTCTTCCATATCTAGGTTGACAAATTTAGGTGTTGATGATTTAGCAGCAAATGTATATAGCGGGGTTAGTTTCTCAACCAGTCTTTCAACTGTTTGCTCGAACCCCCACATCGAGAGTTGGCTCGCAACTGCAGAAAGTTTGATTGAAACATAGTCAACGTCTTTACGTCTTAGCAATTTGAATGTTTCATCAAAACGATAGTTTGCTTCGCGCTCACCGAGGACTGCTTCACCCAGAAGATTTAAGTTCAAGCTGATACTTTTGTTCTTTGCTTTTTTGATGTGGCGTTTTAGTTTTCTGGGTCTGGCGTCAGCTATTAGGTGGCCAACTAGTTGTCTTAATCTAGCCTTTGCAATCGGGATGACAATGAAGGCAAAGGGCTTGGCAAATACTCCACCGGTTCTGATGGTTAGCCGATCTAGAGCTCCCAGGCTCCTCGGTAGGTCTCTGGATAGTACTGATAGCTCTGCAGCAGCTACCTTCCTGTCTCTGGGGCGAATGACCCTGTCTACGAATCTAAGTGTCCAGTTCAAGCCTTTAGGGTCTTTGAGTATGCGGGCTAAGCGTTTTTCAGCTGCTGACCTAGAGCCAACTTGTTTGGCATCCGCTAGCCATTTTTCGACAAGAGCAACAGCATCAGCGGCTACCTGATCGCGTTCAAACCTTTGCACCTATTGACTCCGCCTTCAAGCAGGACGTGAGATAAGTCCTGCGAAACAACCTTGTTTGGTAAACAAGGCAATCATCGCAGAGGTTGAACCTATTAGGCGTTATTCAGGAACCACTCAGGAAGCATCCAGACTTCTCGACCAAACTTGAGCCATGACCCAAACTACTCAAGAGAACACCCGAGCACTTGTATTGGCTGAACCAAGTCCTAGAGTGCGCTTGAGTGTGAAGTCGTTTAAGCGCATGCAGAGCAAGCAAGACTTTGTCGAAGCCATTGGTTGGTTGAGCCTTGTCTGGGTTACCCTCACCTTCCTAGTTGATGGCGGATTAAACAACCTTGGCAATCCAGCTGACCTTTTGAACGCTGTCGGCCGCTTGAGCGCTCTAATTGCGACAGATCTTCTACTGATCCAGGTTCTGCTTATTGCTCGGGTGCCTTGGCTAGATAAATTGTATGGACATGATCGTGCAACGATTACTCATAAAAAACTTGGTAAGCCAGTTCTCTACTTAGTTATAGCTCACTTCATCGCAACTATTTGGTCATACTCTGTGAGCGATTCACTGAATGTTTGGGCCGAACTTGTCAGTTTGCTAAACAGTATCTCGGAAGTTGTCTACGCAACAATCGCATTCATACTTATGATTCTTGTCGTTGTAACATCACTAAATATTTCAAGAAGAAAACTCCCTTACGAAGCTTGGTACCTAATCCATCTATTTGCCTATGGCGCTGTGATGCTAGCCATCCCACACCAGATCAACTTAGGTGTAGATATTGCAGGTAAGCCATTGGCTCTTGGTTTCTGGTTTAGCGCATATCTTTTTGTTGCTCTTAATATCATCTGGTTCAGATTGCTGAGTCCGATTTATTTCTCAGGGGTTCACGGGCTAAAGGTTTCTAAAACAGTTGTTGAAGCAAGCGATGCAACCTCGATTTATCTTTCGGGTCGCAAGTTGAATTCCTTCGGTGCTGCGTCTGGTCAGTTCTTTATTGTGCGAGTAATAACTTGGAAGCAGTGGTGGCGTGCTCACCCATTTAGTCTCTCCTCCGCTCCCACTAAAGACTCATTGCGTTTCACAGTTGGAAATCGTGGTGATGACACTGCTCTTATGCAAAACATCAAACCTGGCACCAGAGTGATTCTTGAAGGCCCCTACGGAGTTTTCACTGAAGCTAGAAGAACTAAAGAACATGTAGTTCTAGTTGCCGCTGGTATCGGTGCCCCTCCAATTAGAGCACTAGCTGAAACCATGGCTGCAAGGCCAGGGGAGCTAAGCATTATCTACCGAGTCAGAAACAGTAATGATGCGGCACTAATTTCTGAACTACAGGAAATTGCCAAACGTCGTGGTTTCTATATCCACATTCTTGAAGGTTCTAGGAAACATCCGCAATCTTGGTTCCCTGCTGGAATCAACGATCAGTTCTCTGACCACGAGAGATTATCTTCAATGGTTCCAAACATTTCTGATGCAGATGTATACATTTGTGGACCTAGCGCTTTTACCAAAGCTGTTGAAAGATCCCTTGCTAAAACTGGAACCCCGCTAAATCAAATACATACAGAGGAGTTTGCCTGGTGAGAAAATCAAGCCAAGTACTAATGGGTGCAGTCAGCCTGATTGCAGTCGTCACCGGCGTTCAGGTTGGCGCTAGCGCTAAATCTGGTAACGGCTTCACACCTATACCGACCGTGCCAACTACTGACCCGACCCCAAGCCCTACAAAGACACCTACCGGTAAGCCAACCCCAACACACACTGGAACTCCTACCCCAACCCCTACAAAAACAACCCCGCCCCCTACTAAGCCCCCTACTAAACCACCAACTAAACCCCCAACGAAACCGCCGACTAACAAGGTAAGCCACACGAGTTCTCCTGTGAATTACCGCTTCGGCACTGTGCAGCTAACGGTGACAAAGGCTGGCTCAACTATCACCAGCATCAACCTCGATCAGGCTGGAGCCACAAACGGTCGTGCCGCATCCTTCCCGTATCTAGTTCAGCTGGCCATGTCTGCTCAAAGTGGCTCATTTGATACCTCCATGATGTCTGGTGCAACATACTCAACCGATGCATTCATGAGTGCACTCAACGATGCGCTTTCTCAGTTCTAATGACTAAGGAGTTTCGCCATACCGAATTTTGTATGGGGACAGTCTTTCGTTTTGTTGGAAGAACAAATCTTCCAGAAACTGAATTAAGTAAAGTGATTGCCGAAGCAGTTAAGGTTTTGCACGACGCTGATGAAATCTTTAGTCTCTATAAATCAGAATCACCGCTGAGCAAATTAGCTAGAGGTGAATGCTCTGTTAGCGATTGCCCAGAAGTTGTGTCGACTATTTGGGACGAGTGTGAGAAGTGGACAGAGGAAACTGATGGTTGGTTCAGCCCCTTCACCCACGAACACACTTTTGATCCTTCAGGATTAGTAAAGACTTGGGCTGCCGAAAAAGCTGCGAATGTTTTAGAACAACATGGCATATCGGATTTTGCTATGAACGCTGGAGGAGATGTTCGTTTGAGCAAAGAGATTAGTTCTGGCGTTGCATTACAAATAGGTATATCCAAACCAATAACAATTGCAAGCCCTGAGGCTGGAGTATTGACTGTAGTTAACTTAAATGGAACTGCGTTTAGAGCAGTTGCAACTTCTGGAACCGCTGAACGCGGTGATCACATCTGGAATCCTAAAGTGGGTTCCGCTTGGGCAAACTCTTCTAGCCAGGTAACAGTTGTTGCCCAAGACATCGTCACAGCTGACGTTTGGGCAACTGCACTATTTGCTGCCGGTGAACAGGCTTTAGAACTAGTCGATAAATACAACCTTGCAAATGAAATAGCAGTTCTTGTAGTTGATATTGATGGAAACTTGACGGCGAGTAAAAACTTTAGCGCGTTACTGAATCCAGTCTGATGGAGCCGCTTCTCTTCCCTTAGGAAGAGCGACAGATTTATTCCAATCACTAACCCACTTTGGTAAGGTCGGTTCTGCTCCCGGCCAACCACCGAATCTTTCATTTACTTCAACAGGAGTTGGTGTTCCCTTTGGTGATTGTAGAAAGCGTAGTTTGACAACTGCTTCGGCGTAAATCTCACCTTTGACGACAAATCTTTGCCCAATAAAGTAAGACTGCTCATCCCAACCCAAGATCTTGGTCTCAACTTGAAACTTTAACCAAGGAGTAAGCGACTTTCTAAAAGTAATAGTTTCTTGCACTACAACAGGGTGAATCTTTTGCTTCTTTAGTGTCTGCCAAGTTCTTGCACGCTTCATTAGATCAAAGCGAGCAAGGTCAAGAAGTGTTAGATAGATACCGTTATTCATGTGCATGAAAATATCGATATCGGTTGGCCAGACAATGAAGTCTCTAACTCCAACATCAGAGACTTTGAGCTGGCTACGCCAACGCCAGCTCAGGTGAGCCCACATTAGGCGTAGCCACAGCTTCATAAGTAGTTGTGATTACCAAATAGCAACGCGCTTGGCTGGTTCCAACCACATCGCGTCTTTATCAGTGACTTCAAATGCCTCGTAGAAAGAATCGAAGTTTCTAGCTACCTGGTTGCAACGGAACTCACTAGGTGAGTGAGGGTCAGTAGCAAGGCGCTGAATAGCGATCTCGTCTCTTGACTTACCTCTCCAGATGAGGCCCCATGACAGGAAAAAGCGTTGAGCACCGGTTAGACCGTCGATAACTTCAGGTTCTTTGCCGCCAAGACTCATTAGGTACGCCTTGTATGCAATTGTGATTCCACCTAGGTCACCGATATTCTCACCAATAGTTAGAGCACCATTGACCTTGAATTCGTCTGACAGGGATTCAGGAGAAAGCGCATCGTATTGTTCGATAAGCGTTTTAGTGAGGCCTTCAAATGCCTTACGGTCATCTTCAGTCCACCAAGAAATGAGTGCTCCATCGCCGTCATACTTTGAACCTTGGTCATCAAAACCGTGACCGATTTCGTGTCCAATAACTCCACCGATACCACCGAAGTTAACAGCATCATCAGCATCAAGGCTGAAGAACGGTGGCTGCAGAATTGCAGCTGGGAAAACAATCTCATTAAAGCCAGGGTTGTAATAGGCGTTAACTGTTTGCGGCGTCATGAACCACTCATCGCGATCTAGCGGTGCACCAATCTTGGCAGCTTCTTTTTCAGTAGCCCAAGCAGATGCGCGACGCACGTTACCGACAAGATCGTTTCTATCAATTACCAGCGTGGAGTAATCTTTCCACTTATTTGGGTAACCAATCTTTGGGTTGAACTTGTCTAGCTTGGTAAGAGCTTTTTTCTTAGTCTCTTCAGTCATCCAGTCAAGGTTGGTGATGCTCTCTCGGTATGCCTCAATAAGCCACTTCACCAAAACATCCATGCGAGCTTTCGCTGCTGGTGGGAAATGCTTCTCAACATAGATCTTGCCAACTGCTTCACCAAGCGAACCTTCAACAAGCTGAACTCCACGCTTCCAGCGAGCACGCATCTCTGGTTGACCGGTTAGTGTCTTGCCATAGAAATCGAAGCGAGTGTTAACGAAGTCATCACTCAGGTAAGGGGCAGTGGTGTTGATAACCTGCCACTGCAACCACAGCTTAACTTCAGCGACGTTTGCTTCGTTGAATACTGTGTCTAGTCCTTCGAAGAATGAAGGCATCATCACAACTGATTCAAAAAGAATTTTCTCGTCGAAACCATTACCCGCAAGATATGCACTCCAATCAAATGTTGGGCTCATCTTCTTTAGGTGTTCGAATGTTTTTAGGTTGTATGTCTTCTCAGCATCACGAGTTTCAACAACGCCCCAGTGCAGCTTTGACAACTTGGTTTCAAAGTTCATGATTGCAGCAGCATCTTTATCAGCTTGCTCTGCTGACCAACCTGCATGCTGCAGCATCTTCGCAACATAAGGAGTGTATGCGTCACGGAACGATGCGTATTTCTCATCGTGATAATAAGACTCATCAGGTAGACCTAGACCGCCTTGGAACATGTTCACAAGATATCTCTCAGGGTTACCTGGGTCGTTGTTAACGTAGAAACCAAAGATGCCCGGTGTGCCGCCACGCTCTAATTCACCCATCAGGTGAGACAGGTCAGCAAAATTAGCGTTACGGATGCGCTCTAGATCAACAGCGATAGGAGCAGCTCCTAACTCATTAACTCTCGCCTCGTCGAGGAATGAACCATACATATCCCCAATTTGCTGACTTACGCCTGGCTTAGGGTTAGCAACAGCTTCCTCGAGGATTGCTTTAACAGCGTCCTCTGAGTCATCACGGAGCTTATAGAAAGAACCGTGAACTGCCTGATCTGCAGGGATTTCTTCGTTCTTTAGCCAATCACCGTTGGCATGTTTGAAAAGATCGTCCTGAGGACGAACTGAGTGGTCAAATCCAGATTTATTGATTCCTTGAGTATTAGTCATGAGGTAATTCTAGGGCTGTTAGGGCCATCCATATATCTTTACAATTACAAGAGTGGAACTACAAAAAATCATCCTTTACTACGGCTTTGCCCCGATCTCTGATCCGGAGGCTGTCAAGCTGTGGCAGCAAAACCTATGCGAGAGCCTAGGGCTAAAAGGGCGCATTCTGATTTCCAAGCATGGCATCAACGGCACCCTAGGTGGCGACATGTCCGCTCTGAAGAAATATGTAAAAACCACCAAGCAATACACCGGTTTCAAGAAGATTGACTTCAAGTGGTCAATGGGCACCGGCAACGACTTCCCAAAACTTAGAGTTCGTGTAAGAGACGAACTTGTGGCCTTCAATGCCCCAGACGCCATCACGGTAACCGAGCGCGGAGTAACCAATGGTGGCAAGCACCTAAAACCAAAAGCCGTAGACCAGCTGGTAGCCGATAGGGGGGACGAGGTTGTCTTCTTCGATGGTAGAAATGCCTTTGAAGCCAAGATTGGAAAGTTCAAAAACGCTATCGTTCCAGATGTCCAAACAACCCATGACTTTGTTGCTGAAATCAAGAGTGGTAAGTATGACCACATTAAAGACCGCCCGGTAGTCACATACTGCACCGGTGGTATCCGCTGTGAAATCTTAAGTGCAGTGATGATTGAGAACGGCTTTAAAGAGGTTTATCAAATCGATGGTGGCATTGTCCGTTATGGAGAATCTCAAGGTGATAGTTCACTTTGGGAAGGATCTCTTTATGTCTTCGATGACAGATTGAATATCAACTTCACTGAAGATGCAAAAACCATTGGCGAATGCGAGAAGTGCTCCAAACCTACTTCTCGCTTTAGAAACTGCACAGCTCTTGGCTGCCGCGATCTAATTCTTTTATGTGATAGCTGCGCAGCAATTCCAGAGAACCTAGGTTGCAGCCCAACTCACACTCGAGGGAAACGCAAACACGAAGTAGCTTAAAACTAAACCCCAGAACCTTTTAGGTCTGGGGTTTAGTTCTAACTAACCGGAGAGGTTTTGAATTTACTTAGTTGGTGCTGCAACAGTGATGCTTTGTGTGGAAACAACACTGATTAGTGAAACTTTGTAGTCACCTGGGTGTGGCAAGTTCAAGGTGATGGTCTGTGAACCGGTTCCAGTAACAGCAACGGTGAAGCTCTCATCTGGACGAGCTGGAGCGCCAACAGGAGCTACTGGAGCGTTAGCTGGCTTTACTTCAGTTACTAGAAGCTGGTAAGTACCAGTTGCAGGAACATTAACGGTTACTGTCTTGGTAATAGGTGCAAAGTTTCCCTTAGGACCGTCATCTCCTCGTCCACCGCGACCGTGTCTACCGCCATCGTTGTCACCATCACCAAAGGTTGGTGGGGTTACTGTTGGGCTGGTGGTTGGGGTAGCCGTTGCAGTTGGAGCTACGACAGCCTTGGGTGTGGCCGTTGGGGCAGGCTTAGTTTGAGCAAGGGCAGGGGCTGCGATGATAATGGCTCCTGCAGTAATGGTCGAAGTTGCAATTAGTGCAATTTTGTTTTTTAGGTTCATTGTGATTTCCTTTTGGTTTGGTGCTGACAGAACTAACCTATTCACATTCTGAGTGGCGAAGGCCGAAATTCAGGCTCGCTTAACCTAATTAGCAGGTTTTTATCAGACTTTAGGTTATTCACCTTAAACTTGGTTTAGAGCGAGTGAGGATAAGTTTTGGGTCTGGTTGAGAACTTTGAGCGTCGCCTTGAGCGATTTGTGAATGGTGCCTTCTCAAAAGCCTTTAAGTCACAGATTCAGCCTGTCGAGATCAGTGCTGCCATCAAGGGAAAGATGGATGCTGGGGCAGCAGTTGTTGACCGTGAGCGCATCCTTGCCCCTAATGGCTACCTAGTCCAGCTATCCCAAGCAGACTACGCCAGGCTCAGGCCGATGGGTGAAAACCTAGTTTCTGAAGTTAAAAAGCAGCTCCTCGCCCACGCCAAAAAGCAGAGATACCAGTTCGGTGGGGAGTTGAGCATTGAGGTTGAGGCCCTAGGTTCATTGGCTCTAGGCCAAATGCAAGTATCGGCTTCGAGCACTGCTGTTCAGATGGAGACCGTTGCTTGGACTCCCACAATTGATTTTGGTGGCAAGCGCTATCTTTTGGCTAAATCGCGAACCACTATAGGTAGAGATGCTTCCGCGGATATCAAAGTAGATGACAGCGGTCTTTCAAGGGTTCACTTTGCAATTACCTGGGATGGCAGTAACGCAACTGTTGAAGATTTAGGTTCGACAAATGGAACTAAGTTGGCTGGCAGATTAGTTAAATCTCAAACGCTTCCCGCCGACAGCACCATCGAAGCTGGTCGAACCGTATTTGTCTTTAGGGTTGTCGCTAAGAATGAGAATGTATCGTGAGTGAATTAGCGCTATTCATTGTTAGGGCAGGATTCCTGCTTGTTTTGTGGTTATTTATTTTGAGCATCGTCTCAATCATCCGAGCAGATCTCTTCAGTGAAAGAGTGCTGTCGCGAGTGGTTGAGAGAAACACTCCAACTACTGTTTCCTCACCAACTACAGGTCTTACCAACATCGCAGACTTCTCTTCAGCTCCAGAGTCAGCCACTGTTGTCTCGGCGATGAATAGTTTGCCGACGAAGTTGGTAGTTATAGCGGGTCCGCTAGTTGGAACTGAACTAGTGCTAGATAGAAGAGAAATCCGAATAGGAAGAGCTCCTAACAGTGATTTTGTTTTAGACGATGACTATGTTTCATCGCAGCATGCCCGAATTCAAAAAACTGATGATGGTTGGCTGCTCCAGGATCTAAACTCAACTAATGGAATTTACGTTGATGGTCAGCGCATCGGTGCCCCCGTTGCAATTAAGCGAGACATGCAAATCCGTATTGGAAAAACAACTTTTGAATTGCGTGGCTAGCTATGGGATACAAATACCTAAGTGCAGCAAAAAGTGATCGTGGAAAAATTAGAAGTAGTAATCAAGACTCTGGTTACTCTGGCGTAAACCTTTTTGTTGTGGCTGACGGTATGGGTGGCCACGCTGGAGGAGACATCGCGTCTGCACTGGCAACACAGCTGGTAGCCCAAGTTGACGATGTTTATGTAGATGCTGATTTAGCTATTGGTACTCTGCTCGAAGTAATGCAGAGTGCAAACGAGAAACTAACTGACACTGTTCGCGAATACTCTTATCTAGCCGGCATGGGCACAACCATGGACGCTTTAGTTTTCACAGGTACTACAGCAAATGTTGCACACATTGGTGATTCAAGAGTTTATGTACTGCGTGACGGCGTGATGAATCAAATTACAAAAGACCACACTTTCGTGCAAACCCTGGTTGACTCAGGCCGCATCACTGAAGAAGAGGCTTTGTATCACCCGCGTAGAAATGTTTTGATGCGAGTACTGGGTGATGCATCTGATGAACCACAGTTCGATGTCTATCCGGTTGATGTTTTGCCAGGAGATCGCTTCTTACTTTGCTCTGATGGACTGTGCGGTGTTGTCCCAAATGCGCTAATTGAAGAGAACATGAAGGTTGCAGATCTTGATGAGGCAGCTGGACTACTTATTGATGAAGCCAAAGAATATGGAGCGCCGGATAACGTGACCGTCATCTTGGTTGAAGTATTCGAATCCGACGAAGACACCCCTTCCCAAGGCATAACCTGGTTGGGCTCAGCTGCCAATGAGGTAGTCATAAAGCCAAATAGCGCAGGCAGAATCCTTGAGATCTTTAGCCCTAAGGCTTGGCTTGATTCCTTTAGAAACGCAGGTAAAGAAGAGTATCTAGCGGTCGATGACCCTGCCTTTGCCCAAGCCGTAAAGGAGTTTGGCGGTAAAGTCCGAAACTGGAAACTAAGAGGTCTGTTGTTCTTTGTTTTGCTGGCCGCTGTTGCGGGAGCTAGCATCTGGGGAATCTACTCCTATACCCAAACTAGGTATTACCTAGGTGTGCAGGACGGCAAAGTAGCTATTTACCAAGGCATCAAGGAAAGCTTTGCTGGTTTTGGTTTTTCACATCTTTACGAACAGTCTGATTTGAGTGTTGACGCTCTCCCTGATTTTCAAAAAGATTTACTCCAGCGAAGCATCTCAGCTGACTCTCTAGCTGATGCGAAGGACAAGCTAAATCAAATCGCTGCGAGCGTTGATAATGGCTAAGCCACAACGAGTCCGGGTGATGCCCGCCAAGCGCAACCTTGAGTTAATCATGTTGATCTTTTCCTTCGGTGTTTATGCTTTCGCATTAGCCCAGGTTCAACTTGCAACCATTCAGGTATTGAATCCGGAAGGTTGGTTTTTCTGGAGCGTGCCGGTAGTGCTAGCACTTGGTTTTCACTTTCTTTTGCGTTTCAAAGCAAGTGACGCAGACCCCCTCCTGCTGCCAATCGGTTTCTTTCTAAACAGCCTCGGCATAGTCATGATCTATCGACTTGACTTAGCTAAACCGCTGGCAGATTTAGATAGAACTGTTGGTCAACGACAGGTAATCTGGATGGCAGTCGCGATGTTAATCGCCGGTGCAATTCTCTGGGGTATAAAAAACCATCTCTCCTTGCGCAAATACATATACATCTCCATG
>Ga0114964_10000701_pt1 | contig 25285 bp, 21 predicted proteins | sample C_131016_MF_Meta_FD_92638 | JGI IMG/M metagenome (GOLD analysis project Ga0114964, IMG submission 92638) | Freshwater microbial communities from Lake Croche, Canada to study carbon cycling - C_131016_MF_MetaG | ecosystem: Environmental > Aquatic > Freshwater > Lake | place: Lake Croche, Canada...
GCCCTGCATGCCCTGCATGCCCTTATGGCCTTCAGTGGCTTGCAAGAGCACGGGGACACGCACGTCCACCTGTGTTTTTTTACCCGTCGCGTCTTGAAAGGTCAATTGCAAATCGATGTTGCTGTCTTTTTCAAGGGTCTTTTTTAAATCCATCAACATGATGTGATAGCCACCGGGTTTTAAATCCACGACGCTGCCCGCGTCCAAGGCCAAGCCGTTGGGCAAGGCGCTCATTTTCATGACGTTGTTTTGCATGCTCATTTGATGGATCTCGCTCACTTGGGCAACAGAGGAGCTGACGGCCACCAGTTTTGTAGGGCCCACGGCCTTCAGGCTCATGAAGACACCTGTCGCGTTTTGCCCTTTGACGCTTGCTCGCGCCCATGCATTGCTCACGCTCACGTTTTGCGCCAACACCCAGGGACTGATCATCAAAAGGGCCAGCAGGCCACTGTATGTCTTAAAAAACCTCATGCCACACTCCTTGAACAACCATAACGACAACACGCTCTAAAAAGGACCATTGTCTCATAGACCCTGCAGACACCAGGCAAGCGGTGCTATGGCAAAGGGAAAACCTGAGTCCATTCATCCGACAGGACCTTTAAAATCGCCCCTCCAGTTCACACTTTTTTTATGCTCAAGCGCACCGGTTCTGTTCATCTCTCACTTGCTCTGCTTCAAAGTTTCATGGGGCCCACACTTCATGCCCAGGAAGAAATACAAACCATTGAAATCATTGCCAACACACCCACCTTGGGGGCACTTGTCAACAAAAATACACTCGCCTCCAACGTCCAAACCGCCCATGGGGATCAAATTGAAAACTCGGGCTCCTTGAATTTAGCTGACTTTTTACAAAACAATTTCACAAGCGTTCACCTCAACGACAACCAAGGCAACCCATTCCAAGTGGACTTGAACTACAGGGGCTACAGTGCATCCCCCTTGCTTGGCACCCCTCAAGGCCTGTCTGTGTATGTCGACGGGGTCAGAATGAATCAACCCTTTGGCGACATTGTTCAATGGGACTTGATCCCCAATTCTGCCATTCAAACCATCAGTCTCTTTGCGGGCTCCAATCCGGTCTTTGGCATGAACACGCTGGGCGGCGCATTGAGCATCCAAACCAAGGATGGCCTGAGCTATCAAGGCACGGAAATGGAGACCGGTTGGGGCAGCTTTGGTCGCCAAAGCTTTGAGCTCGAACACGGTACAAGCTATTCAAACGGTCTTCACAGCTACTTGAACTTCAAGGATTTCAAGGACCAGGGCTGGCGAGAGCATTCCCCTTCAAGTGTTCAGCAGCTGTTTGGCAAACTTGGCTGGCGTGATGGCTCGAGCGATATCAAAGTTTCTCTCTCTACCTTTGGCTCTGCTCTCAGCGGCAACGGTTTACAACAAGAGAGCTTGCTGCATCAAAACTACAAGGGGGTGTTCACTCAACCAGACCAAACCAACAACACCTCCACGGTGCTCAATTTGGAGCTCAAGCATGAGCTGAGTCCCGCTTGGTCACTTTCAGGCAACACCTACCTCAGGCGCATCAACAGCACCACGCTCAACGGTGACTTGAACGGCAACGCTTTGGGTGAGAAGATCTATGGCTACAACGCTGCAGAAGGCAACTGGCTTTTGGCCCATCAACTCTTGAGTCTCGGTGCACCAAGCAGCGTGACCCCAAGCACCCAAGGCTTGGAGATGCCCAGTCTTCGTTGCTTGGCCCAAGCCGGCTTGAACACCGAACCCAATGAAAAATGCGATGCCTTGATCAATCGCACCCAAACACAACAAAGAAGCTGGGGCCTCAACGCACAAGTCAATGGAAAAAGCAACTGGTGGGGCCAAGCCCACCGGTTCAGTCTTGGAGCGTCCATCGATCTGTCTGAATCGATCTTTCGTCAGCAAAGCCAATTTGCTTACCTCACCCCCGAACGCTCGGTGCTGGGTGTCAATGCATTTGCCGATGGATCGCAAAACTCTGAAACCGCGTTTGATCAACGCGTTCAACTCAAAGGACAATCTCTACACACCCACTTTTTTGCAACGAACACCCTCTCGTTTTCAAAGGAGCGAGCGCATCTGAGCACCTCTGGCATGTGGACTCGCACCAACATCGACAACACGGATTTGCTCTACCCTTACGCCCCCAATTACTCAGCGCTGGCCACGCAAGGTGGGCTGCAAAGGGGCACCCTGACAGGCTCGAGCGCCTATCAAAGATTCAACCCTGCTCTGGGTTTGTCCATGACGCCCAGTTTGTCCTTCAACCCTTTCATCGGTTACAGCGAAAGCTCTCGCGCTCCCACTTCCATCGAACTGGGCTGCGCCGACCCCACCTACGATTGTCGCTTGCCCAACGCCATGTCAGGCGACCCGGCCTTGAGACAAGTGGTCACCAAGACCTGGGAGTTAGGAGCCAGGGGCCAAGCACAAGACCCCAACTTACAGTGGCATGGCGCCTTTTTTGTCGCTCAAAACCAAGACGATATTTTGTTCGTCTCAAGCAGCACGCATGCGGGCTCTGGGTACTTTAAAAACTTTGGTCAAACCAAAAGACAAGGCTTTGAAGTGGGTCTCAAAGGTGCACTGAAAAAATTTAATTTTGGATTCAATTTCACCAGTCTCAAAGCCACTTATGAAACCACCGAGTCCGTCGTGAGTGCACTCAACCCTCAAGCCAATGCGCTGGGACAAATCACCATAGCGCCGGGTCATGCCCTGCCCTTGATGCCTTCTCATTTGCTCAACGCAAGAGCCGGTTTTTCCTTCTCACCCCACTTCAAATCGGGCCTGAGCATGAACGCGGTTGACGCGAGTTTTATGCGAGGCAATGAAAACAACCTGCCTTCAGCAAAAGTGCCAGGCTATGCGGTCTTTCATTGGAACAGTTCTTACAAGGTCGACCAAGACACTGTGGTGTATGCCAACATTTCCAATTTGTTGGATAAAAAATTCAGCACCTCTGGCGCTATCGGCCCTCAAGCTTTCACAAGCAATGGCGCCTTCACCAACTCTAGCCTTGGAGCCCTCTTTCAAGCACCTGGTGCACCACGCATGTTCAACGTGCATGTGAGAATCATGTTGAATTGAGCGTGCGTTCTCCTAGGACCCCAAAAAAGGACCAGCATGCATCAAACGGATGCAGACTCGCTCAAAGCTTGGTCCATGGCTTCGAGCAAGGTGTTGGGCTCTTGTGCCCCGGAGACCCCGAGCTGAGAGTTCAAAATATAAAAAGGCACACCATGGATGCCCAGTTCTCGAGCGGCTTTCTCTTTTTCCTGAACCGCTTGATGGAGCTCAGGGTTTGAAAGCCCCTCTTCAATGGCCTCATTCGTCAAACCAGCGCTTTGGGCCAACTGCGCCAACATCGCCTTGTCTGTCAAATCCATGGCATCCAAGAAATAAGCCTTGAAGAGCACCTCCACGAGCTTGGCTTGCTCATCGGGGCTTTTGGCTTGAGCAATCAGACTGTGCGCAAAAAGTGTGTTGGGCTGACGTTTGATGTGATCGAATTTAAAATCAAGGCCCACCGATTGGCCCACGGCCGATACGCGCTCATAAACCGACGCCGCTCGCTCCCCGAATTTCTCTTTCAAATACTGAGAACGCTCGATCCCCACCAAAGGCAAATCTGGATTCAATTGAAATGCGGACCACCTCACCAAGGGTGTGGCCTCTTTGGGGTACTTTTCTTTAAAGAGCACAAGCGCTGCTTCCAGCCGCCTTTTGCCAATGAAACACCAAGGACAAACCACATCGGACAAAACATCAATGATCAAGGGCGTTGGGGTAGGTGTTGGCATGATGGGTCTTCGCATTTGAATAACAGATGTTGAATTTAACCACGAAGAGCTTGAGATTTTTGAGCACTTGAGCATTCCGTGCTTGTTTCTGTCAAAATAGAGGTATGTCATCTTTAAATGTATCTCTAAGTTGAAAGATCCCCATGGCCAACGAACTCATCAAGCACACCACCGACTCGACCTTTGAGGCCGACGTCCTCCAAAGCACGCAACCTGTTTTGGTGGACTATTGGGCCGAATGGTGTGGTCCTTGCAAGATGATTGCCCCTATTTTGGACGAAGTCGCAACGGCTTACGAAGGCAAACTTCAAATTGCCAAGATGAATGTCGATGAAAACCGCGAAATTCCAGCCAAATTTGGTATCCGTGGGATTCCCACCCTCATGCTCTTCAAGGACGGTCAATTGGCCGCCACCAAGGTCGGTGCCTTGAGCAAGGCGCAATTGAGCGCCTTCATCGATCAAGAACTGGCTTAAAAAAACTTTTGATGTTTTTACAAGCACCCTGTGTGGTGCTTGTTGGCCTCAAACACTCTCCATGGAGAGTACTTTTGTATTCTATTCTGAGCTTTGATTTTCTTCTTTCCCCACGCCCTCACTTTGACGATTTTGGGGCTGGCATCAGCTATTCACAAATTGGATTTTCTCTGACATAATACAATCCAGTGACAAAGAGCAACCACAAGCTTGCATCATTAACCGGTCACGAGCCTTCGGCTCACTTCTCCAAGACCATCCCCCAAACCTAATCAACGAACTCCCATCTGGAGTCTCTTCATGCATCTGAACGAACTCAAGGCACTGCACGTGTCTGAAGTACTCAAACAAGCCGAAGTCCTGGAAATCGAAAACACGGGACGCATGCGCAAACAAGAACTCATGTTTGCCATCATCAAAAAAAGAGCGCGTGCCGGCGAACAAGTGTTTGCCGATGGGGTGCTTGAAATCTTGCCAGATGGCTTTGGCTTTTTAAGAAGCCCAGACACCAGCTACACCGCAAGCACGGATGACATCTACATCAGCCCCAGCCAGGTTCGACGCTTTAACCTGCATACGGGTGACATGATCGAGGGTGAAGTTCGCATCCCCAAAGATGGCGAGAGGTATTTTGCACTGACGAAATTGGACAAAGTCAATGGTGACTTGCCAGAGAACAATCGCCACAAAATCATGTTTGAGAACTTGACGCCGCTTTTCCCCAAAGAGCAAATGCGTCTTGAGCGAGAGATCAAAAGCGAAGAGAACATCACCGGACGGATGATTGACATCATTGCACCGATCGGCAAAGGTCAACGTGCCCTTTTGGTCGCCCCCCCGAAGAGCGGTAAAACGGTCATGATGCAACACATTGCGCATGCCATCACGGCCAACTACCCCGACTCACACATGATGGTCTTGCTCGTGGATGAGCGTCCCGAAGAGGTCACCGAGATGCAAAGAAGCGTCAAGGGCGAGGTGATTGCTTCCACCTTTGATGAGCCTGCCGCCAGACACGTTCACGTGGCTGAAATGGTCATCGAGAGAGCCAAGCGACTCACCGAGCTGAAAAAAGACGTGATCATTTTGCTCGACTCCATCACGCGTTTGGCCAGGGCCTACAACAACGTGGTCCCAAGCTCCGGTAAAGTCCTCACCGGTGGCGTTGACGCCAACGCTTTGCAAAGACCCAAGAGATTTTTTGGTGCAGCCAGAAACATCGAAGAAGGCGGCTCCCTCACCATCATTGCCACCGCCTTGATCGATACAGGCTCGCGCATGGATGAGGTCATCTTTGAAGAATTCAAAGGGACAGGAAACTGTGAGATTCATTTGGACCGCCGTCTCTATGAAAAACGTGTCTTCCCAGCCATTCAACTCAACCGCAGTGGCACCAGGCGCGAGGAGCTCTTGTTGGCCCCTGAAATTTTGCAAAAGACCCGCATCTTGCGCCAGTTCATCTACAACATGGATGAAGTTGAATCCATGGAACTCATGCTTAAAAACATGCGCTCCACGAAGACCAATGTCGACTTCTTTGACCTCATGCGTCGAGGCGGTTAATTCTTTTGTATTCCAATTGAACACCCTACAACACCCAAGTGCCCCCTTGAGTGTTGTCTAAGCCCAGAAAATCCCTTACTCAAACCAACATTCCTGCTACAATAGTGGGCTTTACGGAAAGTGTGTCAGATCGGCTGACATGGCTACCGGCTTTACCAAGGACACCAACACCATGAAAGAAGGCATTCACCCCAACTACCGCGAAGTTTGCTTCGTCGACTTGTCCAATGGCTTTAAGTTTGTTACCCGCTCATGCGCGAACACCAAAGAATCCATCAAAATGGACGACGGACGCGATTTGCCTTTGTACAAACTCGACACCTCCAGCGAATCACACCCTTTCTACACCGGTACACAAAAATCTGTGGACAACATGGGTGGACGTGTTGAGCGCTTTAGAAACAAATACGGTAAAACAGCAGCAAAGTAATTGCTTTTTGTTGATCCCACACTGCTCTGACACGTTCAGAGCCAGCAACAAGGCAGCACGGTTCTCCGCGCTGCCTTTGTTTTTGGTGACAGACCGATCCACCAAGGTGCATTTGACTTGAAACAACCTACGCCAGCCATCGTCAGTCAAGACGCGGTTCGCCGCTTGCCTAGGGTCGCACTGTATGTGTTTTGCATCGCCTACGTGATCCCAGGGTTTTGGTTCCGTGAGGCATGGAAGTCCGTGGACTTGACGTCCTTGGGGTTCATGTTGGAACTTGCCCTTCACAACAGCGACTGGTGGCATCCCACGCTTTTGGGTCAAACGCCTGAATTGGACGCCTTGCTTCCCTATTGGTTGGGAGCCTGGTCCATACAAGGCTTGTCTCCTTGGCTTTCTGCTTCCAAGGCCGTTCGCGTGCCTTTCATGGCCTTGAGCTTTTTGAGTTTGAGTGCTTGCTGGTATGCGGTGTACGCCCTTTGCAAAAGCCAGCGCGCTCAACCCGTGGCTTTTGCATTTGGGGGCGAGGCCAACCGCAAAGACTACGCCAGAGCTTTGGCCGATGCAGGGCTCTTGGCACTGATATCCAGCCTGGGACTGGCGCAACCCATGCATGAGGTCACGCCCATGCTGGCTCAATTTACCTTTGTGAGCATTTGTTTTGCTGCACTTGCAAGCCTGCCCTTTCACAAGGCATGGAGCCTTTGGACTTGGGTCCTGGGCTTGGCAGGTCTGAGCCTCTCTGGAGCTCCAAGTCTCGCCTTGATCTTTGGCGTGCTTGCAAGTTTGATGTGCCTGCTGGACACTGAGCTTGAGCATCCCAGACAAACCGCTTTGCTGATCGTGCTCGGCTCATTGCTCGTTGCTTGGCTGACACCACGACACATGTGGCATTGGCGAGTGCATTGGCCAGACATGAGCGTGGCGCATTGGCATGGACAACTGCGCTTGTGGCTTTGGTTCACATGGCCGGCCTGGCCCTTGACCCTATGGACACTTTGGAGATGGAGACACCATTGGTGGGCCACCCAACAGAGTCGACACCTCATGATCCCCCTTTGTTTAGGAACGGTTTGCGCTTTGAGCGCCATGCTCAGCGTGCCCCCTGAACGTGTGCTGCTTTTATCTTTGCCCTTTTTTGCCGCTTTGGCCGCCTATGCTTTGCCCACTTTGCAAAGAAGTGTCCGCGCCTTGATTGATTGGTTCACGCTCTTGTTCTTTAGCGGTTGCGCCTTCATCATTTGGGTGGTTTGGCTTGCGATGCAAACCGGTTGGCCTCCCCAGCCTGCGGCCAACGTGGCCAGACTCCTGCCTGGCTTTGTGCCATCTTTTGGTGCGGCAGCTTTTGTGGTGGCTTTGCTCGCCACACTCACATGGGTTTGGCTTGTGAAGTGGAGAACGGGGCAGCACCGCTCTGCGATTTGGAAGAGTCTGGTCTTGCCTGCTGCTGGAGCTGCGTTGTGCTGGCTTTTGCTGATGAGTTTATGGCTTCCTCTTTTGGACTACGCCAGAAGTTATGTGCCCATGATTTTAGAGGTCGAGAAAAGCATCACGGCTCAACGCCTTTGCCTGAAAGATCTGAACTTGGCTCAAATCACGGCGTTCAAAGTGCACAGTTCACTTGAGATTGAACTGTTTGAAGCTGAAAAGACTCACCTGTGCACTTGGGTCATCACCGAGAGCGATCACAAAGGGCAAATCGCTCCACCTGCGTCCCTTCACATTGAAGGCTTTGAATGGATCAAAACCATCCCAAGGCCTTCAGACGACAACCAAGAGATGGACCTCTTTAAAAAAATATCAAGCCTTGAGAGAGCCAAAGATTGACTAAAAAAACCGAACGCAAGCTGATCTTGGGACACGCCTCGACCATTTTGGTGGGTCAACTTGCGGTCATGGCCTTTGGGATCACCGACACCCTGGTTGCTGGACGTTACGACGAGAAGGCATTGGCTGCATTGTCGGTGGGATCTGCCGTGTACATCAGCGTCTTTGTGGCTTTGATGGGCATCTTGCAAGCCTTGTTGCCGGTGCTCTCAGAGATGCATGGCGCCCAAAAACCGCTAGAAGTTGGGCGGCAATTCAGACAAGGCCTTTATATGCTCTTGGCTTCATCCGCCTTAGGCATTGGCATTTTGCTCAGCCCCAACTTGATCCTTGAATGGACCCAAGTCCCTGAAGCCCTCAAGGCAGACGTGAGCTCTTACCTGGCGGTCTTGTGCTTGGGCTTGCCCTTGGCCTTGCTCTTCAGGATGTTCAGCACCTTGAACCAAAGCATTGGTAAACCCAAACTTGTGACTTGGATTCAAATCACAGGCCTGCTTCTTAAAATACCGCTCTCCATGGCCTTGACCTTTGGGGTTTTTGGCATGCAGGCCTTGGGGGTGGTGGGCTGCGCTTGGGCGACTTTTTGCGTGAACCTAGCGATGGTGTTGTTGTGCCTTCTCCTGCTGAAAAAACAAAGCCTGTACAAGCCCTTTCACATCTGGCGCCCACTTGAAAAACCTGACTGGCAAAGTTTACGCAATCTGCTTCGCATTGGACTACCCAACGCATTGTCCGTGGCCGTGGAGGTCACGTCATTCACCTTGATGGCGCTCTTTATTTCAAGACAAGGCACCACCTCTGCCGCCGCGCATCAGATCGTCACCAGCCTAGCGGCTTTGCTCTACATGGCCCCCCTGTCTTTGGCCATTGCAACCAGCGCGCGCGTGAGTTTTTGGTTAGGGGCACAAGACCCCCACCAAGCACACATGGTGATGAAACAAGGCTTCCTCATTGATTGGAGCCTAGCAGCCGTGGTGAGTGTCATCATTTTCTTTTTGAACCCTTGGATCGCCCCCCTGTTCACCACTCACCCAGAGGTCGTGAGCGCTGCCTCAGGCGTCTTGATTTGGTTGTCCCTCTACCATTTGGGAGACGCGACCCAGGTGATGTGCTTCTTCATGCTCAGGTGCTACAAAATCACCGTCATGCCCTTGTTGATCTATTGCATCTTTCTTTGGGGTGTTGGCTTGATGGGCGGCTATCAACTGGCCTACCATGGCCTGGAGGCACTGGATTGGCCAGCCATGCCTTCTCCCAAAACCTTTTGGCTGAGCAACACGGCGGCCGTGTTTGCCGTGTGCGTGTGCATGCTGGCGCTGCTCAATTGGGTATCGAAAAAATCAATTCAGGAGCGTTAGTCCAGGCGTCTTTTCTTTCCACCTGATCCTAGATTTGGGCAAGGTCCATGAAAACTCAGATCCTTTGCCCAAAACACTTTGAATCTGCATCTCGCCTCCATGGCGCTGCACGACGTGTTTGACAATGGCCAAACCCAGGCCTGTGCCGCCCGTTTCTCTAGAACGGCTTCTGTCGACCCTATAAAAACGCTCCGTCAGTCTAGGAATATGCTCGGGTGCGATACCGACCCCATTGTCTTTAACGCCAAATCGCCACTCACCGCTTGGCAAGACCTGGCAACTCACCCTGACTTGCGCACCCAATGGCGTATAACGTAAAGCATTGCTGATCAAATTGGACATGGCGCTTTGAATTTCACCCTTGTTACCTGACAACTCGATGTCCTCGACCTCACCCTCGTATTCAAAAACCAGGTCATGAGGCGCCTCATTGTCTTGAAGCAGTGTCTTTGACAAGCCCCTGGCCTCAGCCTCACAACTCTTGAGCACCAAGCCCATCTCAAACCAATCCAAGTTAGAAGGCAATGGACTGCCCTCCAACTTGGACAAGGTCAGCAAGTCTTGAACCAACGTTTGCATCCTAGAGGCTTGTTGCTGCATCAATGCCAAATACCGACTTTGCTCCTCCTCCTCAAGCTTTAGGTTCTGCATGGTCTCCACAAAACCGGCAAGAACGGTCAAAGGTGTTCGGATCTCATGAGACACGTTCGCAACAAAATCTTGTCTCATCAACTCCGCTTGCTCCAAAGCGGTGATGTCTCTGGTGAGCATCAATTTACGCCCGTCCCCATAAGGAAACAGCTGAAGGGATATTTTGGAGTGCTTTTGAAATTGACTTTGAACACCCTCAATCACCACCTCATGGTCATAGATCAAGGAGTGCGCATAAGCCGCGTAGGCAGGATGGCGCACCAAGTTACCGATCAGTTGGTCCTTGTCCCGATCAAAATCAATACCCAGGTGAGCTTTGGCCATTTCGTTGGACCACTCAATGCGCCCCTCTGGGTTGATCAGTAGCACACCGTGTGGGGAGGCTTGAATGGCCGATAAAAATTCAGTGAGCCTTGCGTCACTTCGAACTATCTCGCGGTCCTTGGCACGAAGAGCCCTGTAAATCCGGTCTCCTATCTCACCCCAGATCCCACGAACATAAGGGGGTGAGTCGCCGTGTTCGTTGCGCACCCAGGCCAAGGTGATGAAGGCACGGTTGATATCGACCAGGTACAAAACCACACATGTCAAGAGCAGAGAAACAAAGGCACTTTCCCAGTAGTTGCTGAAGGGTAAAAGCACCTCTCCCACCAGGACGCCTGCTAAAAGAAAAAGACTGAAAATAAAAGTACGCCAAAACATGTTTTATACCCAAGGCCAAGTCTTTGGCGTTAAAAAGATTGGTTTTTTAGGCTGCATCCAATGCAAGAGAGCGTTTCAAAAAAATGAGCTTTGAACGTATTATATTTAGAAGTTTGCCAAGTTAAGTGCCTTGATGATTGGGGTTAACTGCCGTTCGTCTTGTTTTACATAATTGCTAAACTCCTCCGGCCCCATCACCGTCGACTCAGCCCCCAGGGTCACCATCAAGTCTTGTGCCTTGGTTGTCGTCATGACTTTGGCAACCGATTTATAGAGTTTGTCAATGATGGCTTTAGAAGTGCCTTGCGGAGCAGCCAAGCCATTCCATGACTCAGACAAATACCCAGTCAATCCTGACTCTGCCACTGTGGGCACATCAGGAAAAAGCAGCGACCTTTTAGCGTTCCCCATCGCTATAGGTCTAAGCTTTCCGCTTTTAACGTGTTGGATTTGGGGTGTGATGTTGACAAATGAAACCTCAACTTGACCACTTAGCACCGCCATCACGGCTGGTGCTGCGCCAGCAAAGGGAACGTGTGTCAACTTAGCCCCGGTCATGCTATTGAACAACTCTCCACCCAAGTGTGGTCCAGTGCCATTGCCAGCAGAGGCGTAATTTAATTTACCTGGATATTTTTTGGCATAAGCAATGAGCTCAGCCAAGTTATTGATCCCCACAGCAGGATGCACAGAGATCAAATTGGGGACAGTAGCAAACATTGCTACCATAGAAAAGTCTTTTTTTGCATCATAAGGCAATGCAGGATTGATCACGGCTTGAACCACCAAAGGGGCAACGGTGGCCAATAAATAAGTGTAGCCGTCAGCAGGGGACTTAGCGACCATGTTGGCGCCAATGACCGTGCCTCCCCCAGGTTTATTTTCAACGATAAACTGTTGACCAAATTCGTTACTCAAGCCCTCAGCAAGCATTCTGACAATGTTATCTGAGGGTCCCCCTGGTGCATAAGGATTAACAATCTTGACAACATGGTCTGGCCAATTTTGAGCCAAGACATTTGAAGTAACGAGAGAAAGTACAAAGAAAAAGTTAAATAAAAAATTACATTTTTTTGAATTCATCATCAATCCTTTTGAACAATATAACTTATGGCTTCTGATGGATCCAACCTTCCCCACCAGGAGGCTTTTGAAGCATAGGCTTTTCAACAATTTCACCCATCTTGGCGTAATAAGGTCCCCCCATACGAGCAATAGGCCTCATTTTTACCGAATCCACTCGATTGCCATCGTAAATATCTTCTCTTAAATGAAATGCCACGACCTCGCCGATATACAAAATATTTCTTCCAGTACCCAACACCACCTTTTGATCTAGCTTGCATTCCATCTGAACGGGCGAGCAAGCGATTCTTGGGACCTTTACCAACCGACTACTCAAGAGCTCAATGCCAAGAACATCTGTTTCACTGGTTTCAGGTGGATACTCCTGAGCGCTAGCATGCATTTGATCAAGACTGTCTTCATCTGATACGTTGATGACGAATTCACCCGTTTCTAAAATGTTTCTTGCCGTATCTTTCAAAACGCCAGAACGCTCAGCAATGTTAACGGCTAACATAGGTGGATCGGTAGCAACGTAGTTGTATGAGCTAAAGGGAGCTGCATTGACCACCCCGTTCAAGCCCTTGGTGGTGATCCAGGCAACTGGACGGGGAACAACGCAACCCACCACCAATTTATAAGCTTGAGCGGTATCTAATCCTTTAGCTTCAACAAAAATAAATTTTTTCATCATCTTCAATCAAATGTATCTTTATAAATTCTTAGACTTCGACATAATCTTACAAGAGTTCATAAACGCTTTGATCACCTTTAGTATTTTCATACATAGGGATTTACAGTATTGCATTTTTACTTAATATTAGAAAAATACCATTTGATTCAAGCTCAAATTAACTCAATAATCCCCTGATATTTTAGGACGCTGGTATGCCTCGAATTACACTGCCCACACCTGATCAAATGAACGAAGACCAATTGAAAGTCTTCAACAAGATGATCTCAGGCCCAAGAGGTAAAGTGCAAGGACCGATCAGAGCGGCGATACACAATGCGGAACTTGCCGATCGGTGGCAATCATTAGGTGCACTTTTAAGATACAACACGTCCTTGACACCTAGACTTTCTGAGATAGCAATCTTGGTGACAGCAAAAGCATCTCAATCTCCTTTTGAGTGGTATGCACATCGCATTGAAGCCGAAAAAATTGGACTTGAAAAAGACATTATCGAAAATATTTTGCAACTCAAAAAATCGCCCTTGATGACCAAAGAGGAAGAAACCACATTTGACTTTGCAATTGAATTGTGTCAAACCAAGTCTGTCTCGAACTCGACATATGCACTTGCACTGAATTTGTTTGGAGAAAAAACCGTCGTTGAGTTGACAGCGCTAGTAGGCTACTACACCATGGTCGCCATGACGCTCAATGCTCACGAAATTCCATTGCCTCAAGGTATCACACCCGCTTTTGCCTTGCCTCAAGAGAGTCCTACTTCATGAAAAACAAGTGGGATTGCCACGCGCATGTTTTCGGACCATACGACACATATCCATTGGCAGCAGGCAGAAGCTATACCCCCGCCGAAGCCGATCTAGAGAGCTACTTTAATTTACTTGAAAGCCTAGATATTCAAAACGCCGTCCTTGTTCATCCCAGTGCTTATGGTGAAAATCACGCCCTATTGTTTGACTGTTTAGAAAAGCAAAAGTCTCTCAGAGGCGTCATGGTCATCCAATCGTCTAACGATCTAAAACTCGAAACCCTTCATACCAAAGGCGTCAGAGCCGCGCGCTTTAGCGCCCGAAGTGGATCGAATACCAACTTTTTTGGAAGTGCGAATTTTGAAGACTATAAAATCTTGCGTGGGCAATTGCGATCAAGCGGTTTACATGCGGAACTGTGGACCGACTGCAAAATGTTACCCAACATTGAGAGTGAATTGATCAACTCTCCAGTAGATACCGTCATTGATCACATGGGCGGATTTGACGTCAGTTTAGGCATTCAGGATCCAGGATTCCAGTGCCTATTGAGATTGCTCGACAGTGGGAAAATTTGGCTTAAGCTTTGCGCTTATCGAAACCTCCTTCAAGCGCATGATTTCGATTTAGGTCAAATATTTCATGAAAAACTGATTCAAACCAATCCAGATCGACTGGTTTGGGGCACCGATTGGCCACATTTGAATATCCATCCAGCCCCTCAAACCAGCACTCTTTTGGATATGCTTTTACGCTGGACACCTGACAAGAAAATTGTTGATAAAATTTTAAAGATCAATCCTAGTCATCTTTACCAATGAGATACTCCTTCAACGCTTGTCGACGATCCTTGGTATTGGGGTCTATATTTTTAGGCTTCAAAGACTTCGCTCTTAGTGCGCCCATTATCAAAAAAACCATTCGACTGATTGTCCCTTTTCCGCCAGGTGGAGCGACCGATATCATGGCCAGAGGAATTGCTCAAGGCTTGGCAAACGAATTAGAGCAATCGGTCATTGTTGAAAACAAAGGCGGCGCAGGAGGATCCATTGCAGCCGATTTCGTAGCTCACGCCACGCCCGACGGAACAACCCTCCTATTTACAACCATGGGTATCATGTCAATCAACCCAAGCTTGTACCCCAGGCTCAAATACGATCCCATCAAAGACTTCACACCCATCTCACTGACTCACCTCACACCTAGGGTGGTGGTCGTGAACTCAAGTCTGCCCATCAAAACCGTCGCAGATCTCATTGCTTACGCGCAAAGTAAGCCAGGACAACTGACCTACGGGTCAGCTGGTAACGGGAGTTCTAGCCACTTATCGGGGGCTTTGTTTGAAAGTTTAGCAAAAATCAATCTACTTCATATCCCCTACAAAGGCAGCGCTCTCTTGCTGACAGATTTAATCGCTGGGCGCGTAAGTATGGCCTTTGATGCGTATGCCGTTTACGAAGAACACATCAAATCAGGAAAACTAAGACTCATTGCTATTACCTCCAAAAAACGCATGCCTTGGTTACCCAATACCCCAACCGTTTCAGAATCAGGCTTGCCCAGTTATGAAGTAGCCAATTGGTTGGGCTTAGTAGCACCCGCTGGACTTCCAAGCGACATTGGTAAATCCATCCATACAGCGTTGGTGAAAATTATGAGTTCGAATTCAATGAAACAACAACTTTTCGAACTGGGTATTGAACCAACAAGCTCAACGTCGGATGAATTCATAGCGATCATTCAATCCGAAAACATCAAATGGGCTGAGATTGTTAAAAAAATGAGTGTCAGTATCGATTAAGTTGTGACTCGATACATTCATTTGACTTGAACTCTGCTCTTATCGTTTAAAGCAAGACCTTGATAACGAACGCCATCGCCTTTCAGTGGCCTTTCAAGCTTGATGACCTTTGCACCAAAATGTGCCAGCATTTGAGCGGTCCATGTGTCCGAGAACACTCAATTCAAATCAAGTACTCTATTCCCCTTTAAGCTGCGCATAAGAACCTTTGATCAATTTAACTCTATCCTTCTACAGGTTTTGTCATTTGAACAGATGGTCGTTCGCAAATTGTTTGATGCCACTTTGCCAAATTAGGGGCTGAATTTCGCCAATTGAGTCCATCAAAACGATAATCTAAATATCCGAGTGCACACACCAATGCAACAATTCCTATTGTGAATTTTGAAGTTTCAATTTCAAAAACTTCACTTTCCAAAAGATTCAATGTAGCAAAAACCTTGAGTTCGAACGCTTTCATCAATGAATTTAACGGTACTTCTCGCTCTCTTTCATTTCTCCATAAAATGAGAGCATCCAACAAGCCATCACCATAGGCATGCCAGCGTAAAGCATTCCATTTTTCAGTCCCCCCATTTGGAAAAAGTTGAGCGTTGTACAAATCGTTTAAATACTCGCAAATGACAACCGAGTCATGAAGCGATTTGCCAGAATTCAAAACCAGTGTAGGAATTTTTGAAAGAGGGTTGTCCAACATCAACATTTGATTAGGTTGGGTCATGGCAGCAACAGATCTAACCAACTCGATATCTTTTTGAATATGAAGTTCCTCAATAAAAATCATGACCTTTCGGACATAGGGTGATTTTGGTGACCAGTGTAATTTCATGTCGGACTCGCTTAGATTTAATAGCCTAAAAAATTTGCTTTTCTTTTTTCTTTGAATGCATTTTGCGCCTCTTTTGCGTCGTGAGTCTTTGAGATTTGAGATGTCATATCTTGCTCGTAACGATAACCATCCCTTAAACTCAAATCTTCTATGACGTTCAATGTATGCTTGATCATCTTTGTAGATACGGGACTTTTAACAGCAATGGATCTAGCCAATTCAAAAGCCTTGTCCATCAACTCATCTTGGGGTACACAATATTCAATGACCCCGAGCCTAAGTAACTCTTTTGCATCAACTCTGTAACCGGTCAACGCGATCCTTCTCAATCTTGAATGGGAGAATAATCTTTCTGCATGCTTACAACCCCCTAAAAGTCCTACATCAACTTCTGGTAAACCCACGGTGGCATTTTCTGATGCAATTAAAATATCCGATGAAGCAATCATGGCCATCCCAGATCCCAAGGCCGCTCCATTGATTGCAACAACTACAGGTTTCACACACTCACGTATCGCGTGAAAACACTCCCGTGTTCTCCTTGAATGAGCAACAAGGTCGCCAGGACTCTTTATATTTTCTGCTCGGCCTTTTAGATCCGCTCCTGCACAAAAAACCTTACCCTTGGCCGTCAATATGACAACTCGCACATTGTCCATTTCAGAAATTTGGTCCAATGCGTTTGTTAACTCATCATTTAAAACACGAGTTAAAGCATTGACAGGTGGACTGTTCATTGTGAGTACAGCAATATGATCTTCGATAGATACTTCTAACTCTTTAAATTCAAACATTTCTTGACCTTATCTTAAAAATACTGCATTGACTAAATCACACAATCATCTTTCAACTTTTGAATTTCATCATCTGACAAACCAAGATCACTTAAAATACTTAAAGTGTGCTGTCCAAGAAGCGGTGGAGCTTGATCTACTTTAATACTTGAATTTGTAAAATGAAATGGCGTCATCACTTGAGGCACCTTGCCAGATATCGGATGATCTAACTCTCTGACCATTTGGCGATGAACAATCTGAGGATCGTTCAATGCCTCAGCGATTGAATTGATCGGTCCACAAGGCACCTCGGCGTCTTGCATTTTCTGCGTCCAATACGACCTGCTGTTTTTAATGAAAGCCTGATCCAACAAAGACCTAAGCTCCAGAAGATTCTTTATACGTTGTGCATTCGTTTTGAATCGCTGATCGTTACAAAGCTCTGTCAACTCCAAGGCTTCACAAAGCTTTTCAAATTGACTGTCATTTCCTACTGCCAAAACAATTTGACCATCTGAACACTTGAAAACGTCTTGTGGTTGAATATTTGGATGGGCATTCCCGTTTCTTAAAGGGGTTTTCCCAGTCATTAGATAATTCATGGCCTGATTAGACAACAAACCTACTTGAACATCTAACATTGACATGTCGATGTATTCGCCCTGTCCAGTCACCTCTCTACTTGCGAGAGCAGCCAATATACCTATGGTTGCATAACTACCTGTGATCAAGTCAATGATCGGTATACCCACTTTTTGTGGCCCACCTCCCGGATTTTGATCCTTTTCGCCTGTCACACTCATCAGGCCACCCATCGCTTGTATTAAAAAATCGTAAGCCAATTGATTGGATTTAGGGCCCGTTTGACCAAAACCAGTGATTGAACAATAAATTATTTTTTCATTTATTTTTCGAATACTGTCGTAATCCAAATGGTATCGCCCTAAGGTACCGACCTTGTAGTTCTCTAAAATGATGTCTGCATCTTTTGCCAATGCCTTGATGATGTCCTGACCCCTAGGCTTTGAGATATCTACAGTGATAGATTTTTTTCCTCGGTTGACACCCAAGTAATATCCCGATTCTTTTGAGTTTTCACCATTTTTATCTTTTAAAAATGGCGGGCCCCAAGCCCTTGTATCATCGCCTGCCCCGGGTCTTTCTACTTTAATAACCTCCGCCCCCAGATCCGCCAACATTTGACCTGACCATGGACCAGCTAGCACTCTGCTCAGATCCAAAACTTTTATATGCGATAGTAGATGTTTCAAATTTTTAACCTTTGAAAATATAATTTCTTTAACTATTCATCATTCCTGAATGGGTTGACATCTCCTGCTAACCCATTGAATTAAAATGATCTCTCTAGTCCTAAAACGTGCTGAGCGATGTACGACAGGATCATGTTGGTTGAGATGGGTGCGATTTGATACAACCGAGTTTCCCGCCACTTTCTCTCCAACTCATATTCTTTGGCGTAGGAAAACCCACCCAAAGTTTGCATGGCAACGTCAGCCGCCTTGAAAGCCGCCTCGGATGCAACCAACTTGGCAATATTTGCTGCCTGTGCGCACTCTTGATGCGCATCAAACAATGCTGCTGCTTTTCGACACATCGTATCAGCCACTTCCAACTCCACATGAGCTCTGGCCAATGGGAACTGAACGCCTTGATTTTTACCAATGCTGCGACCAAAAACGCTTCTGTTGTTGGCGTAATTGACAGCATGGTTCAAGCACCATCGACCGTCCCCAACCGCCTCCGTGCCAACCAAAATACGCTCAGCATTCATGCCATCTAAAATATAGGCAAAACCCTTTCCCTCTTCACCAATCAAATTTTCAGCAGGCACTTGCAATTGATCAAAAAAGACCTCTGTCGCGCCGTGATTGATCATGGCGTCAATCGGTCGAATTTCTACACCTTTGCCGACACTCTTCTTTAAATCAACCAAAAATACCGATAAGCCTTCGGTCTTTTTCTTGACAGCGTTGAGCGGAGTTGTTCTTGCTAAGAGAAGCATCAAATCGGAATGCAAAGCTCGCGACGTCCAAACCTTTTGCCCATTGACCTCGTAGAAGTCACCTTTTTTGACCGCAGTTGTTTTCAAACTTGTCGTGTCTGAACCTGAACTGGGCTCCGTCACCCCGAAGGCTTGTAGTCGCAATTCTCCACTGGCTATTTTGGGTAAATAAAAATCTTTTTGTGTTGGATTGCCGTGTCTTAGCAAAGTCCCCATGATGTACATCTGGGCATGGCCTGGACTTGCAACACATCCACTTGCATTGATTTCTTCCAAAATGACCGCCGCAGCCCTGATGGGCAAGCCCGAGCCCCCATACTCCTCTGGTATCAAAGAGGCTAGAAATCCAGCTTGCGTCAAAGCTTCAATAAAAGCCGTTGGGTAACTTGAATCCTTTTCAAGGCCTCGCCAGTAACTTCCCGGAAACCGTCCACAAATGCGCTTGACCGCATCTCTGAGCTCTGGGTAGTCCATGCCCAAGAACATACTGACATCAGAATCATCTGGTTTGTTTGTTGACATGTTTAAACTTCAGAACTAGGGTTAGAGAATAGGGATCTGACACTTGTTAAATCTTCTAAATGAGTGAGTCTTTCATACAGCACGTGGGCGAATGCCATTTCATCCTTTGAACCCCCATACATCCAACAATCCAGAAATTTTTGTTTCAAGGCTTCATTTGAAACAGGTAAAAAAGCATTGCCTCTAGGAAAACGAATATCGCCAGAGTCGATTTCTTGACCATTCTTTAAATGGATGATCACTCGATCGTTGACTGAAAATGCAGGATCAATGGGGCACTTGGTATCCATCACTTCAACTGTCACAAGTTGCATCAGTTCTTGAACATCTCTTTGCCTGACAAAACCGTCGCTCAGCTCTGACAATCCCACTTTCCCCCCCCATAATGCACTGGCCACAGAAAACTCCAAGCTAAATTTGGCCTCAAGTCCGCTTTGGGGTAAGTGATTTCTTAACATGGAGGCTTGGGCAGGCCCAATAAAAGCATGCACCCTGGACACATCCGTGTGCTTGAATGCGTGAGAACTCATGGCATCCAAAACGCCATCAATGACACGGTGGGCGGAGTAACACATCGGGTACTGTTTGATAGAGAGTCTGGCATTCGTGATTCTTGAAGCACTTAAGCACCTCGCTGGGCTTTGCCTATCGACCCGCCCTTTGGGAGAAATGGCATTTAAAAACCCTGCGTTGGACTCAAACACAGCGCTTGCAGCCTCCATGCCATTTTTAGCGAAATGCACGGCCTCAATGGCGTTGGACACAGCTCTTCCGGCTTGCATGGGCTTGGACATGGATCCAAAATTGGCCGTGAGACCACCTGCCATGCTTGCTGCCAGAGAAATTGCATGCGTGGCTTGAACCGCACTCAATTGGTAGAGATAGGCAACTGCAGCCGCGCATGCCACCGTTCCAAGAACAGCAGTTGGATGCCAACCCTTCAAATGGTATTGATCTGTTTCGCGACTCAACAACTCTGCCCAGACCTCGTAACCGACCCAATAGGCTTCAAGCACTTTTTCACCCGATAAATTCAAAGCGTGTCCAACAGCCCAGACCGCAGGACCAAGCACCACGCTAGGGTGCCCCGAGAGCGCCACATCATCGTAATCCAGGGCATGTCCAAGGCTAGCGTTTAAAAATCCAGCCTGTTGAATTTTCAAATGTGTTTTGAACACGGGCACGGGAGCGAACATAGCAGGGTTCAGTGTTTTTTCTGTAGACCCCTTGAATATCTCTCCAGCTTCTTGAAAGTTTTTAAACAACAAATTGGCAACCGGTTCCTCGATGGCTGCATACATGGTTGCCACGGTATCGGTCATGCCCATCTTGATGATCTCAAAGGCCTCTTTTCGCAAGTCATGCAAGCTCACATCCTCAGAACTTGCATGGTTTGCACAGAAAAAAGGCCTATGGATGAATTGTCCCAACTCGATAGATAAACCCAATTGACTCATACATTCATTCCCATCTTGATAGTTCCAGTTGAAGGAGGCTTACATTGCTTAGCTTGAGAGTTCATTCAAGCTTTGGATTCAACCACTTTTTACTGCTCTCCCCCAATTTAGGCGGAGCGGCATAGGAAGTCGGTCGAACGCCGTTGAAACTCAAGGGAAGCCCCAAAAATTGCATACCTGTCTGCGGCACAGATTGGAGCAATCCCAAGGCTTTTGTTTGCTCGTGTTCAAGCATCTGAGCCAGATTTTGAATGGGCGCACAAGGCACGCCTTTGGCATCCAGTTTCATCTGCCACTGCGCTGACGTTTGGGTCGCTAAAATTGCATCGATCATGGCGTAAAGGTCCTGACTGTGTTTGACCCGATCTGGATTTGTAAGGAACTTTGGATCATCAGCCCATTCAGGATGGCCAAGCACTTCACACAAAGAACGAAATAAATCATCGCTTCCAGCTGCGATCACCAACTCAGCGTCCAAGGCCTGATAGGCCTTGTAAGGCACAATACCTGGCGCCCCCGAGCCTTGCTTTGAACTCAACTCGCCACTGGCCAAAAATTGCGCCGCCAACAAGGAAACCCATTGCGTCGCAGTCTCGTACAAGGACACATCGATGCATTGACCAATACCCGTCTCGCGCTTGTTCAACAAAGCGCTCAACATTCCAATCACAGACCACATCCCAGTGCCCATGTCAACGATAGAGGCCCCTACACGAACCGAGGGCCTGCCCACTTCACCCGTGGTGCTCATGATGCCGCCAAAAGCCTGCATCAAAGGGTCGTAGCCAGGCTTGGATTTCAGAGGTCCTGCTTGTCCAAAAGCGCCCAAATTACAGTAAATCAAGGATGGCTTGAGTGACATCAAGGTTTTCCCATCAAGTCCCAGTTCCTCAACATGCCCTGGACGTAAATTTTGCAAAACAATATCAGCTTGGTTCACAATCAAATCGATCAAAGCTTGTCTTTGCTGCTGATCTCTGAGATCACAAACCACAGAGTCCTTGTTTCGATTGAGGGCTTGAAAAAAAGCTGATGCACCCTCCCAAAAGGGAGGCCCCCATCTCCTTGCGTCATCGCCTTGGGGTTTTTCAATTTTGACAACCCGAGCACCTAGCTCTGACAGTATTTGGGCTGCATAAGGGGCAGCCACACTGCTACCCAATTCGATCACCAAAAGATCTTTAAAGGCATTGGAAAACATAGGAGAGTGTGTCATGCGCTGGATAAAGGATGGGCTTGGGCCTTAAGGATCTTAAGACTTAGATGGCATTCAAACTTTTTAAAGATGGTTCACAAGCGAACCATTCTATGGGTCTGCACTGGACTGTCAATGGGACATCTACCCGGCACAAAACCTTCGGCCGGATGATCTAATCAGGTCAGCATCTTCACCTTTGTATCGATTGACTTATTGAGGTACGAACCATGTCAAGACCAATTAAAAACTCTCCTCCTCGCGACAGCATGTCAGGTGGCGAGGATCCAAAGCGACGTCAATTTCTAAAAACGCAAATCCTCTTGGCCTTGGCCACCGCGGGCATGATCAATTCGCCCGAGTCATTTGCTGCGGATGCGCCCAAAAACAATTACCCAACACGACCCATCAAAATGATCGTGCCATGGCCTCCTGGGCAAGCCACCGATCTAGCAGCAAGGGTCATGAGCCAAGAAATGTCCAAATTCATAGGCGCGCAAATCATCATTGACAACAAGGCTGGCGCTGGAGGTGGAATTGGTACAGATGCTGTTGCAAAATCAACACCCGATGGATACACGATTTTGGCAGGCTCAAGTGGTCCTGTGACCGTCAGTCCTTTGCTTCAAAAGACACCTTATGATGTAGAGAAAGAGTTGATTCCCGTGGCCATGCTTGGCCTGTCTCCTTACGTGCTGGTCACCTCGGTCAACTTCCCTGCGAAAGATATCAGGGAATTGGTGGACATGTTCAAATCCACCCCCGGCAAATACACCTTCGCCACTTCTGGCACCGGAGCAACCGCCCACCTGATCACCGAGGCGTTCAACGCTGCCCTTGGCATACAAGGCGTTCACATCCCCTACAAGGGCTCGGTACCCGCATTGACCGATGTGGTGAGCGGGCAAGTGCATTACTGCATAGAAACTGCTGCATCCGTGATGCCTTTGGTCAGGGGAGGCAAACTCAAGCCCTTTGGTGTTTCCCTAGAAAAGGGCAGCATCGTCACGCCAGGCATCCCCTCCATGGCAAGTACTTTGGATTTACCAGGGTTTGACATGGGGGCTTGGCTAGGCCTGATGGTTCCAACGGGCACGCCAAAGGACGTTATCGACAAAATCTCTAGCGCCACTGAAAAGGCCATGTCCTCAGCCGAGGTCAAGCAAGCCTTCAACACCATCGCCCTGGAAATAGACTACCGCCGTAGCGATGAATTCATTAAATACCTCAAGAACATCAGATCCGCTTTTTCTGATGTGATCAAGAAAAACAACATCAAAGTTGAAGGCTAAGCTGGTGCTCCTAGGGGTTCGACTTTGGGATAAGGTCCATCCAATAAAACAAATTGGGAGAGGACCAAGTCGCGAACTTTTTTGCGGCTGATCTTGCCTTGAGCATTTCTCGGCAAAACCTTAAAATCCAAGGTGATCCTAGGTTGCTTGTGCTTGGACAAAGAGATCAGTCTCTTGAAAAGCTCCTCTGTCCAACCCGTCTTCGCACCTTCAGCCACGGCAATGATCACTTCGCCCCAATACTCTGAGGCCAGGGAAGTGATACAAACACCCTCCCACTGAGCAGCGCCGACCAATTGCAATTCAATTTCATCTGGATTGACTCGGTACCCGCCTGTTTTGATCACATCTGCAATTCGCCCTGTGAGCATCAAGCGTCCCTTTTCATCAAAATAACCCAAGTCCCCCGTTGCATGCCAGCCCTCTTGCTCATGCTCAATGATGCCCTCTGGGTTCATCAAAAAAGAAGACATTTGGGGCGCTCTAAGGTAAATCTCACCTTCAGCAATGCCCTCTTGCATTTCATGATCTTCTGAAGGGGCGAGAGGCATGATTTTCATCTCTACCCCTGGTTGAGGCCAACCCACACAAGCTCCGGCAGGCAGGGGATGAGTCTGATAAAACTCAAGGGACTGCTCAGGGGTCAATACAGTGATGGGGTTGACGCACTCAGACTTTCCATAAGTGACCCTCACAACTGGACCAAACATCTGATGCGCTTTGTCATACAACCCTTTGGACAGAGCTTGTGTTCCTGTGAAAATACAACGAACCCCCTTAAAGACTCGCCCCTCATGACCTTGGATCAATTTGCCCAGAACAGTGGGAGGTGCAAAAATATATTGCAATTGCCCAGCCTCTAAAAGTGGGGTGATCTTAGGCAACTCAACGCCATTGAGCAAAATCACTTCTGCACCAAAGTCAGCCCAGGCGAAGGTCATCAGCGATGCACCATGAACAAAGGGCGTCATCAACAAGAGCTTGGACCCCCTTTGCGGAATAAAGGGCATCGACGCCTTGAGCATTTGCTCGGCAATCCACCTTCTTTCATGGGTATAGACAACACCTTTAGGCTTACCCGTTGTACCCGAAGTAAATAAAATGCGGCCCCAGTCCTGTGAAGCGACGCTTGGAAGAACATCCAAGGCATGAAATTGACGCTTGGGCGATCTCATGCTTTCATCTTGCAGACTCTCAATGGTGATGACCTTCAAACCAAGCGAGCTCAACTCCTCGTATTTGTTCTCATAAGTGATGATCCAATTGAACTTCGCCACATCAACACACCAAAGTATTTCCTCGATGGTGCTGTTGAAATTCAAAGGCACCTCGCATGCACCATTCAACTTGATGCCATAGGTGATCCAAATGGCATCCAAATGATTGGGTAGCAGTGAAGCAACAGGCTCAGAACTTTTGACGCCTTTTTCAATCAAAACATGAGCCACATGGTGGGCCAACTCATTGAGGTCGTTGAAGGTGATTTTTCCGAGTGCTCCATCAGAGGCAAAGGTCGTTTGCCCAAATTTTTGAGACAACTGATGCAAACTTTCAGACCAGTTGATGTGCGCGATCGAAGATTGAGGAGAATCAGTTGACATCTTTGATTTCAAAAAAAGTCAGACAGACAACCTAAAACAGCCCAAAGGTTCAGACCTGAAAACTGCTTGAACAAGAGACCATGCACATTGCAACACAGCAGTTGGCTGAGTCAAAACATGAAGAGAGGATTTGGAAATTTTAGAGTGTAGAGAATCAACCCACACATCCAAGATTGAGGTTGATACGCTCCAAATCAAATCACCCAGGGTCAAAGGGCTCACTTTTATCATCAAGTTATTGTAGACAATAAAGCGAACCAAGCTAGCAGGCGCTAGGGGGTGTTTTCACCAACTCAAAGGGTAAGTCACTCGACCTCTTAAGCCAAATCGGCAATTTGTACTTGAGACGTGAAGCGGTAACCTGCTCCACGGACAGTTTCGATCATCGGCCCAGCTGAGCCCAAAGACTCTCGCAAACGCTTCACGTGAACGTCCACGGTTCTTTCCTCAATGAACACATGATCACCC
>Ga0114964_10000702_pt1 | contig 25239 bp, 19 predicted proteins | sample C_131016_MF_Meta_FD_92638 | JGI IMG/M metagenome (GOLD analysis project Ga0114964, IMG submission 92638) | Freshwater microbial communities from Lake Croche, Canada to study carbon cycling - C_131016_MF_MetaG | ecosystem: Environmental > Aquatic > Freshwater > Lake | place: Lake Croche, Canada...
CATAAGAGCTGGCCGCAATCCGATCGATAAAGCCGCGCGACGCAAATCCCATGCGCGTCCGTGCCGTCAGGGCCGCATTATCGATGAGTGAAAATGTGCCAATTGCCGCATGGCCGTTACGTTCTTCGGGGACAGCGCAAAGGCCGGAACGTCGTCTGGCTGTCGGGCCTAAGCGACCCACCGACACGTCGTCCACGCGGATCGTATCCGGTAATACCGAAAGACGTTCGCCGCACAGCGCTTCAAGCAATTCGTTCTGACCGTTGCCGGCAACGCCTGCGATCCCGAAAATTTGGCCGCCTTTAACATCAAATTGGATATTAGAAAGTGCGACACCAAAATCGTCCGGCTTCGGCAAACTAAGTCCGCGAACCGACAATCGCACAGGGCCTGACGAAAGTGATTTACCCCGAGCCGGATCCCGCAAATCGCTACCGATCATCATTTCGCCCATGCTGCGAGGGGTCTCTTGCCGAGGATCGCAGGTAGCAACCACCTTCCCACCCCGCAAAATCGTTGCACGGTCACACAACGCGACGATCTCGTGGAGCTTGTGCGAGATATAGAGAATCGAAACGCCTTCCGACGCCAAACGCCGAAGAATAACGAACAGATCATCAACTTCCTGAGGAGTGAGAACAGAAGTTGGTTCATCCATGATCAACAAACGCGGATTAAGCAGCAGTGCCCGAACGATCTCAATCCGTTGTCGTTCGCCGACGCTTAGGGTCGCAATTTGCCGACGGGGATCCAGCTTCAAGCCGTATTTTTCCATGACAGACCGGATTTCGACGTCCAAAGCGCTGCGTGAAAATGAACCATCGAGCCCTAACGCGATATTTTCGACCACATCCATGGCTTCAAAGAGCGAAAAATGTTGAAACACCATGCCAATACCAAGGCGGCGGGCCGCGCGAGGATTGGCGATGCGCACCTCTTTTCCGTCCCATACAATCGAGCCCGAATCGGGCGATTGAATACCGTAGATCATTTTGACGAGGGTCGATTTACCGGCGCCATTCTCACCGAGCAGCGCATGAATTTCGCCGGCTTTAACGGAAAGATTGACACGATCATTCGCCAAAACGCCCGGAAAGCGCTTGGTAACATTGATCAATTCAAGCCGCGTCGGGGCGCCCATGCTTAACGACGATCTCCAAGGTTCGATACACGTAACAGGTCAAAACGATGAATTCGAAAATGACGCTATATGACGGAATTTTGAAGTGCAACTGCTGACCGAGACCCGCTTGAAGATTGAACTCATTTCTGATCTTTAATTGGGCACTGAGCGACGGATAAGGGCATTTTTTATCCACATTGCCCAATGAGACAGCAGGCTAATGTTTAACACAAGAATAACGGATGAGCGCCATGAAGCCAAACACCACTCTACACTCGTATGACGAAGCCTTGCTGCGGCAGGCCTTTGACGCAGCGAGACGGGCGAGGGAGGGGGGCGATCATCCCTTCGGGGCAGTCTTGGGCGATGCCGAGGGCCGCCTGCTTCTCACTCAAGGAAACGGCTATAGTGCAGAGGGCGGTGACCGCACAGCGCACGCAGAAAGGCTGTTAGCCTCCCGTGCTGCCAAAGCCTATCGTCTAGAAGAGTTGGCAACCATGACGCTCTATACGTCGGCTGAGCCCTGCGCCATGTGTGCAGGTGCCATCTATTGGGCAGGAATTGGGCGTGTGGTTTACGGCCAATCCGAGAAATCTCTGAAAGAACAAACCGGTGCACACGAGGAAAATCCGACACTGGATTTACCCTGCGAGATTGTATTTGCCGCTGGGCAAAGATCGACGCAAGTGGTCGGGCCGCTACTCGAGGATGAAGCGGCCCAGTTGCAGGCCGATTTCTGGAACAGAAAACCTTAGGAAACGGCTAAACCGCTACGCCAAACAGATCATACGCATCCGAGCGTTCAATTTTCACGCTGACCATATCGCCAACGCGGAGCGGGCGACGGGAGCCTACATGAACAATGCCATCGATTTCCGGCGCATCCCATTGCGAGCGGCCCTTGGAAACCGTCGGTCCTGCTTCATCGATGATCACTTTGATCCGGCGACCAACTTTGGCTTTTAGGCGCGCGGCGCTTATCGATTGCTGGGTTTCCATGAAGCGGTTCCACCGCAGCTGCTTGATTTCCTCAGGCACCGGTTCAAGACCCAGATCATTCGAGGTTGCACCCGCCACGGGCTCGTATTTAAACGCGCCAACGCGGTCAAGTTTGGCTTCTTTGAGCCAATCGAGCAGATACTCGAAGTCGTCATCGGTCTCGCCCGGAAACCCGACGATAAAGGTTGAGCGGATCGCCAAATCAGGACAAATCTCGCGCCAAGCTTTGATGCGCTCGAGGGTTTTTTCCTGATTTCCCGGGCGCTTCATCGCTTTGAGTACTTTGGGGCTGGCGTGCTGGAAGGGAATATCGAGATAAGGCAGCACGAGCCCTTCCGCCATCAGCGGTATAACATCATCGACATGGGGGTAGGGGTATACATAATGGAGCCGCACCATCGCGCCCAATTGGCCCAATTCGCGAACCAAATCGACAAATTTGGCTCTAACCATTCGATCTTGAAATGAACTCTCGGCGTATTTGATATCGACACCGTAAGCAGATGTATCTTGAGAAATAACAAGCAACTCTTTCACACCGGCTTTGACAAGCTTTTCAGCCTCCCGAAGAACATCACCAGCGGGACGGGAGACCAAATCGCCACGCAGCTTGGGGATAATGCAAAACGTGCAACGATTGTTGCAACCCTCTGAAATCTTTAAATAAGCGTAATGACGCGGCGTGAGTTTAATACCCTGCGGCGGGATCAGATCCAGAAACGGCGCATGGGACGGTGGAACCGCGTCGTGAACAGCTTTCATCACGCTTTCATAAGCCTGTGGACCGGTTACTGCGGCAACGCCGGGATGGGCTGCTAAAATCTGTTCCGGCTCGGCACCCATGCAACCGGTCACAATCACCTTGCCATTTTGGGCCATCGCCTCGCCAATCGCGCTCAGTGATTCAGCTTTGGCACTGTCCAAGAAGCCACAGGTATTGACGATCACCGCGTCGGCACCCTCATGCGTTTTGGTCAGTTCATAACCTTCAGCGCGCAGTTGTGAAATAATCCGTTCGCTATCCACCAGTGCCTTTGGGCAACCGAGGGAGACGAAGGAAATCTTTGGCGCGTGTTCGGTCATCGTATTGCGGTTTCTGTTGGCATTGATGCATCGCTGTACTCCAAGGTGATGCTGGCGACAACTGCATGGCTCATAGGAACCGATAGCCATTGCCAAACGCGATATAAAAAAGCACAACGGAACCCGACAGACGGGTGGTTTTTGCGTTAGAAAGTAGTCCCAACGAGCATGGAAACGATCGAGCAGCCCCCCATAAGACGTAAACCGGCGTTACCGGATGGCTTTAACAGCAAGCCGGACTCGCGTGCAGTACTGATCGGTATCGGCATCATTATCCTCAATGTGGCGATGTGGGCATCTTCTGACGCTGCGGCCCAATGGCTGACCCACTCTATGCCGCCCTTAGAGGTAACGTGGTTTCGCTACGCGATCCATGTGGTGGTGCTCTTTCCTTGGTTAAGGGGTGGCTTTCGTGCTGCGATCCGATCGCACCACATGGCCAAGCAGCTTCTCAGAGGGCTTTTTTCCGTCTTGTCCGCGATAACATTTGTCTTGGGGTTGACCGTCATTCCTATCGCCGAGGCAACCGCCATCACCTTCATTTCGCCGTTTGTCATTATGGGTCTTGCAGCACTTTTGCTGCATGAAAAAGTAGAACTCCGACGCTGGATCGCCGCAGCAATCGGGCTCAGCGGTGTCGTGATTATTGTCCAACCCGGAGGGGATGCCTTTCATTGGTCGGCATTTTTGCCGTTGTTAGCCGCCGCCTTTGGGGCTTCGGCGATCATTATGACCCGTTTAACGCCCAAAGATGACCCAAAGGTCACGATGGTTTATACAGGCTTTGTCGGTTTGTTTGCGCTTTCTCTACTTGTACCATTTGAATGGGTTACCCCATCGCCAAGCGATATTATTCCTTGTGCCGCGCTCGGCCTTTTTGGGGTGGCAGCCAATATCACGCAAATTTCGGTGTATCGCCAATTGCCGGCTTCACTTCTGGCACCGTTTAGCTATGTCCAACTCGTATGGGCGAGCCTTTTAGGCTTTGCGCTGTTCGGTATCTGGCCAACCTGGGCGACCTTGTCAGGGGCCGCTATCATTGCTGGCAGCGGCCTCTATTCAACGTGGCGGGAACGGCAAGCGAGCCTCGAGGCTTAGCGTTTTGGCGCCGGTCCTTTAGCGGACTTAACGGCCCCCCTGCCTTTATCGTCGCGCCTTGCATCCTTTGAGAAGGCTTTTTTAGGGGGATAGGAGACGCCATCCTTCGCCTTAGGTTTTTTCGGCCAAGCCTCTTTACCGGCCTTGGCCTCGGGTGCTCGGGGCGGCTTCGGCACCCATTCCGTGGCTTTGGGCGCAAGCGGATTATAATCGAGCTTCTCGCCCCTCTCGGACCGAACTTTGAATTTCGGTTTGCTATCCTGCCTTGGGGGACGGGCCGATGGCACCTCGTCGCGCGAAGGGCCGCCATGATCGCTTTTGATCGTGATGCCGTTTTCGCCCGAGCCGTTGCGGGCGATTTGGGCCGCGAATTCGGTCGCCTGTTTCGCCGAAATTTCGAACCGCGTCTCGCGATCGCCGATTTTAATGGAGCCAACATCATCGCGTTTGATGTTGCCTGCCTTGCAAATCAAAGGCAGCAACCATTTAGGATCAGCGCGCTCGTTGCGACCTACAGATAGCGTAAACCACGCCGAGCCGGACATGCCTTCGCGCTCGCGCCTCGGTTTGTTGTTGGCTGTAAATACCGCAGCGTCCGAACCCCGCTCGCGCGGCCTGCCATTGCGGGCGGGAAGGGGCGTTACGGTTAAATCCTCAGGCGCAGGACGGGATTGATATTGTTGCCGTAAATAAGCGGCAGCCAATTGCTCAGGCGAAATATGCGCGAGGAGTTCGGCGACGAATTCTGCCTCCGCTTCATCCGGCATGGGAGCGGAAACGGCTGCCTGCAATATCTGTTCGCGGTTTTTGGTGTCGATCTCGGCCGCTGTAGGAGCACCGCGCGTCGTTGCCTTGACATTCGCCATGTCGAGCACGCGCTCGGCAGCGGCATAACGCCGGACGGGAACGATCAACACGCAAACACCCTTGCGCCCCGCACGGCCCGTGCGACCGGAGCGATGCAGGAGAGTATCCGGCTTTGAAGGAACATCGGCGTGGATCACGAGGTCGAGATTGGGCAAATCGATGCCCCGAGCGGCGACATCGGTCGCGACACAAACCCGTGCCCTTCCATCGCGCATCGATTGTAAAGCGTTGGTGCGCTCTGATTGTGATAATTCGCCAGAAAGCGCGACCACGGTAAAGCCGCGTTCATGCAGCTGGGTAGTCAAATGTTTCACTGCCTCGCGAGTGTGGCAAAAGACAATCGCGCCGAGGCTGTCGAAATACAAAAGCGTATTGATGATCGCGCTTTCGCGTTCATGCGACTGGGCAACAACCATCTGATAATCGATATCCGCGTGCCGTTCATTGGCCGACGTTGCCGATAAACGCACGGCGTCCCGTTGATAGGTCTTCGCCAATTGCGCAATCGCTTTCGGAACAGTCGCCGAAAACATCAGCGTACGGCGTTCCTCCGGCGTGGCGGCAAGGATAAATTCGAGATCTTCGCGAAAGCCCATATCGAGCATTTCGTCGGCTTCATCGAGAACCACGGTACGAAGCTCGGAAAGATCAAGCGAATTGCGCATGATGTGATCTTTGAGGCGACCCGGGGTTCCCACGACCAAATGCGCACCATGATCAAGATTACGCCGCTCGGTCCGCATATCCATCCCGCCGACGCAAGACGCCGTAACGATCCCCGCATCGGCATAAAGCCAGGTTAGTTCGCGCTGGACCTGCAACGCCAATTCGCGCGTCGGCGCAATGATCAGACCCAACGGCTTTCCAGCCCTTTCAAACCGCCGCGCTTCCCCCAAAAGCGTCGACGCAATCGCAAGCCCGAAGGCGACCGTTTTACCCGATCCCGTCTGGGCCGAAACCAGCAAATCGCTTTCTGCCGCGTCTCCTTCCAACACCGAGGTTTGGACGGGTGTCAGTTTATCGTAGCCTTGGCGGGCAAGCGCTGTTGCTAAAGCAGGATGAATAGCCGCGCGAAGCGCTGCGGGCATTGTATCAGTCGTCGAAGTCATCAAAGGAAAAGCCTCTTAAAGCACGCCGAACACCGGCCGCGCAGGGGTCTGTAGCACAGATTGGTTAGCGTTTGCGGCGAATAAACTAGGCCACGATACTCATTGAACCTCATCGGGCCTGCCAACCGAAGTCCGCACGGTGGCGGAAGAGGTGGGATTCGAACCCACGGTGGGCTTTCACCCACGGCGGTTTTCAAGACCGCTGCCTTAAACCACTCGGCCACCCTTCCAAACGCCGCAATCGAGGTTAGTGATTGAGCAAACGGTCTATACGCATTTCAATGGCGTTGGACAATACTGGAATGGGCGAATCAATCGCGCAAAACACATATGACTAAGCACAAAATGTACCTACCAAAGGGACGAATTTGAATTTTTCATTGGGAAAATGAGCTCAATTTTAGGCTAAATAGCGCGCTGCCATGCTGCATTTAATTTCCGTTTTTTCTATTGTTATGAACGGGTTAATATCGGCGTTAAGCATGCTTTCGGTTAAAAGATTGATTGCGTGAGCCGTTAGAGTTAATCTCTCATCAAGAAAATTTGACGTATTTCGTAATCTTGGCTCGTCGTGGCTCATCCAGAACGGCAAAAAATAGTGTGGTTCTGATCAACGAAAGACAACGGTTTGACGGTTAAATCTCGCTCGGCGCTCTCCCGGACATTTCCTATCGGCGACTTGGTATTGTTATCATCGCCGTCGCGCACCGTACGCGTTGCGGCGGTTGTTGCACTTGGATTATTGACGGCCAATTGTGCCAACCAAAAAACGTCCCGCATCGATCCAAAATATGGCGTAAGTCCCAGCCAACGTGTGGTAGCGGATGGCGATAGTGTTCCTAAAGGTGGCGGATACGCAAAAATTGGCAAACCCTACGTGATTGCCGGCGAGACCTACACACCGCGGGATATGAAAAAGTTTTCGGCGACCGGTCTTGCCTCTTGGTACGGCTCGCAATTTCACGGTCGAATGACGGCCAACGGAGAAGTGTTTGATGCGGCATCGGTAACGGCTGCACACCCAACCATGCCGTTGCCGTCCTATATTCGGGTAACGAACACGCTGAATGGTCGTTCGATCATCGCGCGCGTGAATGATCGCGGTCCGTTTCATTCCAAACGTCTGATTGACGTGTCGGAGCGGGTGGCTGATGCGTTGGCGTTCCGTTTGGCCGGTACGGCGCGGGTTAAGGTGGATTATATCGGCCCGGCACCGACAGATGGTAGCGACGATAAAATTCTTATCGCAAGTTTGACGACAGACGGCTCGCCAGCTTCGTTGCGCGGTGATGCGCGGGCAACGGTCCAACTGGCCAGCAACGACCAGCCTGAAATGTTGGAAATTCCGTCGAATAGAAATCCCGACACCTTGGCGGGTCTGTTTGCGAATTCGGAATCGGTTCCGGTGGCAAATGCCGAATTGGATACTCCGGTGTTAGATTCAAACGGCTTCATCCCGCTTCCACCGGTTCGTAATCTCTCGGCGCAGGTAAATCTTATTCCATCGAAGCCGGTTCTGCTTGCTAGCAAACCTATTTTGGCGCCCACCGTACAAACGGCGAGTATTCCGATGCCCATTCCACGGCCAGGCGGTATGTTCTTCGCGCCCGTCAGTGGTTTTGTTGCTACTCCGGCCTTTGGCGGACTGACACCCCAGCATTTTGTTCCGTTAAAATAAAATTGGCTTACCGCTGTCCATATCGGGTGGCTGTCAATACGTAATTGTGGGATCATATCGGCGCGTCGCTTTCAGGTGACGCGTTTTTTTATGGAAGATGACCGTGTTCCGAGAGCCATATCGAGGCCGCTTTTTAACGTTGGAAGGTGGGGAGGGGACTGGAAAGTCTACTCAGATCAATCTTCTCGTTGAAAAACTGAAAATGACCGGCATCTCCGCACTCAGAACGCGTGAACCGGGCGGGTCGGAGGGGGCCGAACGCATCCGCGCCCTCATCCTAGCAGCCGGACAAGCCAGAATGGGGGCATTGACCGAAACACTCTTATTTTACGCCGCCCGAAATGATCATCTGGAAACGCTGATTCGTCCGGCGCTTGAAAAGGGGCAATGGGTCATTTGTGACCGTTTCTCGGATTCGACGCGCGTCTATCAAGGCATTATGGGCACCATTTCGGCGGAGATACTGGATCGTCTTGAGGGGTTGGTTGTCGGACCAACAGCTCCGGAATTGACCCTCATCCTCGATTTGCCGGTTGAGATCGGTTTAGGGCGGGCCGTCGCCCGCCGCGGCAGTTTGCCAGCGGATGGATTTGAATCAGAAAATATTGAATTTCATCAAGGACTAAGGCAGGGTTTTTTAAAATTAGCAGAACGTGATCCAGACCGCTGCGTGGTAGTCGATGCACAAGGCAGCCAGCAAGAGGTCGCAGATCGGATCTGGGCCATTGTTTCTGACCGTTTTTCGTCCTCATTGAACGCTACATCTGATGGTTGATGACAATACGATAGAGCTTGACCGTTTTGGTAACGCGCGGCATCCGCGCGACGCGCAGCGGTTATTTGGGCAAGATCGGGCAGAAGCCCAATTTTTAGCAGCCTATCAATCGGGCCGGATGCCGCACGCCTGGTTGATGTCTGGGCCGGAAGGCATTGGGAAATCAAGCTTTTCTTACCGTGCTGCACGGTTTATTCTGGCTCATCCCGACCCGAATTCGGCGCAGGTTCAGGCTTCAAAAACCCTTGATACCGATCCTGATTTACCGTCCAACCGACGGATATCCGCACAATCCCATGGCGACCTTTTAATCCTCCGACGCGAGATCGAGGCAGGTAAGAAAACAGTGCCAACCGAGATCCGTGTCGATCAGGTAAGAAAAGCGATACAATTCTTCACATCGACAGCAAATGAAGGCGGTTGGCGCATTGCGATCATCGACCCGATGGACGAACTCAACCGGTCGGGTGCCAACGCACTGCTTAAACTGATAGAGGAGCCGCCTCAACGGGTGTTGTTTTTCATGGTGACGGGTTCACCCGGTAGCTTGTTGCCGACGATCCGATCCCGTTGCCGCGTGCTCCAATTCCATCCCCTGACGGAACCGGACCTCGTATCCGCGCTCCTTGATCAACCAAACCCAACCGATCGGGAAACCGCTAAACGGGCTGCGCGCTTCGCCGACGGCTCGGTTCGCCAAGCCTTGAAACGATTGGAGCCGGCTACCTTAGGGATCATCGATCATGTCGAGACCCTGTTACGGCGTCTGCCGGTTATTGACCGTGGCGAGCTCTTTACAATGGCTGACGGGTTAACAGGTCGGGATAAAACGTCCGATTATGAAACGGTTATCGATACCGTTCATAGTTGGTTGGGAGAACAATGCAGGAGCCGCGCAGGCGAGGGTGCACGTCGCCTTGCGCCGCTGGCGGAGGTATGGGAGAAGAGCGCGCGCGCAGCCCGCGAAACGGACCGGTACAATCTCGATCGCCGCCCCTTTCTGCTGACCCTGTTCGCTGATCTCGCCGAGGCGGTTCGTCTGTCCCAGTCAGGCTGACCGGGTTCCGTCCAAGCACTCTATCAAGGTTTAAGGACATTTAGCCATGTCGGGCAAAGAGCGGTTTTTTATTACTACGGCGATTTCTTACCCGAACGGGCGGCCGCATATCGGGCATGCCTATGAGTTGATCGCAACGGACGCTATTGCGCGCTTTAAGCGGTTGGATGGCTACGACGTTTTCTTCTTAACGGGCACCGACGAACACGGCCAAAAAATGTTGCAAACGGCGGCTAAGGAAGGCCTCACCGCTCTGGAGCTTGCCGACCGGAACGCGGCTGTCTTCCGCGCTATGGGCAAAACCCTCAACGCATCCAATGATGATTTCATCCGCACCACCGAAGCGCGCCACAAAATCGCCTCGCAGGAAATCTGGAACCGGATGTTGACGAACGGCGACATTTACAAGGATTCCTACGCGGGTTGGTACTCTGTGCGGGATGAAGCCTATTTCGCGGAAGACGAAACGGTTGTTACGGGGGACGGCATTCGCCGCGGGCCGACCGGAACGCCGGTCGAGTGGGTTGAAGAAGAGAGCTATTTCTTCAAACTCTCAGCCTATCAGGATCGTTTATTGGCGCTCTACGAGGCCCAGCCCGACTATATCAGCCCCCCTGAGCGCCGGAACGAAATAACGAGCTTTGTGAAGTCCGGATTGCGCGACCTTTCCGTCAGCCGGACAACATTTGATTGGGGTATTCCGGTGCCGGGCGACCCCAAACATGTAATGTATGTCTGGGTCGATGCGTTGACGAATTACATCACGGCAACAGGTTGGCCGGATGCAAGCGCTGAGCGCGCCGCGTTTTGGCCGGCTAATGTTCACATCATCGGCAAGGATATCGTTCGGTTTCACACGGTGTATTGGCCCGCGTTTTTGATGTCGGCAGGTTTGCCATTGCCCGCCAGAGTGTTCGGCCATGGGTTTTTGTTTAACCGTGGTGAGAAAATGTCGAAATCGGTCGGCAATGTGATCGATCCGTTCACGCTGGCTGAGCATTACGGCGTCGATCAATTGCGTTATTTCTTCTTGCGTGAAGTACCCTTCGGCCAAGACGGCAATTATTCGCATGAGGCGATAACCAACCGTATCAATGCGGATCTCGCCAATGATCTCGGCAATTTGGCGCAACGGTCTTTGTCGATGGTCGCCAAAAATCTCGACGGCAAAATGCCGTTGCTCGGTGAGATGAGCGAAGCGGACCGCGTGATGCTGTCAGACGCCTATGATTTGCCCGCGAAGGCGCGAGCAGCAATGAAAGATTTCGCGCTACATACAATTTTGACCGATATTTGGCGCGTGGTTGCGGATGCAAACCGGTATTTTGCGTCGGAGGAACCGTGGGCCAAACGCAAAAACGATCCTGAACGGTTTGAAAGTGTTTTGGCCGTGACGCTCGAAGTGCTTCGCGTTGTCGGCATTATGGTTCAACCCGTCATGCCGGAAGCGTCTGGAAAACTCCTCGATGTCGTGGGCTCGTCAATCGATGCCCGACATTTCAGTGATGCCGTCGCAACGGCTGCCGTTGTGCATGGCACCGCCTTGCCGCCGCCATCGCCGATCTTCCCGCGCTATGTGGAAACCGAAGGCGATGCTACGAATTGAAGGGGCCCCGGCGTATGATTGTCGATAGCCATTGCCACCTCGATTTTCCGGATTTTGCACCGGAGCGGGAGGCCGTGATCGCACGGGCAAAATCGGCGGGCGTCGGTACGATGCTGACGATTTCAACCGAAGTCGGACGATTTGGGCCGATTAAGGCCATTGCCGAAGCCGATCCGGATATCTGGTGTACGATCGGGACACATCCGATGCACGTCAATGAAGAACCCGACATAGCGCTTGAGACCTATATTGACCTTTCAAAGCATCCAAAATGTATCGGAATCGGCGAGGCGGGTCTCGATTTTCACTACGACACCGTACCGCGGGATTTGGCCGATCGGGTGTTTCGGACCCAAATTAACGCAGCGCGTGAAACTGGCTTGCCGCTTGTGATCCACTCACGCCAAGCGGACGAGGCGATGACTGCGATCCTTGAGGAAGAGATGGGGAAGGGGGCCTTCAAGGCGGTTCTCCATTGCTTTTCATCGGGCCGAAAACTGGCCGAGAAGGGCGTCGAACTGGGCCTTTACGTGTCGTTTTCGGGCATTTTGACCTACAAAAATTCCGACGACATTCGGGCAATTGCTGCCGATGTTCCGCTTGATCGGTTACTGGTTGAAACGGACGCACCTTATTTGAGCCCGCAAAGCCGGCGCGGCAAACGTAACGAGCCTGCTTATGTGGCGGAAACGCATGCCGTTTTGGCAGCTGTGAAAGCGCTCGATGAGACTACGTTTGCCGGTATCACTACCGATAATTTTTTCCGCCTATTCGCCAAGGCTAAACGACCCGCGGAACGTATCGCGCCATGACGGTTCAGCTAACCATTCTGGGGTGCGGATCATCCGGCGGCGTTCCCCGTGCGGCGGCGGGTTGGGGAGCGTGCGATCCAACCAATCCTAAGAACCGGCGTCGGCGCTGCTCGATCATGGTAGAGCGCCATCAAGCGCACGCGAAAACCGTTCTTGTCGTTGACACCTCCGTCGATCTTCGCGATCAGCTTTTAAGCGCTGATGTGAGGCGGATCGATGCCGTTCTATATACGCACGACCATGCCGATCACACCCACGGGATCGATGATGTGCGCCCCGTCGTCTTGCACATGCGAAAGATCATGCCGACGTATATGTCGCTTGAAACCTCGCTCAGCCTGCACAACAAATTTGGCTATTGCTATGTATCGCCACCCGGCAGCGATTATCCGCCAATCGCCGAAGATCATCGCCTTTTACCCGGCCATGAAACGTCAATTGACGGGCCGGGAGGTATCATCGCGGCTCTACCCTTTGTTGTTCATCACGGCGAGATCGACGCGCTCGGCTTCCGCTTTGGCAATGTAGCCTATACGCCCGACTTAAACGGTATACCGAATACCAGCCTATCCGCGCTTGAGGGGCTTGATCTTTGGATCATCGACGCACTGCGCCATACGCCTCATCCGTCGCATTTTACCGTTAAAGAGGCTTTGCATTGGATCGATCACATGAAGCCAAAACGTGCCGTGCTCACCAATCTGCACGTCGATTTGGATTACGACACGCTAAAACGCGAATTGCCCGACCACATCACCCCAGCCTTTGACGGCATGGTGCTCGATGTGACCGGGCACGTGTGATTTAACCCATCGTCTCAATAGACAGACGGGACGTGTAGTTCTTCGGCTACCGGGTTGCGGGAATAGTCCGGATGATGAACGCGGGGCGGTAGAACCGGCATTTCATGCGGCACTTCTTCATGCGGAATCTGAGCCAAGAGATGATGGATGCAGTTCAAGCGCGCCCGCTTTTTGTCGACCGCATCGACAACCCACCAGCGTGATTCCGGCTTATGGGTACGTTCCAGCATATCTTCTTTGGCTTTGGTGTAAAATTCCCAACGGCTACGGGATTCAAGGTCCATTGGGCTCAATTTCCACTGTTTCAGCGGATCATGGATCCGCATCAAAAAGCGAAGATTTTGTTCTTCATCCGTTATCGAGAACCAATATTTGATCAGGATGATACCGGAACCGATGATCATGCGCTCAAAATCGGGGACGGTCTGAAAAAATTCCTCGACCTGCTCTTCGGAACAAAAGCCCATGACCCGCTCGACGCCAGCACGGTTGTACCAGCTCCGGTCAAACAGAACGATTTCGCCGGCTGCCGGCAAATGCTGGATATAGCGCTGAAAATACCATTGCGATTTTTCGCGCTCGGTGGGTGCCGAGAGCGCAACGACGCGGCACGTGCGCGGATTGAGGCGTTGGGTGATCCGCTTGATGACGCCGCCTTTGCCGGCAGCATCGCGCCCTTCAAACAACACAACAACTTTGAGCTTGTTGTGAACAACCCAGTCCTGGAGCTTAACGAGTTCTTTTTGGAGCCGGATCAGTTCCTTGAAATAAAAATGCCGGTCGAGATCGGGATGCTCTGCACCCGACATACCCCGATCGATCAACGCATCCAATCGCTCATCGTCGAACTCCATTTCCAGTTCTTCATCAAGACTGTCCAAAATTTCTTCATGGATCTGGCTTTTGGTAAGCGTGGGCTTTTGCGGCGTTTCCGTTGTCATGGTAGACCTCTCAAAATCAGAAAAGACGTTTCAAACACAATTTGATGACCGTTCGACGAAATCGAATGCAACGTTGCCAAAGATATTGGCTTTTTAATATATTTTTGTTCCGCCAAAGGTGTAATAAACCTACCGCTTTCCGCCAACATCACCCATCATCGTCTCATCTCCGTTTTGGAACCTCAGAAATGAACCAAACAGATCCAATCAGCGTGCCGCCTCATCGGGGTCAGATCGATCACCCTAACCGGCGAGGCCACGCCAATGATTGACGCTCCTAACGCAAGCCTGTCTCAGGGTCATGTCCACGGTGTCCTGTGGGCCTTCCGGTTTCGGGGCGATGGCTCAGCCGAAAAATTACAACTTCCGCTACCTCAATCGGAGGTCGAGCGGGTTGACGGCTGGGTCTGGTTGCATTTTGCGATCAACGACCAAAAGGCTCGCCACTTTATTGAACATTTTAAGGGCCTAACCCCCAATGCCATCGAGACGCTCTTAAGCGCGGATGAACATAACCGCATCGGAATCGATAACGGCATCGTACATGGCGTTTTTGCTGATCTCCAGCGCGATCTGGAAGGCAAAACGACCGACATCGGCAAACTTCATTTCGCGTTGAATGATCGATTGGTGGTCAGTATGCGGCGCGGCTATTTGCATTCCGTCGACGCGGTGCGGCTCAAAATCGAAGCGGGCAAGAGCTTCAACGTCGCCATCCGTCTGCTTGAGGAAATCGTTGCCCATTTTTCCGACGCCGTACAGACCATTATCACCGAGACATCGGAAGCCCTCGATGACATCGAAGACCGCATCTTGGAAAAAATAACCAAAAAAGAACGCGATGCTTTGGTGCCTATCCGGCGTTTGGCGATGCAAATGCACAGGCAATTACTCTCCTTGCGCACGCTTTTTCATCGTCTGGAATGGCTGGACGAGGATGAGGGTGTGCCCGCAGGTTTGACCCGTTTCGCCGAAAAACTCGCCCAACGGCTCGACGCACTGGACCATGAAGCCTCCATCCTCCAAGACCGCACGCGCTTGTTGCAAGAGGAGATGGACGCAAAAACCAATACGGCGATCAATTCGCATTTGCATCTCTTGTCGATTTTAACCGCCTTGATGTTGCCGCCAACCCTTGTGTCGGGTATTTTCGGGATGAACGTCAAAGACCTGCCATTCCTCGATACCCCCAACGGTTTTTGGTTTGCGATCGGGATAGCCGTTTTGACCAGTCTCGGCGCTTATTATCTGATGCGCCGGCTCGATATCGCTTAACCAAATCCCGTTCCGGAAAAATCAACCGGCTTACTTGCGCGGACTCTCTCACTCTGAAAACACCCACTAAGTTCCATAATGTTTCTTATGCGAATTAGAGGACGCGTTTAGGACCTATGCACCTCCCTTGGACGAAAGCTTTTCCGCTATGAAACCCTCATCCGATATCAACGCTCTGCTCGCCATTATGGCAGCCCTTAGAACGCCGGTAACCGGTTGCCCGTGGGACCTTGTGCAAAGTTTTGAGACGATTGCGCCTTATACGATTGAAGAGGCGTATGAGGTACTCGATGCGATCGAGCGAGGCGACCGGACCGACCTCCGCGAGGAACTGGGTGATCTTTTGCTTCAAGTCGTGTTTCACGCGCGTTTGGCGGAGGAAGAGGGCTCGTTTGATTTTGGCGGCGTCGTGGACGCGATCACAACCAAAATGATCCGCCGTCATCCGCATGTATTCGGAAATACGCGGGATTTGGCTCCCGAAGAGGTAAAAGCACTCTGGGGACAGATTAAAGCCGAGGAGAAGGCGGAAAAGATAGCGGCACGGCGTCGAACCGGCCTACCGGATGATCACGGTGTAACATCCGTCCTCAGCGATGTACCGAACGCCCTACCCGCGCTAACCCGTGCTGAAAAACTCCAATCTAAAGCCAGTAAAGTCGGCTTTGACTGGAACGATGCCCGATTGGTGCTTGATAAACTCCGCGAGGAAACTCAGGAAATCGAAGAGGCTATCGCCAGCGGTAATCAAATCCATATCGAAGAAGAAATAGGCGACGTGCTCTTCGTTATTGTGAACCTCGCCCGCCATCTCAAAGTCGATCCGGAGCAGGCGCTCCGCAAATCAAATAAAAAATTTACTAGACGTTTCAATTATATAGAAAATAAACTTCATGTAAAGGGTAAAACACCTTCTGAAGTAAATTTGGCGGAAATGGATGCGCTCTGGAATGAAATCCGCGCCCGCGATAAAGTGAAGGCTCCTTAAGCGCCCTCTTTCCGGATCAGTCTCGCATCCGGGAACCGGCGCAGGAGACGGGTTTCCTTCTCTGGCAACACGCGCACGGCGATGCGATAACTGCCGTCCTCCGTCATCCGCCGTTCAAGCACTTCGGCATCTTCATACAGCCAGTTCATCAAGCTGCCGTCAGCCGGTCCCAACGCAACCGAATAGACGAGGCTTGCCCGTGCCACCCGGCGTTCCACAAGCGCGAGCAGGGCTTCGATCCCCTCGCCTGTTATTGCTGACACCAAAACAGGACGGTCGGCCGCCGCGCGGTGCTCGGCAACGCCGGCGAGTTTAACGCGCTCATCTTCAGGTAATAAATCGGCCTTGTTCCAGACTTCGATCAAACGGGTATGATCGTCCGGATCGACACCCAAATCCCGTAAAATGCTCGCCACATCAGCGGCTTGCGCTTCGGTATCGCCGTGAGACACGTCGCGAACATGCAAGATAACATCTGCTGAAATGACATCTTCCAGCGTCGCGCGGAAGGCTGCGACCAACATGGTAGGCAAGTCGGAAATGAAACCGACCGTATCGGACAGGATAATCGGGGCGCCATGCGGCAGCTTCGTTACCCGCGCCGTAGGATCAAGCGTCGCAAACAGCATGTTTTCGGCCAAGACTTCCGCGGATGTCAGCCGGTTAAACAAGGTTGATTTGCCTGCATTGGTATAACCGACAAGAGCGACGACCGGATAGGGCGCGCGATCCCTGCCCTTGCGGTGAAGCCCGCGGGTCCGTTTAACGGAGTCAAGATCACGCTCGATTTTGATCATCCGTTCTTGAATGAGCCTTCGATCGGCTTCGATCTGTGTCTCGCCCGGACCGCCCAAGAAGCCGAATCCACCTCGTTGCCGCTCCAAATGGGTCCAGGATCGAACGAGGCGGCTCTTTTGATACGAAAGATGGGCGAGTTCAACCTGTAAAGTACCTTCTTTGGTCCGGGCGCGGCGACCAAAGATTTCAAGAATCAGCCCGGTGCGGTCAATGACCTTCACGCCCAAAGCACGTTCAAGATTTCGCTGTTGAACAGGACTTAACGCGCAATCGACCACCACCAGCGAAACCTCTTCGGAATCAACGAAGGCGTGCAGTTCCTCAATCTTTCCGGTCCCGATAAACGTTGCTGGCCTTGGGGCCGCGATCGGGATCACCTGCGCACTTACCACTTCGATATCAATCGCGGCGGCCAATCCTGCAGCTTCCTCGATCCGCGCCTCGAATTCACGTAAATTAGTTTCTGGCGAGCCGGTCGCCGCGCGCCTCTGCGCCGCACGGCTCGTCAGATAGGGCCCGATCACAAGCGTGCGGGTACCGGTCGAAATATCTTTTGTGGCTTCTTCGGCACCAACCGTAAACCGGTCCGAAGAGGAATGGTTTTGTGCCAAATTAGTCTTTCAAAACCGCACCGGCTTCATCCGTCGGATCAAACAGCGTGACCGGCGAGCCCGGCATAATCGTTGAAATAGCGTGCTTATAAACCAGTTGGGACTGGCCATCCCGCCGCAACAACAGGCAAAAATTATCAAACCAAGTGACAACACCTTGAAGTTTAACGCCGTTGACCAGGAAGATTGTAAGTGGAATTTTGCTTTTGCGGACCTGATTAAGAAACGTATCTTGCAGGTTTTGCGCGCGTTCAGTTGCCATTTTCGCCTCTTTTTGTTTTTACCGGAGCAGTGCGGCTCGCGGGATGGTTTGAGTCTGCTTCATTCATATTCGTTTCGCTATTTGGTCAAATTAGAAACACCCACCAACAAAAACACAACACGGTGAATGCAGGGCCGCCGAAATACCCCACCGACATACATAATCAGCCGCGACCAAAGCTTCAACCTACACCGAGTGATTTAAGCTTCCGGTGAAGCGCCGAGCGCTCCATATCGACAAATTCGGCCGTACGGGAAATATTGCCGCCAAATCGGTTGATCTGGGCAACCAGATATTCACGTTCAAAAATCTCACGCGCCTCCCGCAATGGAACAGATAATAATTTTTCTCCACCCTGCGCACCGGGTAGGGTAGGAACTGACGCACCAACATCGGCTGGCAAGAGTTCGGCTGTTATCATGGAGCCGGGCTCGCCCCCTGCCATGATCAACATCCGCTCGACGCTGTTGCGTAATTGACGGACATTTCCCGGCCAATCATGCGCTTGAAGGACCGCCAACGCATCCAACGCGATCGGCCGTTGAGCCAAACCTGTTGAGCGCGCAATTTGATCCATAAAATGATCGACAAGCGCTTCGATGTCCTCTCGCCTCTCGGATAAAGGGGGCACCTTTACGGGAACGACATTCAGCCTGTGGAGAAGATCTTCCCTGAAGCGACCCGATTGGACTTCAGAGACGAGATCCCGTGAGGTGGAAGAGACAATACGAACGTCGACTGACACTTTCGTAGCCCCTCCAACGCGCTGGAAAGTTTGGTCGATCAGCACCCGCAAAATCTTGCCTTGCGTTTCTTTCGGCATATCGGCCACTTCATCGAGATAGAGGGTGCCGCCATGTGCTTCTTCAAAGGCTCCAATCCGATTGGGCCCTGCGGCGCTGTCCTCGACACCAAAAAGCTCCGATTCCATCGATTCCGGTGTAATCGTTGCTGCATTCAAGGCGACAAACGGGCCTGATGACCGATCCGATGCCGCGTGGATCATCCTCGCCACGAGTTCCTTGCCGCTGCCTGATGGCCCTGCGATCAAGACACGCGCTTTGCTGGCTCCCACCCGCTCGACCGAATGGCGGAGCTGGTTCATGACGGTGGACTGACCAATCAGCGAAGAAGCCTGCGGGGCCTTGGTGCGCAACTCACGCACCTCACGTTTCAACCTTGACGTTTCCAAAGCGCGATCTGCCACCAACAACAAGCGATCAGATTTGAAAGGCTTTTCAATAAAATCATACGCCCCGCGTTTGATCGCCGAAACAGCAGTTTCGATATTGCCGTGGCCTGAAATCATCACAACAGGCAAATCGGGATTCTGTTCTTTAACGATATCCAGCAACTGCAACCCGTCCAGCCGCGACCCTTGGATCCAAATATCAAGAAAAATCAGATTAGGGCGCCGAGACGCAATTTCGCCAAGCGCTGCATCGGCATTGGCCGCCGTCCGGCATTTAAACCCTTCATCTTCCAAAATTCCCGCTACGAGATCACGAATATCGGCCTCGTCATCGACAATTAAAATATCAGCACTCATCGTGAACCCTCTGAATTTACAGTCGATTCATCGCCGGAAACCACGAGCGGAAACCAAAGACGCACCCGACCACCGCGTTTTCCATCCACCCTGTCCAAGAGTTCCACACCGCCACCATGTTCTTCGAAGATTTTACCCACAATGGCCAAACCGAGACCCGTTCCACCGACCCGCGTTGTCATGTAAGGCTCCAGCAGTCGTTGACGATTTTCAGTCGGAAAACCTTTGCCGTTATCGGTCACATCGATCGCTAAAATATCCGGCTGGCTGACATCAACGGAGACAAAAATCTCCCCCTCGCCCCGCTCTGACACAGGAACCGCCGCAATGGCTTCCGTCGCATTTTTGACGATGTTGGTAAGCGCTTGCGACATGAGACGGCGATCAAAGCTCGCGCGCGGAACATCATTGGGGATCTGATCTTCAAACACCACATCGGGATGCGCCACCCGCATCAAAAACAGAACCTGACGAATAACGCTAGCCACATCATCAATTTCCGGCAACGGTTTAGGCATCCGCGCAAAGGATGAAAATTCATCGACCATGCGCTTGATATCATCCACTTGCCGGATAATGGTGTCGGTACATTGATCGAAAATTTCACGGTCGGTTGTTATCACTTTGCCGTATTTTCGACGAATACGTTCCGCGGACAATTGAATGGGGGTCAACGGATTTTTGATCTCGTGGGCGATACGGCGGGCAACATCGGCCCAGGCTGATGTCCGCTGTGCCGTAACGAGATCGGTAATATCATCCAAGGTCACGATGGCTCCTCTGAGACCGCCGGCCCCCTCACCAGCCCCCTGTTCACTGGTGACCCGAACCGTCAACGTTCGCTCCCGACCTCCTTCACCAAACGCGATTTGCCCTTGCACCGCGCGACCACGGTCCATGACATCCGGATTGATAAATTCAGCAAAGGCCGGAACGGCTAACGCGAGGGATTGCCCCAAGAGCGTCGCCGAAACGTCGCCTAAAATGGTTTCGGCCGTCGGATTGAGTACCGTTACCCTGCCCTCGCCGTCGAGCCCGATCACACCTGCGGATACACCTGAAAGAACAGCTTCGGTAAATCGGCGGCGGCTATCCATCAACACGTTGGCGGCCTGCAAATCTTCGGTTTGGTGGCTAAGTTCCGCCGCCATTTTATTGAAGGTCTCGCCAAGATGGCCAAGATCTCCTTCGCTATCCATCACCGGTACACGAACGTCATAATTGCCCGTTGCTACCTGATCGGTTGCAAAAATCAGGCGGCGGATCGGGGCGACCAACCAATTGGCGAAACTCAAACCAATCCAAACCGCTGATAGCAATAAAATAACCGAAATAAGCCCGTACATGCTGGTAAACGCGATCTGGACCCCGAGTTTCTGGTTGGCCAATGCATCATAATACCGCACTGCCAATTCGGCTTGTTGCGGAAATTGCAAGGCCTTGGGATCAATCGTTCGAGCCACCATTAAATACTGGACATCGATGCCGGGGATCTTCACCAGCGCCCTGAAGATGTTGCTGTTCTCTTGCAGGAGGCAGATGCCGTCGCCCGATTCGTCCGCCGCGACAAACTCCTCCGCCCTCGGCAATTTTAAATCCGGCAAAGAAACATTGTCGATCCGGTCAACGGTCACCCCTTCCGGGGTCAGAACAACCGCAACGAAGAAGCCCAGAAAATAGGACCGCGACTTCATGTAATCATGAAACCCCGCCGCATTATCGGCAAATACCGGCTTTGCTTGACCGATATCGGCTGCCATTAAGCGGACTTCCCGCCCAATCGAGCGGCATTGCGATTCTTGGTAGGCTCGCGCAACACCGACAGAGGTTTGCAGCAGTTCCTTGATTTGACCGCTGAACGAAATGTCGATGCCACGCTCGAGCGTGAGCCATCCAACGATGGCGACGAGCACGGCGGGTGCAGCCGAAACAAATGCAAACAAAGCAACAATGCGAACGTGGAGTGCAGAACCGGCAACGCCAGCCCGACGCGCTTTCATCAGTCGATAGGCTTCGAAACTCACCATGATCAGCAAAATGCCGATCAGGACACCGTTGATCGAAAAAAGACCTATGACGACATCGCGCGTGGGTACGATGGGAACAAAATTAGCGAGAACCAGAAACGTTGCCAACGCTGACATCAGCGAAAGCGCGACGACAACAATACCAAATGCACTCCGCCAAACGGCGGAGAGGCGAACACCCTGGCGTTGGCCCTGGAGACGCCGCGCTTTAAATAATGCCATCCGTGCCATCCACGCCAATCATGAGCAGCTCAGACCCTTGAGACCAAGCCGCCAATTGATGCAGCATAGCAACAGTGTTGCTGAATGAACACATACGAATTGAGCTTATTAACGCTCATACGAACGCGCCCAGCTCTAACGCAATGTGCGAATGATCCTGATATCGAGGTCGCGAATTTTTTTTCTGAGCGTGTTACGATTGACGCCCAAGAGTTCGGCAGCCTTGATTTGGTTGCCGCGCGTTGCCGCCATTGCCGCATTGATGAGCGGTTCCTCAATATCGCGCAAAATTCGATGATAGAGGCCGGGCGGCGGCAGATCGCCCTTAAATCCGCCAAAATAGACATCAAGATGCTGTTCTACAGATTCAGCAAGCGTTGCTGCCGTTTTGACCTCGCCGGTTGGAATCGAACCGAACATCGGCGTTTCCACCAGTTCCAATTCAACAATCGCCTCGGTTATGGTTTCTTGCGGATAGAGCGCGGCAAACCGGCGGATCAGATTTTCAAGCTCCCGAACATTGCCCGGCCAACGATGGCGCTTCAACCGTTCCAAAGCCGGAGTATCTATTTGCTTCGAAGGTAACCCTTCCTTCTCGGAAAGCGCGAAGAAATGCCTGACCAGATCGGGAATATCCTCAACGCGCTCTCTGAGCGGTGGCAAACGCAAAGGCACGACGTTCAGGCGGAAAAAGAGGTCCTCGCGGAAAAGCCCCTGTTGTATCGCGAGCCGCAAATCTTTGTTGGTCGCAGCGACGATGCGCACATCGGTTTTAATCGACGTTCGGCCACCGATCGTCGAATATTCGCCTTCCTGCAGCACCCGCAACAGGCGGGTTTGCGCTTCCATCGGCATATCGCCGATTTCGTCGAGAAAAAGCGTTCCGCCTTCGGCCTGTTCGAACCGGCCCGTTGCCCGATTGACTGCACCTGTGAACGATCCGCGCTCGTGGCCAAATAATTCGCTCTCGATCAAATCGCGCGGGATAGCAGCCATATTGACCGCAACAAACGGTCCTTTGCGGCGTTTGCCGTAGTCATGCAGGGCGCGGGCCACCAGCTCTTTACCTGTCCCCGATTCACCCATGATCATCACGGTTAATTCGGTCGCCATCAGACGCGCAAGGGATCGGTAAAGATCCTGCATCGCAGGAGAGCGGCCAACGAGCGGTATTTCCTCATTGATCGCCTCGGTAGGCGGTTTAACGACATCCCTCGGTCGAGAAAGAGCCCGTTGAATGATCGACAGCAATTCTTTCAAGTCAAAAGGCTTTGGCAAATATTCATAAGCGCCACGTTCAGACGCGCGGATGGCGGTCATAAACGTGTTTTGTGCGCTCATCACGATGACGGGCAGTTCGGGGCGAAGTTTTTTTATGCGGGGCAAAAGATCAAACGCATTTTCATCCGGCATCACGACATCGGTAACGACCAGATCGCCCTCACCTGCCGCCACCCACCGCCAGAGCGTGGTTGCCTGACCGGTTACTCTGACATCGTACCCCGCACGCCCTAGCGCTTGGTTCAGTACTGTCCGGATGGCCGCGTCATCATCCGCAACCAAAATGGTACCATTCGCCATCACATTCCGTCACTTTCAGCCGAGCGTTCTAAGCGCGGCGCTTGCATCGATAGAAGAACCCTAAACAGCGTCCGACGCGGCAGGGATTCGCACTCGACTACCCCGCCGTGATCACCAATAATCTTGGAAACCAAAGCAAGACCTAAGCCAGACCCCGACGCTTTGGTCGAAATAAAGGGATCAAACAGACTCCGCATCAATTCCTCAGGAACGCCGGGTCCGTTATCACGGATGCAGATTTCCAGCGGCAGGGCGACCCGGCTATTGCTGCCAGGCACTACCATGCGGACACCGGTGCGATAGGCGGTCGACACTTCGATTTCGCCATCTACCGAATCCGGCCCTATGGCTTCAGCGGCATTTTTCACGAGGTTTAAAAAGACCTGGATCAATTGATCGCGATTGCACCACACGGGCGGCAATGAAGGATCATAGGATTCCGTGAACCGGATATGTCGTGCAAAGCCTGAAACGGCCAACCGCTTAACGTGTTCCAATACGCTGTGAATGTTGACGGGTTCACGTTCAACGGGCCGACCATCCGAGAAATCCTCGAACCGATCCACAAGTTTAACGATCCGGTCTGTTTCATCGCAGATCAGACGGAGCAGGGATAAATCATCGCCTTCCACCGATGTTTCGAGCAGTTGGGCCGCGCCGCGAATCCCTGACAACGGATTTTTAATTTCGTGTGCGAGCATCGAACCCATTGCTGAAATGGATCGAGCTGCCCCGCGATGGGTCAACTGTCTGTCCATTTTTTCGGCAATTGTCTTTTCTTGCAGCATAATAACCACGTTTTGGGCATCATCGGCCTCGAGCGTCGCGAACAGATCGACGATTTTATCGAAACCGATGCGCGGCGTACCGATATCAACCCGATACTCGCTCACACTGCCGCCCTGTGTGCGAACCTGCTGAACCAAAGTGAGGATCGGCGAGCCAAAAGGTACAATCTCCGAAAGCGTGTGACGCCTGAGAACAGAAAGGCTCATCTGAAAAAATGACTGGGCCGCCAAATTGGCTTCAATAACCGTGTCACCCTCGCCAATCACCATCACCGGCAAAGGCAAAACATTGAGGATAGCGTCGCCACGCATATCGGGCTGACGCATAAATTTAGACGAGGCAGTCATGATATCATCCGCACACGGTTGGAAGAATAGAGCTGTTTCAAGAGCCGGATGACGGTCGAAGGTGTCGTCGAGGTGACAATCTCGGCGCGCCAAGCCTCATCGCCTTCAGCATTCAACGAGAGCGCGTCTTCAGCGTAAGCGGCGAGGTGTTTGCGGGCGTGGCGGATGCCCGTCTCGATACCCATCGCTTCGAGTAAACCCTCATAATGTTCAACTGCCGCTTCCAGCCGCTCGGTTCCGGTCGGTGCCGAAACAGCCGAACCCGTTTCAAGCCCACGCGCGATCTGGCCGATCAACCAGGGCTTACCCAGGGCTGACCGGCCAATCATCACACCATCGGCACCGGATGCCAAAAGCATCGCTTGCGCATCTTCCAAGCCGTGGCAATCCCCATTGGCAATAACCGGAATCGATACGGCCTCTTTGACGCGTTTGATCGCAGCCCAATCGGCCTGCCCCTTATAGAATTGACACCGTGTTCGTCCGTGAATGGTCACCAGCTTAACGCCAAGTGCTTGCGCACGAAGGGCCAATTCGGGCGCATTTAGGCTTTTATCGTCCCAGCCCAGCCGCATTTTCAACGTGACGGGGATCGAAACCGCAGATACCGTTGCCTCGATCAGGCGAGCAGCCTGATCTAAATCCCGCATCAAAGCCGAGCCCGCATAACCACCGGTAACCCGTTTAGCGGGGCAACCCATATTGATGTCGACAATCGCCGCACCCGATGCTTCGGCGAGCCTGGCCGCCTCACCCATCCAATGCGGCTCACAACCCGCGATCTGGACAACATGCTGATCAAGCCCACCGCCCTCGGCGCGCAACCGAGATTCCTCCGA
>Ga0114964_10000704_pt1 | contig 25194 bp, 18 predicted proteins | sample C_131016_MF_Meta_FD_92638 | JGI IMG/M metagenome (GOLD analysis project Ga0114964, IMG submission 92638) | Freshwater microbial communities from Lake Croche, Canada to study carbon cycling - C_131016_MF_MetaG | ecosystem: Environmental > Aquatic > Freshwater > Lake | place: Lake Croche, Canada...
ACGTCAATACCTTGTGCAACTGAGTCTACATAGTTCTTTGATGCTGCGTCACCTGGATTTACTGGAGTATATTGTAGACCGGTAATGTTAGTGTTTGCATTAAGAACGATATTGCCTGTACCGCCTACCAAAAGACTTAAGTTTTGGTTAGTGGGTGCAGTTATAGAGATAGGTGATGTACCAACAGATGTAATCGCATTAGCGAGTAGGGTTGCGTTACTTTGAATATTGCCTGTCGCAATAATAATACCAGCAGTACCTAAATTGCCAACGTTAGCATTACCTGTACCAGTGTTTAATGTACCGGCTACGTTAACACCTGTATTAGTTACAACTAAGACGTTAGCAACGCCATTCGATGAAATATTGACATTGCCGGCTGCTGCTGGAATATTGACGTTTGAGTTGCCGTTTGCAAGAGCACCGGTAAATGTTGTAGCAGTAATGGTATTTGATGCAAAGTTAGCAGTAATACCGGTAACAATGTTTAGTGCGCTGTTACCATTTGAGGATGATGTTACGCCAGCCAAATACACAGTTGAAGAAGTTGAAGTATTAGTCTGAACAGCAGCAGCGTTTGTAGCACTTGTTGCAGTACCGGCAGTAGCAACACTTAAGTTTGCAACTTGAGTCGTTGAAGTAACTACAAATGGTGCAGTACCTGTTGTAACGTTAGAAATTAATTGAGGAGCAGTTACGTTAGCACTTGCTAATACTTGTGCAGTACCCAAGTTACCTACGTTAGCATTACCAGTAGAATTTAATGTGCCGGCTACGTTAACACCAGTATAAGTTACTACTAATACGTTTGCGGTGCCGTTTGCTGAAATATTGACATTACCGGCTGCAGTTGGAATATTAACGTTTGAGTTACCATTAGCAATAGTGTAGATGCCGGTTAATGCAGAACCATTACCAACAAATCCAGTAGCGGTGATGTATCCATTTGCGAAGTTAGCAGAAAAGTTCGCATTTGAGTTTAATTGATAATTAGCATTTGTAGTCTGTGCGCCGGAGACAAGAAATGGTAGATAATAAGTACCAGTTGTTTGCACGTTTGTTAGAACTGCTGATGCATTAGTGGCTGCGGTAGCACTTGCTACAGATAAGTTAGCGACTGTCGTAGTAGATGTAACTACAAATGGTGCAGTACCGGTTGCTACGTTAGAAATTAGTTGAGGAGCAGTTACGTTAGCAGTAGCAAGTACTTGTGCAGTACCCAAGTTACCTACGTTAGCATTACCAGTAGAATTTAGTGTGCCAGTTACATTTACGCCGGTGCCGGTAATATTAGCAGTATTATTGCCGTTTACATAAGCGACAATATTTCCAGATGCAACAGGAATGGTAAGATTAGATGTGCCGTTAGCAATACCGTTACCAGATGGTACAGTGGCCCAAGTTAGAACACCTGACCCGTTTGTTTGTAAGTAGTACCCCGAAGAACCGCCTGTAATCGTAACGTTGCCTACAGGACCTAAGTTGGATGTACCAGTAACACTTAATGCTGTTGCAATATTTACATAATTAGCTGTTGCTAAATTACCTAGATTTGCATTAGTAACAGCTAAATTACCACTAGATGCTGTAATTGTGGCATTACCTACAGTTAGTCCATTTTTTACGACGAAATTGAGTGTTGACATGTTTCCTATCCTTTATTAGTCTGGCACATATGTACCCAATAAATTGACTACTGTATTTGCATATAATCCCTGAGCATACAGTTGCACATTTCCGCTACCTATATTACTAGTAAGAGTAACCAAATCTGAACCGTATGTAGATAAACTACCGTATACTGTTATAATACTATTTATGCTGTCGTGTACCAGAAGCACTTCCAAGGCTTGGTATCCATAATCACTTCCTGCTTTAATTGTGTATTTGGCGGACCTATATGTTGCTAAGGGAAATTGATCGACTATAACGGTACCTATGCCCACAGAAACTGGAGGCCGCGAACTGTATAAATCCCCTACGGCTACGTTTGCAGCACTAACCGTATTAGTAGCTGTAATATTCCCACTAGCAGTAATATTAGCATTTGATGCGATATTACCGTTTGCAGACAGCGTATTGTTTATTGTAACAGTTCCGGAAGCTGATCCTAGTTCGACATTAGCTGATAATCCAATATTGATATTGGCTATGCCTCCTACATTGAAGAGTCCGGCGGTGCTACCTGAAACGAAAATAGTTGAAGTCCCTACTGTTACGCACCCTGAAGAAGCTACCAAATAGTTTGCAGTGATTATGTTGGCATTTGAAATATTACTATTAACATCTAGCAAAATCCCAGCCGGGGTCGTTAGATTTCCGGTAGTATCAAATACCCATTTGTTAGTTCCACTGGACCAAATGTTAACATTCCCGTTAGCAGTAGGAATACTGACGTTTGAGTTGCCATTGACGATATCGGTAATACCAGTTAATGATGAACCATTTCCAACAAATCCTGTAGCCGTGATATATCCGTTTGCTAGGTTAGCAGAAAAATTAGCATTTGATTGAAGTGGGTAGTTACCTGTTGCTGTTGCAGAAATAAATGGTATGTATCCAGTGCCGGTTGTAGTTAAAGTAGTTGATACGTTAGTAGCATTTGAAGCGGTTGTCGCATTTGCTGCAAATAAGTTAGCAACGGTGGTTGTTGAAGTGACAATAAACGGGGCGGTACCTGTTGCGATATTTGAGATTAATTGCGGAGCAGTTACGTTGGCACTTGCCAATACCTGTGCAGTACCCAAATTACCAATATTAGCATTACCCACAATGTTTGCATAACCTGCAGTATTTGTTCCGCCATTTGCAATAGTCAACTGAGATGTGGCATTACCTGTAATAAAATGAGTGATATTAGCATTTGCAGTAATAGTAATATTGCTATTACCGTTCTGCATTAATCCACTATTAATAGTAGTAATATTTCCAGTTGTAATAATCGCCGTAGCAGTACCCAAATTGCCAACGTTAGCATTACCTGTAGCATTCAATGTACCTGATACGTTTACGCCAGTACCTGTAATAATCATCGTATTATTACCAGCAGCAAAATGATTAATATTGCCACCTGATATTGGAATACTTACATTTGAAGTACCATTAGATACATTACCAGAATATGCTGAATAGTTTGCGTTTGCTACAGTGCCGCTTACATTGGGTCCATAAATGTTACTTAATAGATTACCTGCACCACTAAAGTAGTTAGCAATTACTAAGTTACCTAAGTTAGCATTATCTGCTGAAATGTTGCCAGTGCCGCTATTATTAATTGCTAAACCAATACCAGTAGCATTACCAATATTTGGTAATATTAATGTTGGACTTGTTTGACGAATAAATGTGCCACTACCCGAACCAGTATATTCAGTTGTAGTTAAGTGAAAATATTGCTCTGCTGCGCCGCCTTGTAATCCTGCTAAGTTATCGTGAAGTGTTACTAATGGAGTTTGAACAGTTGAACTTGTTGTGGTACCGTTCAATGTAACGCTTACATTCTTAGTCTGTGAACCACCGTTGATACTAGCAATGACTGTTGCAAGACCAATAGTAGTATTTGCTAATGCGGTTGCACCCTGAGTGGTAGTAAAGTTATATGCCGTTAATGTTGCTGTGAGCGTTGCTGCACCAACATAGAACGCATTATCTAACACATTTATAGATACAGCACTCTCGTTTACATAACCACTAGTGGTTGTAACTGTTGCCGATGTGCTATTTGCGATAGCAGTAATTTGCATTAGTGCGTTTGGTGTTTGTAAGTAGCTCGCTAAACTTACATTTGAACTTGCGGTTGCAGTTGCGAATGGAGTGCTACCTGTTGCTGTAGCAGTTCTGCTTGTGCCGGTACCGGTAATTGTAATTGTGCCAGCATATGGTGTAGTAATATACTGAGAAACTGCAATGCTAGGTGCACCGCCGCTGGTCGCGTTAGCGTTAGACCAAATACTATATGCCCATTGACCAGCATCTAATTGTGTTCTATTCAATGATCCGGTTTCAAATACAGCAAATACTTCTGACACGCCGCTTGGTATAACACCAGATACGTAACTTACAGCAGTTGTATTAGGGGTACCTAGTAATGTTTGAATATTAGCAAAGTTGTTTGTAGTTGGACCTGCTAAAATTTGCGGGCTAGTGAACCAAAAGTTAACTGACGCACCTGCACTTACTGTTGAACTTTGATTTTGGTTGACCCAGTTAACACCGTTGTACCCAAGAACCTGACTTAATGATGGACTTGTGATAACAACATCTGACAAACTTGAGGTTAGTAACAATCCGGTGATACCAACACCGTTACCAGTAATGTAATTTGCTTGTACTAAGTTACCGCCATTAATGTTACCTGCTGTGATGTTAGTACTAATATTAGCATAATTTGCATTGATTATATTTGCACCGTTAATATTAGAACTTGTACCGCTGAGATTAATATCCCCGTTACCGTTAAGAGTAATGCTACCTGCAAAGAAATTGCCTGTAATATTAGCATTACCAGTTGCGTTTAAGTTGCCAGTAATATTTGCGTTACCAGCAGTTAAAAGTTGTGTAACAACAATATTACCTGCACCGACATTGCCAATATTAGCATTGCCACTAATGTTTGCTGTACCCGTAATATTTGCACCAGTACCTGTAACCTGTAATACATTGGCTACTCCGGCTACTTTTACATTAAAATTACCACTTGGATCTAATGAAGCGTTGCTTGTGCCATTTACAATATAAGAACCTGCTGCTATAGCAATGTTAGTGATATTGCTACCGTCACCTATTAGGTATTGTGCTTTAACAACCCCTGAGTTAGCATATAAATTACCTGTTATAGTATTTGTTGTTACGTTTGCATTACCGGTAACAGTAATGCTAGCAAATTGTATATTAGCACTGTCAGTGAAATCTACATTTCCACCTGATAATATGATATTATTAGAATAAAGGGTACCACTAATCGTTGCATTGCTAGATGCCGAAATAAAATTAGCTGTAACATTGCCGTTTGCATCAATTACATTGATGATTGTATTGGCACCTACGCTAAACCCAGCGACTGAATTAAGCGGTTTATTTGCCATTAAATAGTCCTAAATTGCGTCGTCCAAACGGTTGCATTAGTACTTACCGGAGATACTTGCAGAGCAATATTTGCACCAACTAAATTTACTGACAATGAGCCTGGACTTGCACCAATAAATGTTGTTCCATAAATTACAAAGTCAGCGATAGTTCCATCAGTTAAGGCCTGTACTGTTGCTGCTGAGTATTTAGCGCCGGCAGCATCTACGCCTTTAACAAAAAATTCTACACCAGTAACGCCCGAAACAGGAAGCTGTGCAATAGTTTGATTGGCAGTAATGGACACTGTAGTTGTAGTTGCCCAATTAATCGATGTGTTGCCAAGTGTGATTACATTATCAATATTTGCATTATTAGCTGAGAGAGTACCTGATATGTTTGCATAACCTGTGATATTTGCACCGGTGCTAGTAATTACGGCAGTAGTGTTGCCCCCTGACACAAGATTGATATTGCCATTAACAACGGGAATACTTACGTTTGATGTGCCATTACTAATTTGTGATGCGCTGACCGAATACCAACTTAAGTTACCTAAACCATCAGTTTGTAGTACTTGCCCAGAACTACCACCAGTGATATGTACGTTAGTATTTGATCCTAATGATACATTTGGTGAACTAGTAAACGTTACGTTACCGTTAGCTGTAAGAGCATAATTCGATGTGATATTATTAGCAACTAAATTACCAGCAATATTTGCGTTTCCGCCATTATTAATAGCTAAACTATTGCCATATATACCATTAGCAGTTACATTACCCGTAATATTTGCATTGCCGCCAATTAGTGCGTCAAGCGTGATATTTGCAACATTAGCAAAAATATAATTAACACCATTAATGTTACCACCACTACCTGTACCAACTAGTACATTACCAGAAATATTTGCATTACCACCAACCAATAATTCAGTGCCAACGTTAGCATAACCAGTTGAGATGAAATTGTTTACATTAGCAAATGTGTTGACTGTTAAACTATCAGTTAGCGTTAGTGCATTTGAATTTACGTTACCAGCAAGTAAGTTACCCGTCAAGTTTAATGATGTACCGGTTGCTGCGCCAATATTTGGTGTTACTAATTGTGCGCTATTTGCTACCACAATATTACCGCCAATAATAGCAGTTGTTACATTATCTACATTAGCAGAAATTACCGTACCGGTAACCAAAATACCATTTGCACCAGTATACGCTATTGCCGAACCAAATTGTGTAAAGACAATATTAGTTACACCAATATCAATTTGACCTGTTGTTGTTAATACCCAACTTGAGCCACCATACGACATACCGCCAGAGATAAAGAAGTACGCACCAGAACATAATGCAGTTGTACTTTGTGGAACAAATGTATCACCATCACTGCTTCTTGTAAGTACCCAAGGTGTTGAAATATCACCTTCTGTTGTTACACTATAGATACCATTATATGCTTGTGTTGCTTGACCGATTACAAGTACTCTTGAGCCAACAGTTGTTGTAACACCGTCAGCCGCAAATGCTGCATTAGTACCAGCATTGGTTAAGGTTGCCCCAATACCTGATTGTGCAATTGCAGGTTCTGTTAAACCTGACCCTGCTATTAATGTTTCAACAATTGGTCCAAAGAATGTAGATTTTACTGTTATTTGATTTGATGCAGGAATCGTGTCTACCCAATATACAACAGGTGCTGCACTAAGCCCATTAAATGCATTTGTAAATGAAATGTCAGCGTTTGCACTTAATCCGTGTGCTGTACTAAATTGAATTGTACTGTTACCAATAATATCTGTAACTGTTAGTGTTGTGCCACCATCCGTATATGTTGCGTTTAGATTAGCAGTAGTTAATACATTTGCTGCTGCGTGGATATATAAACCCTGACCTACGCTGTCAACATATTGTTTTGTTGCTGCATCTTGCGGATTTAATGGATCACGCACGCTTGTTATGTATGTGTGATTGACATCAACATTGCCTGCACCACCTGGCACTAAGTTAATGTTATAACTACCGTTAGCAAGTTGATCACTTGCCAATGTTAAATATGTACCAACCGAAGTTAATGTGTTACCAATAAAGTTGACATTTGATGTAACATTGCCACTAGTAATTGTATTACCAGTAACAATAACATTAGTACTTGATACTTTAATTACATTAGCGGTGCCACCAACTGAAACATCAATGTTACCATTAATTGTTGGGATAGCAATGTTGCTTGTACCGTTAGCAAATATACCTGTGATGTTACCAACAGTTAAGTTGCCGGTTATATTTGCGTTACTTTGAACAACTAAGTTACCTGCAATGTTTGCATCATAATTTGCATAGAAGTAGTTTGCTGTTGAAGTACCTTGAACATAAGTGTTATTATTAACATTCAAATCAAATGCTAAGTTTGCATAGTTAGCAAATAGATAGTCAACACCACTGATATTACCACCAGAACCGCCACCTGTTTGAATATTGCCACCAACATTTAAGTTACCGGTAGTATCATCATAAGTGAATGATGCATTGCTAACCAAATAATTAGCTGCATTTCCGTATACAATTTGAGTATTTGATATGGCATTTACTTGAGCATAGTTAACAGAGAGAATATTAGCGGTTGCTAAATTACCTAAGTTAGCATTACCAGTAGTTAAATTACTTGCGAAGTTTGCATAATTAGCAATTACTAAGTTACCTAAATTTGCGGTGCCAATTGCAGGGAATACTGAGTTGCCAGTTGGATCAAATGTCCAAATATAATTTCCTGTATCTGCGGCTGTTTGTATATGACCGCCTGTATTATCGGCATATACATAACTTTGATTATCAGGGCTACCAATTGCAGCTCCGTTAGGCGCAGTGCCACCTAATGTAATGTAACCACCGTTGTCATAGAGTTGACCGCTATCAGGGAATGTTAAATTGCCTGTGTTAGCAAACTGCCATTGATAATCCGTTACGCCACCGTTAGCATTAATAAAGACTGTGCCGTTGGTAACAGGAATAGTTACATTACTATTACCATTATAAATTTCACTTACGTTAGCAGTTGATGTCCAAGAAAGATTTCCTGCACCATCGGTGATTAACGCTTGCCCAGTTGAACCACCGTAAATATGTACGTTACCAACATTACCTAATTGTACATTTGCACTATTAGTGTTAAAGTCAACTGTGCCACCTGCATTCGTCGTGAATGAGTTTGCTATTACAACATTTGCGCCAGTTACGTTACCGCCAGTTAGCGTGACATCTCCACCAGTGCCGGTTGTGCTAAAGTGGTTAGCAGTTACTAAGTTACCTAATGTAGTTGTACCGGCTGCAGCACCCTCACCTGCGGTAAGATTACCACTACCATCAAAATGCCAATAGTTTTCAACACCGTATGTGTTAGTGTAAATTTCAAAACCAAGATTGGTTAGATAGATGGTATTGTTACCGCCACCTTGATTCAATCCTGCTAAACCATTAGGATAACCACTAGCGGCGTTCGATAGCATTAACTGACCAGTAGGATTACCAGTAGTATACTGATCTACAATTTGTCCACCAAACGGGGTTGTTAAGAAACCTGTTGTATCAAAGTTCCAGTTATAATCTGTGCCAGCATTAGCATTGATGTATACATTGCCGTTGAGGTCAGGGATAGTTACATTACTATTACCGTTGTGAATAATTGTTGGGCTGCCGGTTGCTTGCCAACTTAAGTTACCTGACCCATCAGTTTGTAGTACATATCCTGAAGTACCACCATAGATATGTACGTTACTTACATTACCTAATTGTACGTTTGGATTGTAAGTATTGAAATCGATTGTTCCGCCATTGCTGGTAAACGAGTTTGCAAAAATAACATTGGCGCCAGAGATATTGCCTGAGCTACCTGTTGTTGTAAAGTTGCCGGCTGATACATTGCCTCCTGCGTATAAGTTTCCACCAACACCTACACCACCCGATACAACTAATGCACCAGTTGATGTTGTTGTCGAAACTGTAGTTGGATGAATTTGAAACTGTTGACCTGCATCAAAGAAACGCATTACCTCATTGCCAGTATCATAACCATTACCAAACACAATGTCATTATCTGTGCCCGTGCCGGACGTTGCTATAATTAAATTACCACCAAAACCAGGGACGCCTGATACTACGAAATATCCATCGCCTGGCTGAGTTAATCCGGCGCCTGCAACATTATAGGTCGAACCAGCCATACCCATATCCGAATAACCAGTCTCGGCGTTACCATTATCAGCATATGCTACCCAGTCAACTGACGCATTTGGGTTTTTATTTAATAGCGATGCTTGGGCATAGTTCGCAGAATTTGCGGTGCCAAGAAATATAGAATTGGGGAAATTAAGAATTCCACCGGCAGCATCGGGTCCAACAAGTATTGCGTTACCTAATAGTAAATTATAGGGAGCAGTTAGATTACCTGATGTGTCGAAATTCCATTGTTTGTCTACGCTAGCGTTAGCATTGATGTAAACATTACCATTAGCAGTGGGTATAGTGACATTACTATAGCCGTTATCGATAATACTAATATTAGCACTTGACGACCAAGTTAGATTACCTAACCCGTCTGTTTGTAGCACTTGCCCATTTGAGCCGCCGCCAATATAAACATTGCCTACATTACCCAAGTTAGCAAAATTACTTACTATAAGATTTCCGGTTGTTACATCTCCGTTACCGTAAATAATAGTAGTAATCGTACTATTGCCTACCGAAAATCCACCAACTGAATTAAGTGCTTTTAATGACATTTGTTAAATCCTATTACTTGTATATTTATCTTATCCATAATTATGGTTCGTACTGTGTAATCTGTACTTTATACACCGTAAGATTAGCATCGCTTGGTAAAACAGTAAGTATTGCGGTTGCAGGAGCTATTATGTTTCCTGGATTATATGATACCGCAAAAGTACCAACTGGACCACCTACATATAACGAACTATATTCATTATAATTTAAGCTTGCATTGTAAAGTACAACTGACAGTTTTGTTATCTGTCTAGTTCCCAAACTTGCATTAGTAGCGACAATTGTAAAATCTACGCCTGAAATAGTATTTGCCGCTAATGATAGAAGTGCCGTGCTGGCAGTAGTAGTAGAAATCGCTGCATACACATTGGATACAGAGAATTGATATACCCCAGAACCTATAGTGAGTGAGTTTGCTATTAAGTTTCCTGCAACGTTAAACGTATTTGTCACATCGTTGAATGTCAAATATGGACTACCGGCAAATGTTCCGTTAGTATTAAATTGAACTTGAGTATTTGCTCCGCCAGGATTTCCTCCGCCGCCGCCACCACCTGCTGCCCAACTTAAATTGCCCGTTCCGTCAGTCTGTAAATAATATCCAGATGTTCCACCTGTAATTTTTACATTAGATACTGTTCCTAAGAATACATTAGGAGATATACCTGCATTTAAGTTTCCTAAAACTGTTATTGCACCACCTGCATTTGCAGTAATATTGTTTGTTACAAAATTGGGTGTGCTAAGAGTCAATGTGTTCTGATTGAAGGTAAATGCTGCATTAGAACCAAATGATCCATTATTGTTGAACTGCACTTGGGTGTTTGACCCGCTTGGGGTGCTGCCTCCTCCCCCGCCTGCTGTCCAGTTTAAATTACCTAATCCGTCCGTGGTTAGTACATACCCCGAAGTTCCTCCAGAGATCGTTATATTGCCAACATTACCTAAATTTACATTAGATGCTTGAGAAAAATTAGCCGTTCCTGTAGAAATCAATGTGGTATTTGAACTGATGTTTCCAGCTGCAAATGTAGATACTGCTAGTGTATTAGTTATATTATTATAAGTAAACCCAGCTTGACCGCCAAACGTGCCAGCCTTATTAAACTGAACTTGGGTATTTGAACCACCCGGAACACCATTTCCTCCACCGCCACCGGTTTGTGCAGTCCAACTTAAATTACCCAAACCGTCTGTTTGTAACACATAGCCATTAAGACCACCTGTTATAACAACATCTTGAACTGTAGCTTCTAAAGCTCCAACTGGTCCTGTAACATTCCCGCCGGCTACGTTGTTTGCAATTGCAGCAAAAGCTACTTGACCTGTAACATTACCACCGGCTACTAAATTAGCTGTACCTGCATATTCTACTTGACCGGTGACGTTTGCTCCTGCTACTAAGTTAGCAACTGATGCATAGTGGACTGCACCTGTAACATTGCCACCGGCTACGTTGTTTGCTATAGAGGCATATCCTACTTGACCTGTGACGTTTGCTCCAGCAACTGAATTGGCAACTGATGCATATTGAACTGGTCCAACAACATTTGCTCCTGATACTGAATATGCTACTACCGCAAAATTTACAGGGCCAAATACATTGCTACCAGCAACTCCATTTGCAGTAGTTGCAAATGCTACCCCGCCTGTTACGTTTGCACCAGCAACCGAATTAGCGACTGCTGCATATTCTACTTGACCTGTTATAGACGACCCGGGTATGCTAGCTGTTAGTGTACCGGTTACTGTTAAGTTAGGTACTGTTAGTGCGCCGGTTGATGAATTGAAGGTGAATCCGGATACCCCGCCAAAATTTCCGTTGTTATTAAACTGAACCTGTGTGTTTCCGCCACCTGGACCGGCGCCGCCGTTGCCACCGCCACCCGGAGCCCATTGTAGATTACCTGTTCCGTCAGTTTGTAGATAGTAGCCTAGTGTGCCGCCTGTAATTTTTAAGTTTGCCACATTACCTAAGTTAGCAGCTTTAGTTACATTTATAGTCGAAGTAGTGAAAATACTGTTATTATAATCAAAAGTAAGATTTGCACTGGCGCCTAGCGTACCACTTTGATTAAATTGAATCTGAGTATTAGTGCCGGCCGGGGTACTACTGAATGGTTGCCCATTTCCGTAAAAATAAGCATTAGCGAAAAATCTATTTGCGCTGACGTTTCCTGACAGTGCAACTACGTTAGTGACTACATTACCGTTGGCTGCTACAACTGGTACTGGAGGAATTCCTACTGTTAAGCCACCTACCGCATTAAATGGATCTGAAATCATTAATATTTCCCCGTATTATGTATTTATCGGATCATATAAAAATGGGCTCCCCAATTAAAGAACCAAAAAAATCTTTAATAAATATAGAAATATGCTTACAAAACAACCTCACAGACCATTTTGCATTAATTGCAAGACTACCTTAGCCAAAGCTAATGGTATAAGTAAGCATGGATTTAAGAAATGGCACAAGTATTGCACCGAATGTGCTAAAACACTGTATAATCCTGCATTCAAATATCTACAGCATAAGAGAAGCCGTTGTGATACTTGCGGATTTGTAGCCGCAGATAAATGTCAATTAGACATTGTGTATAAAGACAATAATAAGGATAATAAATCGATATCTAATATAAAAACCGTGTGTGCTAACTGTAATCGATTGCGTAAAAAGCAGTTAAAACAAAAAACTATATTAGATATTACCGTAGACGCTGATGTTACTATTGGGTAGCAGTTTCATTGATGATTGCAGTAGAAGTCTCTTTGTCAATAGTTAGGTAGCCGTAGCAGCAAATATTGTAGTCATCCGAACTATCACCAGATGATTCACTGTATGAAGGGACATTCATTTTTACATTCTTAAAGATGTATTCTTTATCATTTTCAAACACTCTCCAAACATGGTTTTTCGAACCTCGATTTGGTTGACCGCGACTTTTGTTGAATCTAATTAGATATTTGTTCATACTGTTGTTGCACTATTATCTACTGCTACTGATTGTAATTTATGAATAAGCCCAATATTAAAGTGTATAAACTTCGATGGTGAATCAGCGCCATTTTTAGTAAAGGCATGCGGCAACCAAGAATTGGCAAATAGCATCATGCCGGGTTCTGGTTTGAAATTGACAGCGATACTTGCCGTAGTTGCTCTACTCATATCTCGCTCTATAATATTGGCATATTTTTTAGCAGGTCTAGGATCGTGAAATACCGGAATAGAACCATTTTTAGGGCATTCTAAGAAATAGAATCCAGATATTTGATTACCCAATCCATGTATATGCTCGTCTTGTCCTGAGTGTTTTTCATGTTCTTGACACCACAACTCATTCATTATTGTAGCAATAGAATCCATATTATAGCCTTGATGATTTAAAATTCCCCAAGCCTTGTCTAAAATGAATTTATTAAAGTCTGCCAGTCTAGGATCATTCATGAAATTATCTGACATATAGACAGGATAAATCTCATTTAGTGCTACTTGTTTTTTTACTTTAGCAAGATATTCGTCTGCCACGGCACAGACTGTTTCTAAAAATTCTGCGTTCTGTATTTGATAAATTGCCGAAGTAAAATAATGAAATTCTTGCAATTGCGGTTCGGTTGATGCTGCCGGCTCATCGCCGATTATTTCTGCCATATATATGTCCTTTAAGATCAGATATTAAGTATATATGAATTTAACTGTTTAGTCAAATATTCTATATATGTTTATCGCCCAATTAATGATTACTCTGGTGGGAGTTCCCAAAGCCAAGTTGATGTGTTTAATATATAACTTGGGTCTGGCTGGGGTGCATAGAATACATCATTAACAGGATCGTATGTGTATCCTATACCGGCATAATTACCTCGTAACGCTACTCCGCCACCGCCGCCCGCAGCAACAAGATATGATACTGTTACAGGTTACGGTCCAGGTGAAAAGGTAATATAACTAGGACTAATTGGTGATGATGAGATAAAGGGTGGAGAGTTGACTGGTGTTACTGTTAAATTATTTGTACTGCTGTCGGTCAAATATGCAGAAGAAGAAAGCACATCTAGTAATACTGCTGTTTGCGTACCGGTAATGGCTGCGCTTGGATTACCGTTAACATTGGCACTTTGTGTAGCAGTTAATGGGCTAGTTGGCGTAGTGAAGTTACTGGTGTAAACTGCGACACCATTTACAACACGATAGTTAGTAATATATCCGTTAAACCAAGCACTGTTCGCCCCGCCCAAGTAGTAAAAAACTCCGATTACATTCGGCGTAAAATTAGGGACATTTCCTGTATAAGTTGCACTTGATATACCGTTAATATAAAGAGTATTGGTAGTGCCATTTTTTACCCAAGCGAGATGTGTCCATTTATTCGCAACAGGATATGTGCCAGCACCTACATTTTGAAATACTTGTGTTCCATTATCATAAACAGAAATTCCAGATGGTCCATTACCACTTCCATTCTCATTTAATCTGAATATTTGTAAATTGCTATCCCCGGAGCCTGATATCGAAGTTTCATCACTATAGTCAAGTGGATATACCCAAGCTTCTATAGTAAAAGTGCCTGTTCCTGTAATTGTTGAGATAGCAGAAATATCTAGCTCTTGAGTAGAGCCATTAAAACTAACAGCACCGCCGTTAAAAAAATTAGTAGTTATCGGTGACAATGAGGTAAAAGTTGGAGAACTGACTGGTGTTACTGTGTAATTATTTGTACTTCCATCTGTTAAATATGCAGAAGAAGAAAGCACATTTAATAATAAGTTAGTTTTTGTACCGGTAATAGCTGCACTTGGATTACCATTAAGATTGGCACTTTGTGTAACAGTCAATGGACTAGTTGGTGGAGTGAAGTTACTGGTGTAAACAGCAGTACCAGCGACATATCTAAGATTTGTTATATAGCCAGAAAAGAATCTTGATGTTCCACTATTGTCCCATCGTCTCCCAATTAAAAATGGAGATGTTCCGGCAGTTGTAGTCCAGCTAGTTGTGAGTGTTGCGATAGAAGAACCATTAACGTACAATGTCAATACAGTTCCACTAAAAACAGCAGCTACATGACTCCAAGTATTTAACGTCAAGGTTACGCCAGAATTTGTACCAACCCATGCTGATCCACTATAATATCCGAAATTTATCGTTGAGTTGTCTCCTTGAAATCCACCCAATGCAAAAGGAATAACACTGGGAGCATACGTTCCAGTAAAAATTGCTCCACCATTATAGTTTGCTGTAGGATAAACCCAAACTTCCCAAGTAAATGGTGTTGTTGAAGTAGCGTTGGTAAAAGTCGCAGGGACAGTTAAATTTTGAGTTGTACCATTAAAACTAACGGCGCCGCCGATTGTAGCCGGACTAAATGTTACCCCACCAGTTACTGTTATTGTCATAGTTGTGTATTTATACTGTTATTCGCTAGCGCAAATCAAATACAATAATTTCTGTCTGATTTGAGTTGATTAGTGTGATACTAGTTTCTTTGCTAAAACTTAACCCATCACCTTCAATCAAGTCTATATTATTAATAGTTGCAGTTCCATTTACTACATAAAGATAATACTGTCGGGTGATATCTAGTGAGTATGAGAAATCTTCTGTAAAAATTCCTGCTAACAATCTAGCATCTTGTTTGATGGGCAATTTTTCTGTGATATTACAAAACTTGTTTAATTTATCTTCGCGGGCAAACTGATACCAATCGTGTCTTGGTTCTGTATCAAACTCATTTGGTCTAATCCATAATTGTAAATAACGATTTGGTATATTAGTAGTGTTACCTTCAGTATGGCTTATACCACTACCCGCACTCATTCGCTGAACTGCACCAGCCGGCACTTCTACATCATTACCCAAACTATCTACATGGTGGCTGCTACCTTCTATAACATAACCAAAAATTTCCATGTTTTTGTGTTCATGCCATGGCACTTGCCAAGCATAGTGTACACGATCATCATTGATCGTCTGCAAGTCGCTAAAATTCATATAGCGACTATCGTAATAGCTAGGGAAGCTAAAAGTTCTATAGCTATTAATAAAATCTGCTCTAGGGTTTCCTCTAGTATTAGCAGAGCGCAGTGTTATCATTTAGCACCAGTTATTAGCATAGATTATTGGAGTTTACAGTAAATCAACTAAGCCCAAATCTTGCCTTGTTAGCATTCCAACTAGCAGCAACTATTCTGGCATTTATTGCACCATCATATATTTTGATAATGGCTAATTTGCCACCCCAAAACTCTGTATAATCCCATCGCTTCATTAAATTAATGCCGCCGTTACTAGATAGCGGTAACGCCGAACCCAATGCGGATTCAACTAATATATTATTCACATAAAGTTTAGAAGATTGTCCGTCATATGTACCTACAAGCTGATACCAATTTTCAGTAGTTAATACATACCCAGCTGGTGTTTGTGTCCATCCGCCGCGATAAAATCCTGATTGTAAATTTGGGCTGTTGTCATTCAAGCTACCCAAAGCATAGTTGATACTGCTGGTTGTGCCAGGAAATACTTCAGTAACAATACAGGGACTTCCTCCTACATTAGTGCCATCATAATAATGCCATGCTTCAACTGTCCAAGTATTCAATGTAGATAAACTTGTTGAACATTGCGCGTATTGACTTGATGCCGAAACAAATACCATACTACCACCATTACTGCTATCGTATGTTACACCGTTATATAATCCAAACGGAAGATTATTTACACTATCAAACCATACTCCACTACTGGTAAATGAATAGAATTGTCCACTTACAAATGTCCCTCCAGTGATAGTAATTATAGGACTATCATCTCCTGGATTGGTCATATTAGTAACCACTGATCCTGGAAACTGTGTACAAGACCAAGTACCGGTAGTCCAACTAGCAAACATTTCGTCCCAGTTACCGCCTCTGTTTAGTACTCTGAAAGTAGTCATTGATGATCCGCTACTATATGATTGGGCGCTTGTGGTTGTAAGAGTAGTATATGTAGAAGCATCAAGACTTAGTTTTAATACTGGAGGGATACCAAGTTCTATCCCGGCGCCCATACTAACACCTCCTCCTAATTGTACTCCGTATGCGCTCATTTGGTATCCTTATTTAATTTTAGCACCAACTGTTTGCCTGAGCATCAGTTTCTGGTGTATATAATGTAAATGTAGCCGGCAAGTTAAACGTACCAAGCAGTGTAGTTGGTCCCGGGGAACCATCGAATGGATTTACCCCTGGTGTTTGATATGCTGTATTAGTGGGATCAATCGTGCCTATCTGTAGGTAACAATAATTAGCATCGGTATAATAAAAAGTTACGTAGGCTAGTCCATTAATAACAGTACTGCCTGCCTGCCAAATTACATTAAAAACTCTAGTTGCACTGTCTGTTAAACTCCATCCATAACTGTTATAATAATTTACTAATGACTCACTAAATGCAGAGTTTCCTCCACTGGTAGCACTAAGAATTGGAGTATAAACTGCATGTGTTGGACCATACCCAGTGGCCCCAGCCGTAACTGTAAATGATGTACTACCCGTAACAGTGAGTTGATTATTATTAGATGCAGTAGTAAAATCATTTGGATTTAATGTAAAACTAAGATAGCCTACATTAGTTGTAGGGAATTGTTTAATATCGCCAGGCCATACAATACGTACTGCACCACCACCGCCATTTCCGCCTAAACCACCACCGCTGTTATCACCACCTGCACCACCTGCACCAACTTGAATTGTATATGAACACCCTGGATTAACAGGGTAATTATTTATCCAACCTAATGCACCACCGCCACCGCCACAATAGTAATCATATGATCCGCCACCGCCACCAAATGTGCCACCAAATCCGCCATTGGTACCGCATACATCTTGACCATTTGAGCCGCCGCAGAATGCATCAGTACTTCCGCCGCCACCGCCTGTGCCAACTCTACTGCAAGCAAAATCAACAGCTAATCCAGCCTGACCGTTTGCGCCTTGCCCTAATATGCCAACTCCTCCGCCACCACCGCCGGTGTTGCAAAAAACTCCTCCCCCACCGCCACCGCCACCACCCGACCCTGGGGTAGATGTCTGTGAGAAGTTCGAGGTTCCTTGTCCGCCTGGTCCTGTGTATCCGCCGGCACCGCCACCGCCCATTGAACAGCAGGCACCACAAGGCACCCCGCCCATACCGCCGCCATTACCTACATATGTAGCCGGGGCTTTGCCGCCAACAGATTGACCACCGTTGCCACCATAACCTATTACAGGGTGAGATATACAAGCAGTTGGATTACAGAAATAACTTTCACCGCCATCACCACCGCCAGCTAAACCACACCCGGCGGAGCCGCCTCCGCCACCACCTATTGCAACTACAGATATAGAAGTAACACAAGGGGGTGCTGTCCAAGTATATGTACCTGAATTATAATAAATCGCACATCCACCAACTATTTGATTTCGTATTCCGCCTAAACCAATACCACCTGTTATTGTGATGCCTGGTCCTGTTATTGTTATTCCTGTCATGTTTTATCCTTGTTTATTTTAGCACTTAGTTATTAGTTATTAGCACCATTGATTTGTGTTAACGATATTTGGTGTGATTACGGTAAATATAGCAGGTAAGTTCCAAGTTCCTGCTAATGTGTAAATTGGACCGTTAAAGTAATTAGTTCCAGAAGTTTGCCAGATAGGATTAGTAGTATCAACAACACCCATATTTAAATATGTGTCATTGTTGCCGTTGTCATAAAAACGCATAATAACTACACCAGATGCAAGTGTACTACCGGCTCCCCAAGTAACATTGAACATATAAGAATTGATAGTGGGATTCAATCCATTAGTAGCCCAGTACGCACGAATCTCAGCAAGTTTGACAGGACTACCACCGTTGTTCAAACTTAAACTAGGAGTCCAAACTGCTTCTCCTGGTCCACTTTGGCCAGTAGTAGTAAATCCTATATTACCGTTAGCAGATATATAGGTGCCCGCATAAGAATAATTAAAGTCTGATGATGCTAATGTGAAGGATGCTGGTCCTGAAGCAATAGTGATATTGCCGCCTATACTAATTCCACCTTCTATTGTTATTCCCATAGCTAGTGTTCCTATTATATTGTATTTAGTAGTTTACAATTATTACCGTGCCAACGCTTGTGCATTCCAACACTTACGGTTTTTCCGCAATGTTGGCAAGTTACTTTTTGCTGTGATGGGTGTCTACCTTCTGCCAATCGCTTTAGATTAGCATCTGCGCCCAAAAAATTATGTGTACCTTCTTTGACTCTTTTGTTATTCAAGTCGGAACCCAAAAAGTTATGCTTGCCTTCTGCTACTAACTTCTTATTCAATTTACCTTGATAGTTAGGACTCTTACCATTTTGCCAATGATGTGTACCCTTCTCGGCATTTACAGTTGATGGGTTATTTGTAATGGAGTTGTGTGTTCCTCGTTCATATGCAAGCTTAGCGTTTCTACCGTCTAAGTTAGGGTGATTAGTTACCCAAGGATGTGAACCAAAAGAAAATGCTTCTATTTGCCTGTCACTTGCGTTTTTTCTTGCCCCTGCATCTTTTCTCATATAATGATTATCACCTGCTATCTTTGCTGCTACTTTAGGATTAAGCATGGGATTGTTTTTTCCAGGGCTGAATCCAACAGGATTAATATTTTGGTTCATGCAGTTAGGCTTTCCGTAATGTTCAGTTAGGTATTCGCCTTCTCGTTGTTTCAATGTCTCAAAGTCATCTACAAACTCTAATATTTCACGGGTCAATGTTTCTTTGTTTTTAATCTGAGAAACCCATTTACCTGAACCAACATACCCGTCATCTAAGTTTTCTGTGCTATGCCTACCTATGTAGTACTTGCCATTAGTGTGAGTGGTTTTGTAAATAAAGTGTTTCATACAGTTATTTATCATAGTCTGCTGCATTTATAAATTTTAGTTAAAAGAAAAGGGACCGAAGTCCCCTTTCTCTGTTCCAACATTTGATTTCTCAAATGAGAATGATTCTCATTGAAAAGTCAAATTTTGCACGGCTATTTCACCAACGTAATCCGCGGCATTCCCGAAACTGCTAGCGGTGTTAGTAAGCTCAATGTAGCCATATCTCGTCATGAACGAAACGACTGGCTCGAATGTCGACGGATCTAATACAACGCCGCTGCTCATTAATGGAATATATGGGCAGTAGAACGCGGCTGCGTCAGTCTCAGATGAACCCTTGTAACCAACCAATACAGGCTGGGTGTCAGGTGAATATGAGTTAACGAATACGCGCATTGCACCGTTTAAAGTACCAACAAACTTAGTGTTAGTTGGGGCTTCAAATGTGCCTTCTGTTGTACGAGCAAATGCCGAAGTTGTTGCAGACTGAAGAACAGTCAACGAAGCAGGTGAAACAACTGCCCAGTTGCCAGCACCACGACGAGTGCGCTGTGCAATCAAGTTAGCAACGCGATTGATAAGAACAGCAAGAGCAGCGTGTTCGTCACCAACGTATGTAGCAGTACCTGATACTGTAGCTTGGTTAAATGTATACTCGGTTGTTGCCAATGTTGACAAGCTGAGTAAGATTTCCTGATCGATTTCAGCAGTGATTTCTTGAGCAAGAGCAGCCATAATTTCTGCTTCTACATCGATACCGTGCTGTGACTGTGCATCCTGTGCAGCTTCAAAAGTCCAACGAGCTTGGAGCTTGCGTGACTTGGCTTCAACAGCCTGACGAAGGATCTGTACAGAAATCTGCTTACCACCGTTACCTTCTAGAGTTGCTGTATCAGCACCTGTGTAGAAGTTAGTCGATGTTGTGCCTGACTGTACACGCGAGTATGCCTGTGCAATCAAGAATGGGCTAAGGGCTTCTTGACCAGCTTGTACACTTGTTTGTGCTGCTGAGTTATCAGTCAATGACTGAGCATAGCGTACACGTAAAGTGTGAATCTGACCAACAGGTCCTGTCATTGGCTGAACGCCAACCAATTCATTTGCAATAACAGTTGGCATTACACGACGAATTACTGGAAGAATAACGCGATTTAATGTTGCGATATTACCAGCAGTTGTTGTGCCAGCTGACGATTCAGCGAGCAACTGCTTGCGGGTGTTTTCTAAGATTACACCCATTGTTGAACGACGATTTCCCTTCAAGCCTTCTAACAGGGCCTCTCTGGTCTCGTCCCAACGGCTTTCTAAGAGTACTTTTGACATTTTTAATTTCTCCTAATCTATGTCTAAATTAAAGCCCTGCCAGGCGTCTAATGTCGATTACGTTATCACGATCTTCAACATCTACATCTGTCTTGGCAGTTTTGTTACCAGTAACTTCTCTTACACTTTCATTAATTGCAACTTTTTTAGTAGTTGATTTTTCTGAGCCTGTATTAAGTACTGCTGGTAAATACTTGTCGAATGCGGCCTGCAACTTAGTTGTCTGCACGCTTTCTAGCAAGGATTGCATTACTTGAGCCTTTTCTTTGTTTAAAGTTTTGAGCAAATCGCTCATAACTTGTCCACGCTGATTTGATTCTTTAATAATACGAACCTCACGATCCTTTGATTCTACTAACTTGGTAGCTTCCGCTGCCTTGCTTGTAGCTTCAGCTAATTGCTGATCTTTTTGTTCTAGTGCTGATAAAAGCTTGCGAGTTTCTGCATTCTTATCTAAGTAAGTTACAGAGTATTCACTTGCAAAAGCTTCAAACAGTCTACGACCAAAATTGTTTTCTTTAGCTGATTTGATATCTTCTTTGAGTTGTGAAATTTCACCCTTAAGATGAGATGTGACTGCTGTATTGATTCTCTTTGCGCTCTCACTAACAAATTTGTTCTTGAGTGCATTAAGTTGAATTTGGCCTTCAGCAACCAACTTAACTTTGGTCTCGACAACTGCTTTCTTGTCTTGCGAGAATTCTTTAATTTCTTTAGCAAGGGCATGAACAACAAATTGCTCAAGCTTCTTTTGATTCTCTAGTGCGATCTGACGATCTGCGCGTAATTCTTTAATTTCTTCGGCTAATTTTGTAACCATAAAATTATTGAACTTTGCTGCATTTTCTCTGAGTTTCATCTTTGCTTGTACGCGATCTTCGTTAAGAGCCTTCTTTTCTTCATGAAATTCTTCAATTTCACTACGGAGGCTTTCGGTTACCATCTTATCTAGGGCTTCTACCATCACAATTCTATCGTGTTCATAGCGTTGTGCAAACTCTTCGCGGAGTTCAGACCGCACTTGATCACGGGCTTCTGTCAACTTGGACTCCCAAACTTTGTTAAGTTCTTGTCCAACATCTTCGTTGATTAAGCCACTGTCGAGCAATGGTTTGATAGCATCTAGCATATCTAGTTCCTCTATTTAATTTTTAATTCCTTGATAAGACGAGTTACCTCATCCTTCAAGTATTTCTGTACCTTTCTGTCGCCGCTAACTTCCTTAGCAACTTCTAGTATTTTATGACCGTGCTTCATGTTCATGAGGCCTTCATAAATTGCTTTTGGGTATGCGTTTGGTGCGCTTGGCTGCGCGACAATATCAACAGTGATTATTTCAAAATCACTTACACGGCCATCCCTGTCGTCTACGTTACCGCTACCACGACTGGATACGCCAAGTTTAACACCACTCTCCAACATTGTTTTTACTAATTGACCCATTGGAGTTGGTAGAATTTTTAATTTTCCGAAACCGTTTGGCCCGTCCATCCACATATTAGTAATCATATGTGATACACGGTCCAAGTTAATCTTTAAATCATCTGGATGGTCTACTTCACCTAATACTGAATGACCTTCTGTGATTTGCTCGTTTAATGTTTTTACGGCATTTTCAATTTCAGTGACGGGGTAAACACGCTCGTTTGCGTTCTTTACCCCACCCTGAATGAAGATACCCTTCATATATAGGTTCTTCTGATCACCTTGAGTTACGCTTTCGACCTGCATTTCTGCACGGTCGAAAGATAACTGTTCCTTGAGATACAAAGCCATTTGTTCTCAGTTCCTTACTTAGCTACTGGGCTTCTTTTGCCAGTTGCTCCATCTTTGGTGACAGGCTTAGGAGTTGAATCTCCCTTTTCTGTGAAGTTATTCTTGCCTGGAGTGTTCTTGAACTTGCCTGCTCCCGGTAGATCGCCTTCACCCTTTGCACCGTAGTTGCTTGGACTCTTAGGACCAGTTGGTACTGCTTCAGCATCACCAGAGAATTTTACTGGCTTACTTGCCATACCGCGCTGTCCTGAATTAGCAGCATATGTGCTTTTGCTCTGTGAGCCATTGTCACCGTGCTTTGGGGCTGGCACGCGAGGTAGATTGATATTTTCCATTACAGATTCTTCTTCTTCCTCTTCTTCATCGTCCATGTCCTCTTCATCGTCCATGTCCTCTTCATCATCTTCTTCGTCATGGTCTTTTTCCATGTCGTGAGTCATATCATGACCGGCTTCTTCAGCTTCGTCATCAAACTCTGCATCTTCTTCATCATGTTCTTTGTGTTCGTCGCCCATGATTTCTTCAAATTCTGCCATAAGCTCGTCTAATTTATCTTCAATACGAACTACGCGATCTTCGATTTCTTCGTGTTCAGACGCTTCATCATGACCCAAATCTGCATCTTCGGTCATGCCTGATTCTTCAGCATTAATTTCATCAAGTAGATCACCTACTTGTCCGCCCATGCCTTCGTCCATGTCATCTTCCATCATATCTTCGTCCATATCTTCTTCCATGCCCATCATTTCTTCGTCCATGATGTTTTCATAGATTTGGCGTGACTTTTCTACAACGATTTCGTGAAATAATTCGCTTGCTCTTTCTTCATTTTCATTAATGATTAAATCAATAAGTTGCTCAAATTTTTTATTGTCCATTGTTGTTCTCCTGATTGAAATGGCTTTGTGTATCATTACTTATGCGTATATTAAAAAAACCGTCTAATAACGATGTATTTTTTGCGTTTTTGAGCAAGATATAAAGAAAAAGGGGCATTTGCCCCTTTTTATACCAGCATCATTATTCAGCAATGTTATTTGCTGATCTTACTCTTAATCCAAGCGCCAATCTTAGGTACTAAAACTACTAATACTGCGCCAGCTACGGCTCCTGTTAAAAAGTCAACTGTTAGTCCAAACATGTAGATTCTCCTTGTTATAACACTACGGATTGCCGAAGTGCTAATAATATTTACTAGGACTAAGCCTTTATAAAGTACATAGTGAATTATTTTGAGATTGTTAGACTAAACAGTGGGACCAGCAGCAGCTTTAGCACCGTATTGATCACGAACTTTAGTTAGATAGGTTTTCTTCTCATAATTCCTAACATCTAACATGCGTCTTAGTTTGCGAATTTGTCTTAACGTAAGTTTAGTTTTTCTAGATGTACGCCATACAGGTTTACTGTTGTCAGAATTGACATCTTGAAATCCAGCTACTGGTGGGTCAAACATTTCTATAAGGTTCATATAATTATTTATCTGTTATCCAACTGATCCGGGCGTAGCTATACCACTAGCCGCCGCTGCACCTTGTGCACCTGCTGCTGCCCCTGCCATATTAGGTGGTGCAGTGCTTACAGGGCCTACAATGCTTTCTGGACTTGCTCCTTCTTCAGACGGGGCTTCCATTTGGTCTGCTGTGTCTTGATCTGCTTGCATATCCCCAATCGAAACTCCAATACTTCTAAGATCGCTGCCTTTGGGTCTATCAAGCTCATCTTTTTGATTCTCTTCACGCCACAATTTTTCATTCTTAGCGATTTCTTCTTCGCTTAAACCCAAGAATCTTTCCATTGCAAAACGCTTAGAAATATAGGGGAATTGATCCATTGTTTGGTATACACTAACTCTATCTTTGTCTAATTCACTTTGTCTATACGATGCAAAGTTTTGTGGTGGATTAAATGTAAGTTGAAATAACCCAGAATCAATATTAAAGCCTCTCCAACGTAAGAATAATTTAAACTCTTCATCTAATTTAAGAGACATGTAATTCTGCAACCGCTCACAATATTGATTAAATCTAAACTCTTGTATCATTGCGGTGCCAACTCTACCGTCATTCATTGGAGTACTATTGTCGTCTGGGCCAGTTGGCAAATATGAACTTGGAACCCGCAAACCTCTAGCCAATCTGTTGTTAAAGTACTTTAAGTCATCAATTTCACCAAGATTTTGACCGCCAGGCAATAATTCAACACTGCTACCCTTACCTTCTGAGGTAACAGGGAAGAAGTAATCTTCGTTCATTGAGTTTTTGACAAATATACCTGAATCAATTGCAAATGTATGATAATCGTGCCAGCGGTGTAATCCATCTATAGTAATAGTACCAGTATCACGATTATCTACCTTTTCAATCTTC
>Ga0114964_10000706_pt1 | contig 25121 bp, 22 predicted proteins | sample C_131016_MF_Meta_FD_92638 | JGI IMG/M metagenome (GOLD analysis project Ga0114964, IMG submission 92638) | Freshwater microbial communities from Lake Croche, Canada to study carbon cycling - C_131016_MF_MetaG | ecosystem: Environmental > Aquatic > Freshwater > Lake | place: Lake Croche, Canada...
AGTCTAATAATCCAGAATATAAACAAGAGTACTTAGACCAATTTAAGAAACAAAATCTTATGAAAAAATAAAGAATGGCAAAGATTAAGTTAAAGAAACCAATAGAGTATAAAACTATTATAAAAAGACCTAAAGACCAATCTCCTGACGGGCAGATTATAGGTCCTCAATTTCAATTAAAGCCTGTAGAAAAAGTTAAAATGGGTAAGAATGGCAAAAAATAGTTTGGCTGGTAAGTCTCTTGGGAAAAGTGAATCTGCAAAATACTTTGCCGATAACCCAGAAGCTCGGAATAAAAAAAACGAGTACAACAAGAGCTACCATGCCACAACAGAAAGAAAAAAGTACCGAGTAAAGCTTAACAAGGCAAACAGAGAAGCTGGTACTTATGGTAACAAAGACGGTAAAGATATGAGCCATTCAAAAGGTGGTAATCTTACTAAGGAATCAATGTCATCTAACCGAGCAAGGAACGGCAAGGATGGCAAGACAACAAAGAAATAACAAAACACACATACCATGAAAGCAAGAAGAAACTGTCTTATTATAAGGGCGTTTAATGAACAAAAAGAAAGCCATGAGGTTACAATGGCTGATGGCAGCAAAGTCAATTTATTTTTAGGAAGAAAGTACAGCGAAAACGACAGGGAGTCTAACCCAAACGTTTGTGATATTATTTCGGTAGGAGATGGCATAGAAGATTTATTTGTTGGAGACAAAATCATAGTACATCATAATGTAGTAAAAAACGAGGCTACTCATCTTGGAAGAAAAGATGGGTATACTACATTAAGTGTTCCATATAACCACCTTATATACGCTAAGATTAAAGAAGATGGAGAGATTGTTCCATTAAAGGGTACGATAATTGCTGAAAGAATAGCGCGTAAAAAACTATCTGAGTTTGATATTACAGAATGTACTGAGCCAATGAAGTTTAAAGTTGTTTCAGTTCCTGATGGATACAATGATGTATTGCCGAGTCAAAACATTTTATGTTATAAGTTGAGTGACTATGAAGTCATTTATCATTATAACAATAGAGAGTGTAAGGCTATACGAATACTTCAAGATGACATAATTGGAGTATTCACTGATTAGTCTTAGATTTGGTCATGGATAGCATGACTAAGCACTGCACCATAACAATGGTGAATATGATAACAGCAGCACATGCTGACCTACCAGTGTACACGATACAGTCTTTTAAGTACGAAGAAATAGAAACAAGTGGCGTATGCATATTTTTTGATTACGACATGAATATGCTTGAAGTAATAGCAAGCGATAAAGACATAGTAGTAAGTGCATTTAAAACATTAAATGCTGACGATATGCGTTACTACTGTTTAATAGTTGATGATATTGACCCATTATCAAAAATAGAAATACTTGAATTGTTTTACGGATTAGAGAAAGGAGAAATACACTTACACAGCATAGACATACCATACAAAATAGAAATAACATTATCTCAAAACTAATGGACGACAAACAAAGAATAAAAGACTTAGAGCAAGAGTTAATTAAATACAAAAGCGATGGAATGTTTGCTTTATACTTTTCATTAAACAGAAAGCTTAATGAACTATCCCACTCTCTTAATAGCTTTACCCTTGACCTAACAAGCGATGACAGAAATTACGATAGGTTCCAAAAGCTTACCACATCACTAAAGGATATGGTTGAATCCGCAAACTGGCTACGAAGTAATTATCTTAAAATGACAGAGGAAGAATCAAAAGACGCTGAAAAGAAAGGTATCCCACTTATAGAACAACTTGCTAAAGAGAATAGACGATGAAATCAGTACAAAGGAAAGTAACGTATAATGGGCTTGACATTAAACTTGATATAGACATTAATAAGCTGATAGGAGATATAAAGGAAAGATATAAGCCAGAGATGGATGCACTTAAAAAGAATGTATCATCAAGAGATAAGTATATCCAAAAGCTGCATAAAGAAATTAAGAATAAGGATAACTTAATGTATGTTTTTATTATGTGTGCTAAGATACACGATAAGGTAAAAGACTTGTACAAGATAACGTACAACGACTATATGGTCCTTTCTTACTCCATACAATTAGACCACGTCAAGATAGATAGGATAAGAAATTACTTTGCAAAAGTAGGAATGGATATTAAGCCGTACAGGTTTGTTAAGATGATTGAGCTTGGCTATATGATGAAGAGTCCTAAGTCTGGGTATGTATACGTTACTGATATAGGAAAAAAAGTTGTAAATGCGGTTATTGGAGCTATGAGGCAAGACTATTCGTACTATAATAGGAATAAGTTTGGGAAGAAAAACATCATAATGTCTATGAATACTAACGCCAAAGGTAAGTATTCTGATGAAATAAAGAAACAAAGGAGCGAATACTACCATACGATGATGAGACCGTTCTGGGATTCTGGGTATAAAATGATTCCAAAAGACGTTGCAAAAAGGTGTGAAGTACTTGAAGATTGGATAAAATATGAGCCAGAAGTAAGAAGCAGCGAACTATATACGCACTTATTGGCTAAATGGCAAAAGGCTTTACATACGGTTTAGTAATAAAATTCTATATTTGTTTACAAAATAAAGCATCATGGATTTTTCAAGCATGAGCGATTTGTTAAATTTGCATCTTGATAAACCATCTCAGAAGAAGAGAAAGGAGTATGGGTTAAAAGTTGCACAAGGAATATTTAACAGCGCAGATAGAAACACAGACGGATACTACGGTAAAAGATATAGGTCTTGGAGAGCCAACAGAGAGTTTAGTCAAGGTACTAACTCTATGAAGGAGTTCATGGACTTGCTTCGCATAGAAGGTAATCAGTCGTACATAAACATTGACTGGACTCCAATTAAGATAGCTCCAAAATTTGTAGAGATACTTCTTGGAACTTTTATGAATAGGAAAGAAACTCCTATTGTAAAAGCTACTGATGACACAAGCTCTTCTATCAAAGAGATGGAAAAGCAAGAAGCGAAGTTTAGGATGGTTAATAAAGACAAGATTCAAGAAATTGAGCAGGAAATGGGTCAAACCATTGAGTCTCATAAGTTTACTCCAGAAGATGAAGATGACCTTGCGTTGTATTTTGATATGGAGTATAGGTTGCCAGAAGAAATAATTTTTGAGCAAAGGATTAAGAAAGTTCTTGATGACAATGATTACAATATTCTAAAAAGACAAATTACTCGTGATATCATAGACTGCAATTTTGCTGCTACATCATTATACTATAGTGCTGGTGGACAAATTGTTGTAAAAAGGTGCAAGCCAGAAAATATGATATATAACGTTTTTGAAAGCGATAATGGTAAAGACATATCTTATATTGGAGAGGTTTACCCTATGAAGATTTCATCAATTAGGCGTAAATATAATTTAGATGAAGAAACTATTTTTAAGCTTGCTCAAAAGTCTTCAAGAGAAGTTAAACGAACAGAAAACTTGTACTGGAAGGATTCCTATAAGTACACTGAAATACGTCCATATGACGACTATTCCGTTCTTGTGTTCGATTTTGAAGTCAAAACGGTAGATGTAGAATACTCTGTTAAGACAGAAAATAAATTTGGGAATATGCTGGTAGTACCTAAACAGGGCAGACCAGTAGCACCACAAGGTCAAGAGATAGGTGGCGAAGTTATTGAAACAAAGAGGTATAACATATATCATGGTATTTGGGTTAATGACACCGATATCATGCTTACGTGGGAAATATCTCCTAATCAAATCAGACCATATCAAAATGGCGTGGATGTATTCTTTAGTTATTCTGTTATATGCCCTAATGCTAATGGAAGTTTGATACCGTCAATCATTGAAAAGGCTATGAGTCCTATTCGTCAGATGATTGTTATCAGACTTAAGATGCAGCAGCTTATATCTACCATGAGACCGGATGGATACATGATTGATATTTCTGGATTAAGGGACGTTGACTTGGGGTTAGGTAATTCGGTAGAACCACTTAAGTTGATGAAGATTTGGGACCAAACTGGTAGGGTATATTGGGATTCTACAGGAGAAGATGGGGAAAGAAAAGCTCCTCCAATTACTCCTATGAACTCAAACAATAACGTGTCTCAGCTTAATACGTTAATAGGTCAATACAACTTTGAGCTTGATAGGCTTAGGGAAGAGATGGGTGTTTCTGAATACAGAGATGGCTCAAGTGTTCCGGTTAAGACTGGTTTAGGAGTTATGCAACAACAGATTCAAGCATCAAACAATGCTACCGAATATATATATCAAGGTTCTATGCAGCTACTTGAAGATACCTGCAAAAAGATTTCTATGATGCTCTGGGACTCAGTTGTCCTAAAAGCACAGAAATTTAAGGAATTTGAAGGCTATGAGATGAGTTTACTTGATATGACATTTGATGTATCAGTTAATATGACTAATGACCAAAATGTCAGAGCAGAAGTAAATCAAATGTTAAATACGGCTATACAGGCTGGAATGATTACTTACGAGCAGGCTTTTAAGGTTAAAAACATAGAAGATACTAAGCTTGCTGAATTATATTTAGCAAGGGCTATGAAAAAAGCTAAGAAAGAGGCAGAAGCATCGGCACAAGCTAATAGCCAAATGAATGCTCAGTTACAGCAGCAGTCTGCACAGGCTAAAGCGCAATCTGACGCACAGCTTGAGCAAATGTCTGCTCAAAGTAAAATAGCTATAAATAAGTCTAAAGGAGATTCTGATAAAGAAGTTGAACTTATTAAGTTTGCTTCTGCAATATATGCTAACTCATTAAATAGTGGGCAACAACTACCAGAAGAGCTTAAGAGATTTGCTGATACCATTTTAACTAATGCGCTCCAGCCACAACTTCAAGAGCAAGCTGCTCAACAACAAGCAGCAGAGCAACAGGCTATGCAAGAGCAGATGCCACAGGGTCAAGGGCAACCGGAACAAGAAGGCGAACAAATGCCTGAGCAAATGCCAGAACAAACTGATTAACGATTTTTTGTTTGTGTTTTCATGGTTGTGATGGCGGCAGGGTTTCTACTTTAGCCGCCTTTTTTTTATTAATTCAAAATTTTGTATATATTTGCTATATTAGTTTAAGGACAAGTAAATCCTAAAAACACAAACATTATGGAAATTAACGACATCGTAAAAGAGTACGCACAACAGGTAAATCCTACAACCGAGCAACCACAGACAGAAAGTTCTTTTAAATCAGAGGCAGTATTAGCAGATGTTGCATTGACTGAAGTTCAGTCTGCTCCTCCGCAAGAAGCTTCAAACGAAAGTGCTTACGACTCAATACTAACAGGTAAAACAAACGTTAGTAATGAGCCAGCACCAATAGAAACAATAGAACAAAATCAAATAGAAGAGCTTGATTCTTCTAATTTTGATGAAGATGCAAGTGGACTTGAAGATGTTATTGATGAAGATGATTTCATCAAAACAAAAACAGATGGTCAATTTGAGTCTTGGGAACAATTAATTGAAGCTCTTAATGAAGAAAAAGTAGCTCCTACATTTGAAAATGAAATGTCGGAGTTAGTTTACAACATGATTGCTGAAGGTAATATTGATGAGATTGTAGAAATTGTTGCTGCAAAGAAATTTGCAGAAGATATTCAAGGTGGTAGTGACGAAGAAGTTATTAAAGCATATATAAGGATTAATAATCCAGAATTTGACGATGAAGATATAGACGCAGAATTTAATGATTCTTATACAATAGACGAGTATCAATTTGATGAGTCTAAGTTAAGAAGAGAACAAAAGAAATTGACTCAACGCATGAAATCTGATGTAGATGCTGCGAAAGAGTTCTTTGATAGTTTAGCTCAAGAAATAACATTTCCAGAGTTGTCAACAAGGCAAATGGTTCAAGAACCAACTGAAGACAGTAGTGAGATGGACGCATTGATTCAAGAACAAAGGTCAATGTACATCAACAGTCTTCAAGGTGTTGAAAACCGAGTAAACTCTCTACCCTTTTCATGGAAGGATGAGAAAGCCAATTTAACTGTTAATGGTAAGTTTGATATTCCCTCACAGGACGTATCAAGGTATCGTGAAGCAGCAGAAGACTTAGAAAATTACCAAGTCAACAGGTACTACAAAGACGGTCAGTACCAAGCGGACAAGTTAGTTAAAGAGTTATATCTGGTAGACAACTTTGACAAAATTGTAAATTCTGCAATATCACAAGCGGTCAATCAGACAAGACTTGAGATGTTGAGACAGAGCAAAAACATTCAATCGGAACTTGAACCTACAGGTACATTTAAACCAAGTGCGGCAGAAGAGGAAAGGTCTATGTTAGACCAACTCTTTATGGGGCATTTAAAACGACAATTATAAATTTAAAACAATAAAAAATGGCTAATACTTATCCTTCTTTTACTCAAGGAGCCACTTCAACCTCAGCAGCAAATAGAACGCTGTTGAATGATTTGAACATCTTTGACCGTTCTTTTGAAAAGAACTTAGTTAGAAAATATGGTGCTGAAAACTATGCACTTGTACAAATGGCTCTTGGTAACTCAGTTACTGAAGCTAAAAGCGATAACAGAGCTTTCTACCATTACGAAAAGCGTGGTTTGCACCAAGCTGTTCAAGTAAAAACAGTTGTAACAGGTCCATCAGCAGGTGCAACAGTTACAGTGTCTATTGGTAACACATCTGCATCATCTTATGCTAATGACCCTTCTTACTATAACGGAACAGTAGCTGGATGTCCAATACGTGTTGGTGAAGTAGTAAGAATTATGACATCAGGTATTGAAGGTCAAGTTATTGCTGTAACAAGCAGTTCTTATCCTTGGTCTGCTGACATTAGACCACTTAAGTCTTCTCAAGCGTTTACATCTGCTGGTTCAGCAAACCTTGTAGTTTCTGATTGGTTATTGCTTCGTGGAGCAGTTAACGTTGGTGAAGGTTCTACAGTTCTTAATGGAATGAATCCTATCCTTGATAAGATTACAAATACCACTACTGAACATAGAGATGATTTCACTATTACAGATAGAGCTGATATCGAAAAGAATGAGGTTGATTTTGGTAATGGTAACTACTACTACTACTATCTTGCTCAAGACGATATGAACAGACGTTACATGAACAATGCTTTCTTCAAAATTATGGAAGGCGTTGCAGTTGATAACCTTGGTTCTTATGGTGGTTCTGTTGGTACGCTTGGTGTTATTCCTCGTGTTGCAGCTGCTGGTACTACTGTTCAATATACAGCAAGTACAAAGCCTACACTTGATAATATCCATGACCTTACTCGTTCTTTGAACTTTTATGGTGGTACTGGTGAATATCATTTCTTACAAGACATCTATCAGCGTCAAGCGGTAAATGACTTGTTATTTGGAACTTACACCAATGGAGCAATTAGTTATGGTTCAGTTGGTGGAAGTCAAGAAGCGGCTACTTCTTATGGATTTAGCTCATTCATGATTGATGGATATACTTTCCACTTCTTCTTGAACAACATGTTCTCTCCAGAGTCTGTATATCATATCAGTGCTGGTGCGTTGACTCCAGAAAAGCGTAACTATGGTCTTTTGATTCCTCAAAAAATCAATAGTGATGCTAAGACTGGTAAGCAGTTCCCAAGCTTCCAAATTGTTTTCCAAGAGGTTAACGGTCAAAGAATCTTGACTACTGAAACTGGTATGCTTGCTCCTCAGAACAAAACAACTACAGCTAATAAGACTATCTCTATGTTGTCTTATCCGGGTGTGCGTGTTTTTGCAGCTAACCAATACGCTATCTTCCAAGGAGTTTAGTCCTTAGATTGATAAATAATAGAATAACCCTGCCGTTTGGTGGGGTTATTTTTTTTTGGCATATTCTTTGCATATACATATATTTGTAATAAGTTCTTTAATTAAAAAACAAATTTATGTCTAAAACAACATCAGAGTTGGCAAGTACACCAACTCAAAGTTCGCAGACTTCTTTAAGCCAAAAGAAACAACCTGCAACAAAAAAACCAAAGAAGCAACCAGAAGTTTACATCTTTAGGTTGTGCGAGGAACACGCTAAGTCTCATGAAGGAGCAAGCATATTTCCTCCAATATTTATAATCCCTAATAAGGATACCGTTTTATTTAATTACGGTACTGCTGAAGAACCTAATTTTATGCCAAGGCAGGTAAGGTATCTTAGTGGATATAAAACAATATTTATTGATGAGCAAGAAGAGAAATCTCCTGTTCCAGAAGGAGCCGTAAATAGTCCAAGCAATACAATAACTTTTGAAACTGGTCATCTTATTGTTCAATCTTGGAATAAACCATTATACGACTTTTTAATGAGTTCAAATCAGTGTGAACAAAATACAAATAAATTAAGACAGGTTAAAAATACATTTAGACTTGTTGATATGGGTGGAAGAGACGAAGATGTTGTTGAGCTTGGTAAGAAAAAAGATAGAGCTTACGACATTGCAAGAAGTGCTGAATTGGAAGAAATGATTCCACACGCTAAGTATCTTGGAATATCGTTCTCGCATCCATCAACAGGAGAAGAAAGGGATATTGATGTAATAAGAGAGAATTATAAACAAAAGGCTCTTGAAAATCCAGAACAATTTTTATTATACGCAAACAATCCAAGACTTAAAATTCTATATTTAGTAGACAAAGGTCTTGACAAAAATATAATCACAACTGCTTTGGTAAAAGGTCAGCTACATTGGACAGCAACAAAGCAAATGATTGCTTTGATTGGAGTTGATAAAAAACCTGCCGAAGCCATCACCGATTACGCACTCACAGACGAAGGAGAGTCATTCTTAAGAACACTTAAAGCTCAATTGGGCTAATTAATAGTTTTTCATGTTTAGTTTTAATGAAGGTTTGACCCCGTATATTTCTATATATGGGGTTCTTTTTTTATTGTATATTTGTGTAAATTAGCTTAGATGACGGTAAATACTGCATATAACATAATGCGATTTATTGCAAGGAAGAATCAACTTGGGAGTTTATCTCCTTCTGATTTTCAATACGCCTTCAACACAGCACAAAGGAATTATTACGATTTACTTGTTGGAAGGATAGAGCAATACAGATATGATAAACCTACTCCAAGGATAGGTCTATCAATGACGGATAATGTTGTTACAAGACTTATGCCTTTTGAGAAAACTGCAACAATTGCAATATCATCTAATTTAACTACAAAACCAACTGATTTTAATAAGTTATTATCAATGACTACCCCTGATTTTCGCCTTATATATAGGGTTGAAGAGAATAGATTCTCATCAAGATATTACGATTCAATAGACCCAATAGATAGTGAAAATGGATTTTATGTAGAGCAGACTTCAAATTGGAGAGTTTATGCTCCTCCTGCTACATCAGTATTAGTTAAATACCTTTCTTTGCCAACTGACGTTGCTTGGGGATACTATCTTGATGGAAGCGGTAGACCAGTGTATAGCACATATGGAACAAATATAGCTACTACTGGTAGTGGCACTAATTGGACAGGAACAAGCTTTGCTACAGGATATACGCACACTACTGGTCAAGGGTATTCTCTTGCTACTACAATAATCCCGAACATAGGAACATACTATACGGGAACATTGACAATAACAGGAAGAACGGCTGGTTCTATAACATTATTATTTGGAGGACAGTCTTTTGGTGGCATAACAGGAAGCGCAAGCATTACTGCAACAGCTATTGATGACACTTCTTTGACAATAACTCCTACATCTGACTTTAATGGTACTATTACACTTAGCTTAAAAGCTCCAAGCGTAGACCCATTATGGTTAGATAATGATATGGATGAGGTTATAGCAAGAGCATTGAAGATACTTGGGGTCAGCATAAAAGAAAGTGCATTACTTACATACGGTGAACAAGTAATACAAAAAGGAGAATAGATGGCATACACTACAAGACAACAGCTTATAGATAGAATACTTAGGTTTTATTATAATGATTTTCCTGATGATGACGCTACTATATCTAATAATGAGATAGACTTATATATAAATGATGCTATTGCTTCTGTGGCTACTAAACAGGCTATGGACGCATACAATATCACTGGTATAGTATCTGTTCCAGAAGGATATATTACAACATATACTCTTACTACACCAACGCTTGATGATTACACAGGATTTTATAGCACTGCAATACCGCATCCCCCAATAGGGCTGCCAGACTTAGCAAGCGTTACTGGCGTTTATTTTGGTGGAGCAAGAGGTCAAAGTAAGCCAATTTTATACGTTTCTCCAAGAGAAATGGACTATTTTGCATTTATGCCAAAGCCTCCTCAAGCAGCATTTTACTGGATAGAGAATTCAACTATTTATTTTTGGTGTAGAACTGATTTGTCGCATACGACAGATAAGATTTATATTCGTATGGCAACAAATATTCAGAGTGGAGCAAATAATATTTTAAATATACCACCAGAAGCAGTTGACTTAGTATTTGCATCTGTAGTACAAAAGATACTTCAAAGAAAAGGAATTATTCCAGACTTGATTACCGATGGTATAGAAAGACCATAAAATATAAAATATGGATGCACAGAATTATATAAAACAAAATGTTAAGCTTTCAGACTGTGTAAATATGTACATAGACGAAAGTAAACAAACTTCTAAAGAATTTAGGAGGTTGTGGGCATTATCGTTTAGAGGATTGACGGATATTGGTCTTGATGTTTCTTGGAGTCCTAAACAAACTTTAATTGACGTAAATTCTAATCTAACAGCAACATTACCAATAGATTACATAAATTGGGTAAGAGTTGGTATGTTTAATGCACTTGGAGAGCTTGCTACATTACGAGTGAATGAGCAGCTTACTACATATAAAGGAAATAATTCAGACAGACTTAGTGATATTCAGTCTGATACGAATATTGGTCAAAACTATCTTCAGTATCCTTACTGGATTGGAGGATGGGATGATTCTGGATATGAGCATGGATTTGGTGCTGGCAGTGGTTTAGTTCAAGCAGGAGAGTGCAGGGTAGATTCATCAGCAGGAGTTATCTTGCTTGCTCCAGACTCATCAATGACTCAGATAGTTCTTGAATATGTTAGCAGCCCTATGATGGATGATGACTATGCAACAGAGTTGCAGTGCCAAGAAGCTTTAATAGCTTGGTTAAGATGGAAGGATATTCAATCAATGCCAAGTAGTAGGATGGTAAACATCAGCGAAAAATCAATGAGACAAAAAGAGTATTATACTCAAAAGAAATTAGCTCGTAAGAGAATTAAACCATTTAGAGTTCAAGTCGCTGAACAATACTTTAGAGAAGCGCAACGTTTAGCCGTAAAGGGATAATATAAAATAACTTATGCCTACAACACAGAAGGGTTTTTCGGGAGTAATGAACTTAGATGACAATAACGATGTCATACCACAGTCTCATCATAAAGATGCTAAGAACGTAGTCTTTAGGGGTAATGGCATTAACCAAATAGTTCAAAATATTTATGGTAACAGAAAGATTACTAATACACTTCAAGCTGGAACAAATATTTGTATAGGTTCATATTACGACCAATTAAAACAAAGGTTATTTTATTTTATATATAACTCTAATGGTAAAGACGGTATTTATATGTACAATACTGTTGCAGGTACAATAACACCACTTTTAATATCACTTGTAAATAGCAGTGAAGCATTATTTAGTTTTAACCCAGATTATCCAATAGCTTCAGTAAATATACTTTATAGAACAGATGATGACGGAGATGTATTGCATTGGACGGATGGTCTAAATAGACCAATGAAATTAAATATTAAAGATGCTACTGGTTCTCCAAATCTATATGGCTCTTTATGGAAAAATGAATACTTAACAGTAGCAAGAAAAGTTCCATTAATATCTCCGCTGTGTAAATATGCTAATGATACGTCCATTGGCATAAATAACTTAAAAAACAGAGTATTCCAATTTTGTTATAGATGGGTGTACAAAGATGGAACAAAGTCTACATTTAGTCCTTGGAGCAGGTTATTTGCTCCTGCTGATGTTGATACTCTTGCGACAGAAATAAATCCAACAAAAAATAATAAGATACAGGTTGACTGCTATTCTGGTGGTGCTGATGTATATAAAATAGAAATAACAGCAAGGCAAAGTATTGTAAATACATTTTCTGATTCATTTCTTGTTGCAGTATTAGACAAAACAGTTCTTGGATACGTAAACGATAACATATTTACTTATAATTTTTATAATTCAGAATCTTACCCATTTGTTAATGTTAATGAAACAACGATATTATTTAGTTATGTTCCAGCAAAAGCAAATGCACAAGAATTATTAAATGGAAATCAAATTATATACGGTGGAATAACTGAGGGGAAAACGTTTGATACAACATTAAGCGTATCAGCAACTCAAGAACTTGTAATAAACACACCTCCGACAAATCCATTTACTGCAATAACGCAGAACTGGTATGCTGGTGGTAGACCTCCAACAGGAGATTACTATTATTATCTTTTTGATGGGTTACCTCAAGTTGGTGACTCATATAGCGTTGTTTCTATATTAGGTATGTCTCCCGGTTCATCAACAACTGTTACGACATCCCTTGTTATTGGTGCAGGAGAAAACTCATTGGCTGGATTAGAAACAAAAATGTTTAATAGGTTGACCGTAGATGCGACATTTGGAACTTACGGTCTTACTTCTTATATAACAAAATTAAATGGTTCTGGAGATACAAGGTATCCCGGAAGATATGGTATAAGAATAGGAACAAACTTAAGCGTACATTCATTTATAGTTACTGCCTCGATGAACGTTGTTGCTTATGCAGGAGGTGGTTTGCCTCCGGACCCAACAGGAGTAAATACAGCTTGTTTTAAACATAACTCAAAGTATAGTTTTGGTATATGTTATTTTGATAAATATGGCGTAACAAATGGAGTTAATGTTACTAATAACATGAATATAAATACTCCAGAAATAGCTTCAACAGACCTTGGAGGAACTCCATTAACAATACCATCAATTACGTTTAATGTAAGTAATGCCCCTCCTTCTTGGGCTGAATCTTTTTCTTTTGTAAGGACATCAAACTTAACCCTAAATACACTTAAAACAATAATTTCAGATACAACACTAAAGGATTCTGGTGGAACGCCTGCATATGCATACTTAAATATAACAAGTTATCAAGTCAATACCATCAATACTACTGCTTATGATTTTGTTAAAGGAGATAGGATTAGAATTGTTGGAAGAAAAAATAACTCCGTTGTATTAAATGCATATTCAGTTGTAAATAATTATCCAATTATAGATTTATTAGAAAATCCAACAATAAATTCTGTTGCTCAGACTGGAACATTTATAAAAGTTCAATACGATGGTGGAGTAATGGGTAATTTTGGAACTGCTGGATACAATAACTACTACATAGAGGTGTACACTCCATCTCAAAATACTATAGCATCTGACACTCAAGTGTATTATGAATTTGGGGAAACATATTTTATTTCAACTGATATAAATGGAAATAGAATACATACAGGTAAAACACAAAATCAAATAATAGGAAGCGGTTCACAACCTGCAATATTTCAATTTTTTAGAGGAGATATGTATTCAAGGTATAGAGAATCAGTTTCAATACTTGATAAGTCTATGTCTGATTTGTACAGTTCAGAAGTAGATGGTCTTGGTAGACCTCTTATTCAAGATTCTTATGCAAAAGAAACGTACTACCCAACTCTTGTTAGGTATTCATTAAACTATCAGCAGGGAACTCAGATTAATGATACAAATATGTTTTACGTAGCAAACTACGATGAGTACGATAGGCAAAAGGGTGATATACGTAGATTAAAGGTTCGAGGAAACCAAATAAGGGTATTCCAAAGTAGAGGATGCGGTGTTGTAGGCGTACTTGAGAACATGATATTTAATGCAAATGGTTCTGAAAATTTAATTCAAACAGATACTATAATAAACAAAATACACTATTATCAAGGTGAATACGGTGTAGGATGGATGAACACAAGTTTAACTTCGTCAGCAAATGCTGATTATTTTGTAGACCCCGTAAGAGGATACCAAGTAAGATTATCTCAAGATGGCATAACTCCGATCAGCGAACTCGATAAAGGTCAATGCTATATAAGTAATTTAAGTAAAAAATACATAAGTCCAGTAGCTGGAACACTTGGTGGTAAGGCTAAAGTTCTTGGTATTTTTGATTTCTATGAAGAACAGTATGTGTCTATATTTCAAGCATTTAGCGGTCAGTCTAATACTACAATAGCGTTTAATGAAAATAAAAACGCTTATTCTTCTTTTTACGATTATGCCCCAGAATGGGTTTCATCGGTAGACAGTTCAGTTGTTAGCTTTAAGGCAGGGGAACTTTATTTACATGATAATACAACAAACTATAATACTTTTTATGGAGTAAGCTACCCATCATCAATTACGCTTGTTTATAATATAAATCCAATAATTAAGAAAGATTTTAATACTATTACTCAAGATACTCTATCTCCTTGGATTTCATCTGGAGCCTCTGATATAAACACTTCCTTAGGTCAAATAAGTAACCTTGTTACATCTGACTATGAGATAAATGAAGGATTCTATCACGCAGCATTTTTAAAGGATGGCAATAGTATTGGTGGCGTAATTGAGGGTGATTACCTTAAGGGAAGTTGGTTGCAAAGCAAATTGAGCAACAGTAGTACTAATTTTGTATATTTGTCAGGAGTTTACGTTAATTTTACAGTAAGTCAAAGAAACGCATAAAATAAATATATTATGGCATTAGGACCCGGTCAAATAATGGGATTAGCTGGAGCTGGACTTGGATTACTTCAAGGTGGATTAGGCATGATTGGAATGGGAAAAGCAAAAAGAGCAGCCGATAAATCCGTTGAAGATATTTCAACATATTCAGCAGACCCGGAAACAGCTAAATACTTAGCTTTAAGAAAAAGAAAAGTTGGTGCTGGTCTTGGAGCAGATGCTACTTTGATTGAAAAACAAGGGATAGAATCTGCTGCTACTCAAGCAGTTTCTTCTGCTCAAAGAATGGGAGGAGGAAGAGGTCTTGGAATGATTGGAGCTATTCAAAAAGGAAAAGAAAGAGGATACGAAGGACTTGCAGGTCAAGCATCTCGTGCTGAACAACAAAATATGGCAGGTCTTGGACAAGCTATTGGTATGGCAGGAGCAGAAAAATATAAACAGTTTGCTTCTCAACAAGAAAAACAGCAACTTAAAGCAAATGTAAAACTTCAGCAATTAGCAGCTAAAAGAGCTATGGTTGCTCAAGGTCTTCAAGGTGCTGTTAGTGGATTAACAAGTGCTGCGTCAGCTCCGGGCGGAGAATAATGAATTTATTAGTATAAGTAATAATTTAAACATACAATATGCCATTTGGTATAGGAGAAAGGATGATAGAGAAGGCTTACGGTCCGCAGGACTTCTCTTATGTATATAAAAATATTGCAGCAGTTACGCAAAGGTTAGCAGCTGAAGATAAATTTTATAGACAAGAAGCTAAAAAACAATTTGCTACTGAATCAGCTGAACTATACAAAAATACAGAGGGTATAAAAGAATATGATACTTCTGAGATAATGGATAAATATACAAAATGGAAAGGTATTGGAACTTTATTAGCTTCTAATCCTAATTTAATTAATAAGAATCCTAAGAAATACGGTGAATTAAATAGTCAATATAATGAATTACACGCTCAAATAAGGGCTGGTGTTGCAGCAAGTAAAACTCAAAAGAAAGAAGAGGAGTTTATATATAATCAATTAAGAGACCCAAGTAAAGGTCATTATTATAGAGAAGGAGCAGCAGGAGAATATAAAAGAGAAGTAATTGATAAGCCATTAAGTTATATTAAAGAAAAAAATACAGCTGACCCGTCAAGATATCTTTCTGAAACAATAGATGGTAAACCATTCTATGAGCGACTTGATAGTAATATTAAAGGAGCGATTGATTCAGAATATCCTATACCAGACGGAACAAAAAAATCACAGCACGGTATATCATATTTTGTTAATTATAAAAATGTTCCAACAGACTTAAGTAGAGTATTAACTGCTGTAGATAAATCATTTGAAGAAAGTGGTACTACTATACCAAATAAGCCAAAATTTGCCGCACAACAATTAGATAAAGTTATTGCAAGTGGTGATTATCAAAAAACTGTTGAAGAATTTAATCAATTTTTTGATGATAAAAATCCTAATGGAGCTAAGAAATATAACCTTCATGGTGCATCAGCAGATATGTTTAGCACAGACCCAAAAAAAGAACCATTAACATCTTATTCTCATTATATTGCAGCTAAAGAGTTCTTAGACAGATGGAGAAACCCATCAAAAGAAGCTAAAGAAGAAAAAGATACATTAGCATATGGAGCATATACAAGAGCATTAAACCATGCAGAAAATGTTGGTATGGTAATGCTTAGGAAGAGTTTAGATGATAAAGGTGAAGAAACTGCTATTGTTGATTTTACACCGGGATTAAATATATGGGCAGCAGGTGGAACAGAAGGTCCTAAAGCAGCAAAACAAATTGTTAACGTATATAATTCATCAGGATTTACTGATAAAATTTTTGCAGCTACAGGAGCTGCAAGATATAAAGATAACCCTATATATCAAGGAGGAATACAAGCATTAAAAGATGCTAATATTGGTTTTAAAGTAGTAAATGACCCTAATTCACCAGAAGGTAAAGAACAATTAGCTAAAAATGCAGAAAAAATAAATGAAAATAATGCTAAAGTTGGTGTATCAAATTTAAAAGTTACACCTCAATCTATCAGTTCTGGTAAAATTCTTGTTAATGTATCTCCTTCATCTACTCCGGGAAATCCTCCTGTAGTAATTGTTAGTGATGTTACTGATAGCAATGCAATAGCGTATTTATCAAGTAAAATAAAGTTACCACAAATGACGGCAAAACAAAAACGTGAATATGTAAAAAGTAATGTTTTATCAGCTATTGGTCAAGCTCCTACTATTAATGTAGAAAAACCATCTATAGCTGGTGGTAAAAAAACAATTAAAGGGTTTTAATAATGCCTGATACAATAGATAAATCAAAGATATTATATGATGCAGTATCTAAGGACTACAACCTTGGTACATATGATGAATTTAAAACAAAATTGAATGATTCATCAAAAAGAAAAACATTTTATGATGCTTTATCAAAAGACTATTCCCTTGGAACTTATGATGAATTTGAGGGGAAGATTGGATTTGTAAAGGGTGAAAAGCCTAAAGCTCCATCAATGACAGCTGGCTATCAGCCTCAATTTCAATTATTCCCAGAATCGTCTAAAGATTTATCTGCACCAAAAACAAATACAGAAAAAGCTATTAATAAAGACAGAGGCGGTGTACTTACTTATTTAGGTGGTATGTTAGACCTCGTAAAATCAGCAAAAGACCCATTAGTATATCTTGCTGAAGAAGGAATAATGAATCTATACGAAACAGCATCTGGTAAAAAAATATCTGAACCGGAAAGAAAAGCTTTAAGGGGTATTGGTAAAATTGCTCAAGATATGAGTATGCCTGATTTAGCTCCTAAAGAGTATAGGGAAAAAGTAATGTCAAAATTTAATGTTACAGATGGACTTGGTTTAGATGATTTAAAGGCAGCTGGATATCATGCAGTAAAAATGACATCTGATTTAGGTGTTGCTCTACTTGCTCAAGAAGCTGGAGTGCCAATGGGTGTTACATTTGGCGCAACTGGATATGCTGATGGGTTAAAGAGTTATGATGAAATGGTAGAGAACAAAGAAATCAAATCTAATGAAAAAGCAAGACAGGTATATGGAATAGCACAAGGTACTGTATCAGCACTTATTACTAAAATTGGATTTGATAAAATACTTGGTGGAGGTAAGATTGGCAATAATATATTAAAAAAAATAACTGCTAATGTACTAAAAGATATTTCATTAGAAGGTACAGCAATAACGCATGAGGCTATTGAAAAAGCTGCTCAAAAAGCAGTTACAGCTGAAATGTCTGGATTTAAAAAATATGGTCTTAGAGTATTACACTCAAATGCTATCGGTGCTGCTATACCAGCAGTTACTACTACAGTAGAACCAGTTATACAAGCACTTACAAATAAAGTACAAGACGACCAATTATTTGATGTTGAGCAAACAAAAAAAGATTATTTAAAAAATCTCGTTAATAATTCTGCTATGGGATTTTTAAGTACAACTCCATTAGCAATGGTTACTTCTATTGGAAAACATACAGATAATCATGTTCTTGAAACTATAGCAAATGCAAAAAATGATGCTGAGGTAGAAACTGCAATAGGTGACCTTACTAAAACAATGGATAAGTATAGATTTTCTGATGAAGAAAAAACTGCTGTACTTCAAAATGCTCAAACATACGCTGATATTAAAAGGACTATACCAGTACACGCTACTCCAGAAGTAGTAACAAAAGTTATACCTCTTATAAAAGAAAGAAGAGGATTAGATGAGTCTATAGAATCAGCCAAAAAAAGTTCAGAAGGTGTAGATGAAGCGTATAAAGAAGATGCACAGAAGACAACAAGTGCTTTACAAGCAAAAAGAGAATCTATAAATGATGAAATAAAGTCAATTACAGATGGTATTGAATTGAAATTTACTGAACAAGATGGTAAGTATTATAAACAATTTGGTGATAATCCTACAGAAGAAATTTCAAAAGAAAGGCACGACTATGAGTATGCCAAAGAAGAGGCAGAAAGAGTTGATAAGAGGGTTCAAGAACTTAGAACAAAAATGGCAGAAAATACTATGCCAAATGCTACAGAAGAGCAAAAAGCAGCAGCTGTAGATGAACAACCAAAACCATTAACTCAAGAAGAAAGAGATAATGAAGAAAAGAATACGGCAAAAGTAGAGTCAATTGTAGCCAATGAGACTGCTAATCGTAATAACATGAAAGATTACGAGTATAAGGAATTGTATGATGAATCTCCAAAATCAGCTGCATTACAAAGAATGAAAGATGAAAACAAATCTTTTCAAGATAAGTTAGCTGATGATACTATTCCAGAAGAACGTAAAGATGGCATAAGAGCATTATTAAAACAAAATGAAGATAATATAGATGCTTTGGAGAAAAGCTTAAAAATACCAGAAGAAGATAGAACAGCAGCAAAACCAGTAGAGGAAAAAATTGTTGAACCCATCGACCCTGTAAAAGCAGAAGAACAAGCTCATGTAGATGCGTTAAATCAAACTATAAAAGACACAGAATATGAACAGCAAGCAAGAAATCTTGGACTTCGTGAATCAGCTCCCGAAGGAGTTGCAGGAGAAGTTCCAACAGAATCTAAGCAACCGATTACAATCGAAGAAAGAGATAGACAGTCAAGACCTTTACCAAGAGAAGAACAGCTCCAGCGACCTTATACAGAAGGAGAACGAGAATCAATTGATGACCAATTCAATAAGCTCGGAGGGAAAGATGGAGTTGATGCAGCCTATGAGCGAGATGGATTCTCAAAATCAGGATGGACAAAAGAAGAATACCTTTCTTGGAAACATTGCCAATAGTGCAAAAAAGATATTTAAGATTAAGCGTAAAAAATGAGAATAATAACTAAAGTAGTACCTTTGGATTGGCAAAGGTATGATACGCTTGGGGATTATTTTGACAATGGAGATGCGCTTCATTTTAGGATAACAGATACGGGTAATGACGAGTATAATAAGCTTATTCTGATACACGAACTTATCGAAGAGCTTATGACGAGGCACAGGGGGATAAGTGAAAAAGACATACTTGAATTCGACCTAAAATTTGATGATAGTAAGCAGGAAGGCGAACCCGGAGACCAAATAGATGCCCCATACAGAAATGAGCATAGATTTGCGGAGATGATTGAAAAGATGATTTGTCACGAACTTGGAATAGATTGGATTAAATATAACGAAGACCTAAATAAAGTATTTGATGGAAAAGCTTGACATAAAGAATATTGGAAGTTGTAAAGATAAAGTTTTACTTGTTTGTGATAATGGGCTATTCTTTGAATTTGCCCTAAAGCTTGCTGACCATTTTAAGAAAGTTTATTATTACACAGAATGGAAGAATGCGTATCCCGGAATGGCTGAAGCTATGATTGGTACGGAGTGGAAAAATGGTAAAAGGTTAAATACTTTTGATGGTAAAAACATAGAAAGGATTGAGAATATGTTCAGCATTCTTGATGAGGTTGACTGTTTCTTTACTCCAGATATTTACGATGGCGACCTTCTTGAGACATTAGAAGCATCTGGAATACCTTCATTTGGTTCTGGTAAAGCCGAGAAGCTTGAGCTTGATAGGTATGAGACTGCTAAGGAGATGAAGGCTATTGGTATGGATGTTGCTCCAACGATAAGAATTGTTGGTATGGCAGCACTTAGGGAACATCTTAAAAAGAATGAAGACAAGTGGATTAAGATTTCAAAATACAGAAAAACATTTGAAACATTTCATCATATTAATTATAGGCTTAGTGAGCCATTGCTTGACAATGTAGAAGCTACATTAGGACCGCTTAAATATATTGTTGAGTTTATAGTAGTTGATTCTATAGACGCTATTGTAGAGGAAGGAATAGATGCATATGCTGTTAATGGGCAACTGCCAACAAAGATGTTCACTGGATGTGAAATTAAAGACGTTGCGTATGCAGGTTCTGTTGTTGACCAAAAAGATTTGTCAATAGGTAACAAAAAAGTAAACGAAAAGTTCTTAAGACTACTTAAGAAATACGACCATAATGGATTCTTTTCAACTGAGGTAAGAACTACTAAGGATGGAAAGAACTACTTTATAGACCCATGTATGCGCTTAGGATTACCTCCAAATGCACTATATCAAGAGATATATAAGAATCTTGGTGAGATTATATGGGGAGGAGGAAATGGAATTCTTGTTGAGCCTAACATAGATAATATGTATGGAATGGAAGTACTCATAAGTTCTGGGTGGCATAGCGGTAATCATCAAACGGTTTACTTTCCACCAGAAATAAGGCAGTGGGTTAAGTTGATTAATCCTATCAAGATAGACGGAACATACCATGTTCTTAGAATTGGTGATTCTTCTACAATAGGAAGTTTAGTAGCTGTTGGTAAAAGCCACGAAGAATGTGCTAAGAAGATAGAAAAAATGGCTAAATTGATTGAAGGCTACGACCTACATATTAAAACAGAAGGTCTTAATGAAGCAACTGAAGCGTTTGACATAATGATTAAAAACTCAAAAAAATAAAATTATGCCACTTAAAGAAGCTAAAGGTAAAAGCAAGAAAGCTATACAGCAAGCAGTAAGTGCTAATATTAGAGAGCTTAAAGCGTCAAAAACAAAAAGACCACAAAAACAAATAATTGCCATTGCTTTGTCATCAGCAAGAGGAGATAAAAAGAAATAATATGGCTTGTCCAAATAAGAGTTCCGTTCAATGGAAAAAATTAATAGAAGATTTAACAAGGAGATTTAAGCTTGAAGGAAAAGAATATTCTGATGCTGAAATTGATAAGTTAGCTCATTTGGCATTTATTAGGTATGGTGATATACCTCCTATTGAGAAGGCTATTAATTATACAAGTAGGACAGTTAATAAAGAAGAAGCAACTCTTGATGGATGGATTAATTATGGTAAAGGTCAGATAATAAATAATCAAGGAGATTTAAGTCTTGATGATTTTAAGAAATCATTTTCAGAAAGATTTGGTCTTGATATAACTGACCCTAATATAGATAAGATATACGAGCAGGCTAAATTAAGATATGGTGCAGAAAAAGCAGCAGAAGGATTATTTTCAAATGCAGTAGCTGAAAAACAAAGACAAGAAGGTAAACCTGCTTATCCGGGATTAATTCCAAGAGTAAGAGATTTTTTTACTGGAAATTATAATATACTTGGAAAAGAATCTCAAGAGTCAAAAGATGCAGCAGCTACGTATCATGGTTCTGAGGCACAAGCTTCTGCTATATTACGTGTAGCAATAGCTAACATAACAAAAAGGTTTGGTGGAGAAACTTGGCTGGAATTAAGAAAAGCTCTTGTTCAGAGTAGACTTAATGGTGTAAAAAATAGATGGAGACAAATGTCTGAAGGCGTAAAGTTAATGTCTGACGAACAATTAGTAGATGAAATAAATAAAGGAAACTATAAAGACTTATTAAGTCAAATAGAAGGAAGAACTCCACTTGATGATTTATCTAAAGATGTTGCTACATTAATATCTAATGAAGACTATGATGGAGTAAGAACATTGATAAGTCATGCATTTGATTATGCTTCTGACAATGTTGCTAAATTAGATTTTAGTGGAGGAAGAAGTTATGAAGAAATAAAAAATGACCCTAAAGTAAAATCAGCATTAGGTGTATATAAAGACTTAGTTGAAAAACCAATAGCTGAAAACCATGCTTCAAATGATGGAATATTTTCCGATGCTCTTGGAGAATTAGATACATATTTCCCATTAATGGCTTTAGATGAAAAAGGTAGACAGTTTTTTTCAATGAAAGGTTCTAAAAAACTAAATCCAACAAAAAACAGGTCAAATGAATTTGCTACTGGTTTATCAAATGCATATGACGTTTCTGTAGAAAAATTATCATCTGATTTAACATCAGCATTTAAATCTAATAACAAAACAGCATTTATAAATCAATTAGAAAAATCTGGTATTGCTGTGATGTTAGCTCCAATGGATAAAGGAAGGAATGTTATAACAATAAATGGTAAAGAATACGAAGCAGTCACTATCCCTATAGGAGAGCCTATAATTAAAGATGGAAGAGTAATACCAGCAAAAAAAGTATTAATACCTAAATGGCTTGAAAAAGAATTAAAGCCGATGTTAGAAGATAGAGATACTGACAGAACTATGTTTGGTAAAGTTATGGATAAAATAACTGCTTTTGCACTTGGTGGTGTTGTTGAACCTGCTATGCACACAGCAAATCTTGTTGGTGCTATTGTTAATGGAACTCCATTTCCGGGAACTTCATTAGCATCAAAAACAATAGGTAATACTCCATTAACAAAAGTTTTTACAGGAATATTTAATATTGTAACTGAAGACGTTACAAGTGATAAAGCAATAAAGCATATACAGGAAATGGCTAATATTGGTTTGCTTTCTGGTAAAACAGGTAAAGTAACATCAAGTAAATTAATTGCTGAACAAACAGGTGCTAAAAAAGTTTCTTTTTGGGATTTTTCTCCAGTTCTATATGGAAGAAAAGGTGTTGATTTAAAAGGTAGGGTATTAATGGATAGAATTTGTTTAGAAATAAATCCAAATTCAACACCAGAACAAAGAAGAAGATTTGCAAATCAACTTGGTAATTATCTAAAAGGAATGGAAAGTCAACTTGAAAGAACAGTAAAAAGAAATGGAATGGCTCCATTTTTTACTGCATCATCTACATTCCTTAAGAATGGGATTAAAGGTTGGCTTGGAATAACGCCATTACCAACAGAAGGTATGTCTTTTCAAAGAGTTGCAACAATGAGGGCAGCTCAATTATTATCAGCAGGTGCTATTGGATTAACTGGTGCTTGGGCTGCTACATATTATGCATTTACAAAAAAATATCCTTGGGAAGATGAAAATTCTAATTTTTTAAAGATACCATTAACAGATGATATGAAAGATTATATATCAGAAAGACCGTTACTTAAGTCTCATTTTTATAAAGATGGTAAATGGCAAGATATAAATTTTGGATTCTTTAATAAAACATTAGAAAGAGGTTCAAGGGGATTAGGTATAGGAGCTATTTATGATACACAAATGCAAGGAGCAAGTTTATCTCAATCGGCAGAAGCTGCTGAAAAAGATGTATTAAATTCATTTTTAACGCCATTAGTTAGTTCTCCCGGAATACACTTTGCTACAACAGCAGTAACGGGTCATGCTCCATACATACAATCTTTAAGGGATTATACTACAGGAGCGCAAGGATTAGAATTTGTTAGAGACGTTAGAACTATGGATAATCAATTTAAACAACTTGGGGCAAATGCGGCTGAAGGTTTTATTAAAATAAATCCATTATTGGCTAATGTAGCAGAAAATGGTTTTGGTATGTCATTTAAACCAAAATATGCTGTAGAAGAAGAAGATAAGCCAGAAACAACTTCTGAGAAAATTATGGGTATTGCAGACAAGGTAGTTCTTAAGACAATACTTGATATAACATTTCCAAATATCTTTAAGAATCATATAGATAACGATAAGAAAGCAGAACAACTTAAAATACAAGAAAAGAAGACAGGAAAAACTGCTATCAAAGAAGAGACTGGTGTAGCACCAAAAAGTACAAGATTTAAGAAGTCTGTTGGTAAGAGTACTTTCTCTGGAAGTGGATTTGGAGGAAGCAAGTTATCTGGTGGTGGTCTATAAAGTCCATAACCCTAAATATCTTATATTTGTAAAAACATATAATCATGGCTTTTGTAGCAAATTATACGGTAGCACAGGGTTTAGATTGTAGCTCTGTAGTCATTACCGATACCTCAAGTTACTCTTCAGAAGCAAAAAGCACTTTTAGCTACAGAAGACTATATCTTTATAAAGCTGATGGTACGACTATTAAGTTCCCATCTAACTCTACGACAACCTATATAAACTTTAGTTTTGCGTCATACCCGACTGACCAAATAACTATCACAGGAATAGACCAAGACTACGGATTAAGGGTTGTAATGGAGTTAAGCTCAAATTCGCCTGTTTCTGGTAGCATATACACAAAATCAAGTGTAGTAGCTCTTACTTGCTATACAAATACAGCTCTTTATAATGTAGCTCAGATTGCTGCAATTAATCCAGATAGGGTTTCAGACCCTGTGTTTTACGATAGTTGGAGTGAGCTTCAGACCGAAAAAGATGCTGCTGTTGTAGCTGCTACATACGGTGACCAACTAAGTGCTGATTCAGCATTAAAAAGAGCAAAAAACATTATTAACCAATCTACACTTAGATTCTAATGCTTTCAAACTCACTTATAACAACATATATAAAATGGGCTGACGTGTCAGTCTATTTGTCAATGAATGACTACCAAAAAGAAAGGTATTATAA
>Ga0114964_10000707_pt1 | contig 25101 bp, 18 predicted proteins | sample C_131016_MF_Meta_FD_92638 | JGI IMG/M metagenome (GOLD analysis project Ga0114964, IMG submission 92638) | Freshwater microbial communities from Lake Croche, Canada to study carbon cycling - C_131016_MF_MetaG | ecosystem: Environmental > Aquatic > Freshwater > Lake | place: Lake Croche, Canada...
ACTGAGCTTTCAAGCGCCTTGCAGCTCGATGGCAACACAATCGACAACCCGTCCGACGGTAACCAGTTGAATTTGTTCACTTTTTAACCGGACACTACTGACTTGGATTAATTATGAACTTACCTTTAAAACGCGCTCAAGTTGGATCACGCATGTCAGGGATCGCAATTTATAACGGGACCGTTTATCTTTCCGGGCAGGTTCCTTTAAATACCGCAGACGCCGACATCGCAACACAAACAGATGAAGTCTTGGGTCATGTCGAACGCTTACTGACAGAAGCCGGCACCGACAAATCGCACATCCTGCAATGCCAGATATTTTTGCGAGACATTGCTGACATATCTCACATGAATGTAGTGTGGGACGCCTGGGTTACAACGGGTCACGCTCCCCCGCGTGCCACTGTCCAAGCCGCGTTGGCTGATCCGCGCTGGCGAATCGAAGTTCTCGTCACGGCAGCCCTTGCCTAAAGCCTAAGGTCTACTGAAACGGTAAATACACCATGGTCGATACTCAAATCCTTGAACCGGGGGACGATATTTCCCTTGATGACAAGTACCTGCTTGAACATGGTCGAGTTTTCATGTCCGGACATCAGGCGCTGGTGCGATTGCCGATGCAGCAGCGCATACGCGATGTGGCAGCTGGAAAAAACACGGCGGGCTATATTTCCGGTTACCGCGGCTCGCCCATGGGGCGATATGACATGGAATTGTGGCGCGTCGATGCCCTGCTTAAGCAACACCACATCGTATTTCGCCCGGGCATCAATGAGGAGTTGGCAGCAACAGCAGTTTGGGGATCGCAGTTTGTAGGCGATCAGCCAAAAGCGCGCTATGACGGTGTGTTTGGCATCTGGTACGGAAAGGGCCCAGGCCTGGACCGGTCGGCGGATGCGATTAAGCACGCTAATTATGGCGGCAGCAGCGCATGGGGCGGTGTGCTGGCAATAGCGGGTGACGATCACGGTTGTAAGTCATCAACTATCCCCAATTTTTCCGACCCGATTTTCATTGCCTGCGGCATGCCGATTCTTTATCCAGCCAGCACGCAAGAGCTGCTCGATTTCGGATTGCATGGAATTGCGATGAGCCGATACAGCGGATGCTGGGTTGGAATGAAGGTAGTGACCGACATAGTTGAAGGCAGCGGTATTGTCGACGTGGACCCGACATTGCCTCATATTGTGCAGCCGCAAATGCTTTCGGCGCCGCTCGGTGGTCTATTTGTTCGCCCGCTTGAGCATGGCGCTTTACAAGAAGCTCGGCTCTACCAGCACAAGCTCCCAGCGGCCCTTGCCTATTGCCGCAGCAATGCATTGAACCGCTTGAACGCAGAAGTTCCTGACGCCCGCATTTGCATCCTATCGGCGGGCAAGGCGTACCAAGATGTAATGCAGGCTTTACAGCTACTGGGCATCGACGCCGAACGCGCTGAGACACTGGGTCTTCGCGTGGCCAAAATCGGCATGATTTGGCCGCTTGATCCAAATTTTGTGACGGAGATCGCCCGCGGTCTGGACGTTCTGCTGGTTGTCGAGGAAAAACGGCCCTTGCTCGAAGACCAGGTCAAGGCCATCTTGTATGACGCGGCCTCCGACGTAAAGCCACGGGTCATTGGCAAATACGCCGGAGCCAACGTTTGGTCGCAGGAACCTGGGCAGCAGCTTATGTCGATGGCGGGTGAGACCGCTCCGCCGCAGATCGCGCAAATGATCGCAGCGCAGCTTGCCCTGTTCCATACGGAATTTTCAATCCCTGTTGCCGCCAGTACTGTGACGTCGACTCCCGGACCTGTACGCCTTCCTGGGTTTTGTTCCGGGTGTCCTCATAATCGCTCCACACGCGTACCCGATGGTAGCCGCGCACTGGCCGGTATAGGTTGCCACACGATGGCAGTGCTGGTGGACCCAGTGCGCACAAACTCGATCTCTCACATGGGGGGCGAGGGCGTCATGTGGCTGGGGCAGCAGCCGTTTACTGATGAAGCCCATGTTTTTGCGAACATGGGTGACGGCACTTTTTTCCACTCCGGGTTTCTAGCGATACGTCAAGCGGTCGCATCCCAGGTTCCCATTACCTACAAATTATTGGTCAATGGTTTTGTTGCCATGACGGGTGGTCAGCCGATAGAAGGCAATCTGAGCGTCCGCCAAACGGTTGAAGGTCTACTGGCGGAAGGCGTCCGCAAGATTGTCGTAGTCACGGATGAGATCGGGAACTACCCACCCGGTGCGCTACCACCTTCAGTGCCAGTTCGCCATCGTAGCGAACTCGAAGCTGTGCAGCGCGAGTGCAGAGATTATCCAAACGTTTCGGTTATTGTGTATCAGCAACCATGCGCTACTGAACGCCGGCGCCTGAGGAAACGAGGTCTCAGCCCGGATCCTGAAAAACGTGCATTTATCAACCCAGCTGTGTGCGAGGGCTGCGGTGATTGCAGCCAGGCTTCAGGCTGCTTATCTATCGAACCACTTGAGACTGTATTCGGTCGTAAGCGACGCATCAATCAAGCGTCGTGCAACAAGGATTTTTCCTGCGTTGACGGGTTTTGCCCGAGTTTCGTGACAGTGCATGGCGGGCGCCTGCGCCAGTCGGATGCGTCCAAGCTTGCCCCTAAGTTGCCGCCACTTAAGACGCCGGAACTACCATCAGCTGATGGTGGCTACGGTGTACTGATCGCTGGCATCGGCGGCACCGGAGTCGTGACCATGGGTCAGATCCTTGGTGTCGCAGCACACATCGATGGCTTACATGTTTCAGTGCTTGATATCACTGGACTGGCTCAGAAATATGGGGCTGTGCTCTCCCATGTGGTAATTTCTCCAAACCCTGTGGACCTGAACGCCGCGCGTATTTCTTCTGGCGCTGCGAATGCTTTGATTGGCTGTGACCTGGTTGTAAGTGCTGGCGACGAAGTACTGTCCAAGCTGCGAACGGACATCACTGGCGCAGTTGTGAATACCGACTTGATTCCCACAGTTGATTTCTCGAGGAATTCCGACTGGTCGCTTGACCCGAAAGCACTGATCAGTCGCCTACAAAACGTGTTAGGTGAGCGTTGCACGGCCATTGATGCCACTGGCTTCGCCACCAAGCTGTTGGGGGACCCCATAACAGCCAATTTATTCTTGCTTGGTGTAGCCTGGCAAAGTGGTTTACTACCCCTCACTCTGGGGTCACTGCAACGGGCCATCGAACTCAACGGCGTGCAGGTCCAAAGCAATCAGTCTAGCTTTGACTGGGGGCGCGCTGCTGTGTGCGACCGGGAGTCGGTTACCCGTCAAGCCAAGTACATACCCGCCCAGACCGATGGCGTTGATACGCCTTCAGACCTTGCAACTCTGGTGCAGCAACATCGCAAGTTCCTATCACTGTACCAAAATCAGGACTACGCACAGCGCTATCAAAGGCTGGTGCAACGCATCGCCATGAAGGAAGGCGTGGTCGCAGGCGAAGACCGATTAGCCAAGGCAGTTGCCCGCAGTTATTTCAAACTTCTGGCCAGCAAAGATGTGTATGAGGTGGCACGCTTACACAGTTCACCCGAATTTCGTGCCGAAATCGAGCGCCAGTTTGAAGGCGACTTCAAGCTTCACTTTCACCTTGGCATGTGGCCGTTTGCAAAGCGCGATAGCAGTGGAAAGCTGATTAAAGGAGAAGTTGGCTCTTGGATGATGGTGGTTTTCAGAGCATTGGCCGGTCTGAGGTTCTTGCGCAATACTTGCCTCGATCCCATGCGCAACTCGCATGATCGCCAGATGGACCGCGCATTGTTGGTTGAATTTGAAAGTGATATCAATTTGATGGTGCAGCGCCTGAGCCGGGATAACCATACAGTCGCACTCAAGCTGGCCGAATTGCCGCAGAAAGTTCGTGGTTTTGGGCATGTTCGAGAAGCGAGTTCCGTCAAGGTAGCCGTTGAGCGCACTGCCCTATGCAAGCTGCTGGAGAACCCGGTTCCCAGTCAATTTTCCAAATCAAACTAATCGAAATTACGACCGTGCTCCTTGTTGAGAGGACAAAAGCGGTGCAACTGTAGATTGGACGGAGTCTGTGGAGGAGTGCTTTATGTCAGATTTATTTGAAAATCCGATGGGTTTGATGGGCTTCGAGTTTGTCGAATTTGCCTCACCAACCCCGGGAATTCTTGAGCCCATATTTGAACGAATGGGTTTTTCGTTAGTGGCACGCCATCGATCCAAAAAAGTCGCTTTATTCCGTCAAGGAAATATTAATTTTATCGTCAACAGCGAACCAAATAGCATGGCGGCTTACTTTGCCGCGGAGCATGGCCCTTGTGCCTGTGGCATGGCATTTCGCGTCAAGGACTCCCACCATGCTTATCGGCGCGCCCTGGAGTTGGGCGCACAACCTATCGAAATCCCTACCGGGCCGATGGAGTTGAATTTGCCGGCCATCAAAGGCATCGGTGGTGCACCGCTGTATTTGATTGACCGCTTTGAAGATGGCAAGTCGATTTACGACATCGATTTCAACTTCATCGACGGCATCGAGCGACATCCGGTCGGTCATGGACTTAAGTTGGTCGATCACCTGACCCATAACGTTTACCGTGGTCGAATGGCCTTCTGGGGCAATTTCTACGAGAGACTGTTCAATTTTCGGGAAATTCGCTACTTTGATATCCAAGGTGAATACACGGGCCTTACTTCGCGTGCTATGACCGCGCCCGACGGAAAAATTCGGATACCACTCAACGAAGAGTCGAAAAAAGGCGGCGGACAAATTGAGGAGTTTCTGATGAAGTTCAATGGCGAAGGTATCCAGCACATTGCACTGATCTGCGATGACCTGATCGCGACCGTTGACAGGCTGGCCAAGGCCGGTGTACCACTGATGACGGCTCCCAGCAAAACCTACTATGAAATGATGGAGGATCGTCTGCCCGGCAATGGACAGCCGGTGTCTGAACTGCGGAAGCGCGGCATCTTGCTTGATGGCAGTACAGAGGGTGGCAATCCCCGCCTTCTACTGCAGATATTTTCAGAAACGCAATTGGGGCCGGTGTTCTTTGAGTTCATCCAGCGCAAGGGCGATCAGGGCTTTGGCGAGGGCAATTTCAAGGCTTTGTTTGAATCGCTCGAACGTGACCAATTGCGCCGTGGTGTCATCAACGCAAAGGACTGATGCCATGAAAATTGACGGCATTCATCATGTTGCCTATCGCTGCAAAGACGCCAAGGAAACTGTGCTTTGGTATCAAAGAATGTTGCACATGGACTTTGTACTGGCCATCGCCGAAGACCTGGTTCCATCAACCAAGGCGCCCGACCCTTATATGCACGTCTTCCTGGATGCCGGGCAGGGAAATGTGCTGGCTTTCTTCGAATTACCAACGCAGACACCGATGGGCCGTGACTTCAATACGCCAGAGTGGGTGCAGCACATCGCTTTCAAGCTTAAAGACCGCGCTGAGTTGCTTGAATTTCGAGCCCACCTCGAAGCGAGCGGTGTTGACGTGCTGGGCGTGATTGACCATAGTGTTTTCCACTCGATCTATTTTTTCGACCCGAACGGACACCGGCTGGAGCTAGCCTGCCCGGACCCCGATGAGGCGCTCCTGCTCGGGCGACTGGACGCCGTAAAGTGGGACATGCTGGAGGAGTGGTCCAGAACTCGTAGGGCGCCCAAGCATGCTTCCTTCCTGCACCAACGCGAGTTCAAGTGATGAGTGCTCCGATTGACGAAACCCATAGCCCGTCATTGCGAAGCTGGGTCGAATCAGCCAATGACCCGACGAGTGACTTCCCGATCCAGAACCTGCCTTTTGGACGATTCCGACGAAGCGGCGAGATCAATTGGCGACTCGGTGTGGCGATCGGTGACCAAGTGCTGGACCTACGCGCTGCCAAACTAATCTCGGGACGCGACATGAGATTGCTAATGCGCATGCAAACGACAGCACGGCGAAAACTACGTTTGCAGATGGTGCGTGGTTTGCAAGTAGGAAGTGAACAGCAGACCGCTTTCCGGGCTGCGTTGTATCCGCAATCCGGGGTCGAACTCGGCTTGCCCTGTGAGATCGGCGACTACACCGACTTCTATACCAGCATCCACCATGCAACCAACATTGGCAAGCAGTTGCGCCCCGACAATCCGCTGTTGCCCAACTACAAATGGTTGCCGATTGGCTACCATGGGCGTGCTTCAAGCATTGTGGCTAGCGGCTCAAGCTTTCATCGCCCTCTGGGTCAGACGCGGTTGGCAGACCAGGACCGCCCCAACCTGGCGCCAAGTCGTCGGCTCGATTACGAACTTGAACTGGCGGCCATCATTGCCCACCCAAATACCTTGGGCGACCGCGTTGACCTGGCGCAGGCAGAAGACCACGTATTCGGCTTGGCGCTGCTCAACGATTGGAGTGCACGTGACATACAGGCCTGGGAGTACCAACCACTAGGGCCGTTCCTAGCCAAGAGCTTTGCCAGCACGCTTTCGCCTTGGGTGGTGACGCTCGAGGCGCTGGCACCCTTTCGCGAGTCTTTTATGAGACCCGAAGGTGATCCACAACCGCTTCCTTACCTTGATGGGGATCGGAATAACGAACGGGGCGCCTTCAACATCGAGCTCCAAGTCTCTCTGCAGACGGCGCAGATGCGGGCCCTTGGCTATGCGGGTGACCAACTCTCGCAATCCAACTACCGCAGCGCATACTGGACGATTGCGCAGTTGGTGACACACCACACGATTAATGGCTGTAATCTGCGCCCCGGCGACCTGCTTGGCACCGGTACGGTGTCGGGCCCAAAGCAGGAGCAAGCTGGTTCACTGATGGAGTTGAGCACTGGTGGTCAGCAGCCCATTCATTTATCCAATGGCGAAACGCGTACCTTCCTGGAAGACGGCGACTGTGTGATTTTGCATGGACATTGCCAGCGAGACGGATTTCGACGTATCGGCTTTGGCGAATGCCGCGGAACCGTGCTTCCAGCAGCATAGAGCTGAGCACACGTCTATTTTCATGCAGCTGCATACCTACTTTCGCAGTTCGGCGGCGTACCGCGTGCGCATTGCGCTCGAACTTAAAAGACTGGACTATCAATCAATCCCCGTGCATCTGCTGCGTGGTGGGGGCGAACAGCATGCGGTCACTTTTGCAAGCCTGAATCCGGCCGAACTGGTGCCGGTGCTAGTCGACGGTGAAGTGACATTGACCCAATCGCTGCCCATCATCGAGTACCTGAACGAGGTGCATCCTGAGCCCGCCTTGCTGCCCTGCGATGCCGCTGGTCGAGCCCGGGTACGTGCCTTGGCCCAGACTATTGCCTGCGAGATTCATCCGCTGAACAATCTGCGTGTTCTTCAATATTTGGAGGCAGGTCTGGGCGCAGATTTACAGACAAGAAACGCTTGGTATGCCCACTGGGTGGGACTTGGCTTTCGGGCGCTTGAGCGCTTGCTCGGCGAGGACGCCAGCAGCGGACTGTTCTGCCACGGCAACACACCGACGCTGGCGGACTGTTGCCTCGTGCCACAAATTTACAACGCTGAACGTTTCGCCATTTCGCTGGCTGCCTACCCAACGATTCTGCGCATCGGACAGAACTGCCGAAACCTGGACGCCTTCCGGCGTGCCGCACCCGACATCCAGGTTGACGCCGGCTAAATAAAATTGGGATGGTTGAACTCGTGCCAAACCCGATTGCATCCTCCAAAAAAACAGCCCGACACCGTAGGGCTACAAGTGGTGACGCAATGCCTGCACCAACGCATCAATATCAGCCTCGCTGTGGTCGGCGAAGGTGGCGCAGCGAATCATACCTTCGGGTCCGGAGCCAATGTAGCTCGACAGGGCAACGTGTACGCCGTCATCAAATAGCAACCGTTGCAGCGCGAGCATGTGCGCGTTTTGTCCCACCGAAAAAGCGGTGATGGGTGCGGGCGTATCGACGATTTCCAATCCAAGCCCACGCAGGCCGTGCTTGAGGCGCTGGCTGATCGCATGCAGGTATTGACGTCGCTCTGGATGGGAACGGGCATAGCGCATGGCCGCCGCAGCGACCAATACCGATACGGGAGAGCCAGCGCTAGCGCCACGTACCGGCGGCAGACTCCGCACGCGAGCCGCGAAATCTGAACTGCAGGGCAACAATCCGCCGTGGGCGCAAAAACCTTTGCTCAAAGTGCCTGCGTGCCAGCCTGTCGAGACGCCACAGTACTCTAGGGCGCCACGGCCGTTGGCACCCACTACACCGTAAGCATGTGCTTCGTCGACAAACAGAATTCCCCCGACTTCGGCTACGCTTTGTGCGTAATTGGCAAGCGGTGGTACACGCCCGGTGGTGGCAAAAACACCGTCAGTGAGTACCAGCGGTCTTTGATTGGCCGCAGAGCATGGGCGCAGTGCGTCATGCAAGCCGTTAGCGTCGGCATGTGCAAAAACTACTACCGGACAGCCACTAAGGCGCGCGGCATCAAACAGACTGAAATGCGCCAGTTCATCGATAAAAATGACGTCAAAATCGGGACGCAGACCCGCTACGGCGGCGAGTCCGCAGAAGTAACCTGAAGGCAGAAAAACGCTGGTCTCAATCCCAAAAAATGCAGCGCCTTCTCGCGCCAACTCTTCAAATACGGGGTCGCTGCCACCCTGCGTCCCGCTGCGCATCTGTGACCAGGGGTGTTCAAGCTCAACAGCCTGGCGACCGGCAGTGCGCAGTTCATCCAAGGTTTGCATCGCCAAATAGCTGCATCCAACGAAGTTGATATACGGTTGCTCATTAATCCAGAGTCTGGCCGATTCGGGGCCCCGCAGGGTTCGACCCGTCAAAAGAGCAGTGGGATGCGTCATATCTGAATCAGTGCGGACTGCTGGCTGGTGCTACGACTCCAGTTCCAGCAACTTTTGCACCACCCGTCGAAACTGTGTAAGCCCCAAATCGGCGGCCATGGAGAGCATTTTGAAACCTGGATCCAGTGCTAGATTTTTTGCTTGGGCCGTAATGATGCCGCGATCCTCTTCGAAAGCGACGGCAATGTTTTGCATGATGCTGCGCGTCACTTCCGGTTGGTCAATCAGAAAGTTATGCGGATGTGCAAAAAAGTAATGGGTGGAGTTCTCGGTCTCTGGGGTAACAGCCTGGCGACCGCGGAACTCAAGCGCATTCTCGCGCCTGCCCGTTTCCCGGGCTTCGATGCCCTGGCCCGCGGGCACCATCCCTGAATCCATGAGCAAAATCCCCGGCACGATGAAGTCGTAAATCATCCAGCGGTCCACCAACTTTCCTTCATAAGCACCAAATTTTTTGGAATACTCCGGCGGCTGCGTGTTAAAGACCCATTTGCTCGTGCGCACGCCACGTTCCAGTCGTTCCACGCTGGGTAGCACAGCGGCATAGTCGGGTGATCCGCCCAAAGTAGTGGGATGCAGGTAAGGCAGGTGCGTAAAGTCCAACAAGTTGTCGCATAACAAGAGATAGTTCACCTCGTAATGGATATGGCCCCCCATGCTGGCCCAAGCCGGGTCGTCCAGATAGTGCGTGTCACTGATCAGAGACTCGTCGGCCAGTGCAGGGTCGCCCATCCAGATCCAAATCCAGCGATGCCGTTCAACTGCCGGAAATGTACGCACACTGAATTTTGGAGGAACTTTTTCCTGAGATGGAATTTCCACACAAGTTCCAGTTTCATCGAACTTCAAACCATGATAGCTGCATCGCACACAGTTGCCCTCACGTCGCCCCATAGAAAGAGGAGCACCACGGTGACAACAACGGTCTTCAAAGGCTATCACTCTGTTCTCAGCATTTCGCCACAAGACAATGGGCACTGAAATAATGGTCCGTGCCAAAAATCCCTCGGCAGAAACCTCGTTGTCCCAGCCAGCGACATACCAACAATTTTTGATAAACATGGATCAGTTCTCAGGTGTGGCCGTTTGTAAGAAGCGCTGTACCGAAAGGGCATGTGCGTTGATGCCCTGGGCCAGCAAAGTCTCTGGCATAGGCTTGCCTTTGATTAGCGAGGCTGAAAATATTGCCAATGCCGGTGCAGTCTGGATACCATAGCCACCCTGACCGGCTAACCAAAAAAAATCTGAAACTTCAGCATCAAACCCTGCGACCGGCGTTCGATCTGAAGCAAATGTGCGTAGCCCCGCCCAGCGCCCCGTTATATGCTTGGGGCGCAACAAGGTCATCCGCTCCAAACGGTCCAATACAACAGCCACATCAAACTCATCAGGTTGCGCATCGCAAGGCGGGGACGGTGTTTCATCGGCAGGCGATGCGAGTATTCGTCCCGCATCGGGTTTGAAGTAAAACTGTTCACCAATTTCCACGGCCAGAGGCCAGTTCTGGATGTCCCAGTTTTGCTGATCCTCGAACACAATAGCTGTGCGGCGCATCGGCGTTAATCCAATTGGCTGAACGCCACAGCGAAGGGCGAAGTCATCAGCCCATGCGCCTGCTGCATTTACCAGCAGTTTTGTAGTGCAGTGGCCGGCTCGGGTGTTGAGTGCCCACTTGGCCTGGCTGTGCTGGGTGGCGTCTACTTGAGCATTGCAAATCACCGTAGCGCCGCGTCGGCGCGCCCCAGCCAAATATCCCTGGTGCAGAGCATGGACGTCGATGTCACATGCGTCAGGTTCAAAAATTCCTGCCTGCGCCGCCTCTGGCCGCAACGCGGGCAAGCGGCCTAGCAGAGAATTGCCCTCGATCCAGCGCAGCTTAGAAGCGCGTGGTGCGACCTCTGCATGTACGGCGTGCAACTGCTCCAGTCCGTCGAGACCTGCAAAGAACAATGTTCCACGCGGCATCAAAAGCGAGCTTTTAGAAAATCCCTCAGCAGGCGTGCTCAAGAAAGAACGACTACTGCGTGACAATGCACGCACGGCGCTGTTGCCGTAGACCTCGCTAAAAAGTGCCGCGGATCTGCCGGTGGTGTGGTAGCCAGGCTGGGACTCTGTCTCCAACAAAAGCACCCGCAGCTCTGGGGCCAGTTCATAGGCAAGTGAGGCGCCCGCCATCCCCGCACCCACTATCACCGCGTCAAAGTCCCCAAGGAAGGGCGTGCCAATGCGGGGGTTGGAAAAAAAGCGAGTCCCGTCTGACACTTTTTACTCGCCTCGATCTTTCGCGGTCAGCTTCACATCCGGCTCGACCATTTCAGACAAGGGTTTGGTCAGCTTCAACTTGCCCAATGGTGGGTTCTCCAAATACATCGCCCGGTACCAAAGGGTAGACAACAGTTCCGCAATTTCCTGTGGCGCTGTTAGAAGCTTCCGCAAATCGTTGCTTCGATGTACATAAACATCGGTGATCAAGCCATCGACCATTGAACCCAAAGCGTAGGCGACGCTCAGGCTAACGTTAGCGTTTTTCCGCGTTTCTGGCAGTCGCCGCGATATGCTCTTCGCGATACGGCGTGTCCAAGCTGTGTTGTGACTATTCCAAAGTGCGCGAAATTCAGGAACTTCGTCGGCGACCTGTATAAGACAGCGCATGAGCCCAGGGTGTTCCTCATAAGCCATGGTCCATACCAAAGTTGGGATATAAATCACATCATAACGGTCTTGTGCTTCGGGGTGTGGTGTTCCTTCCAACTCTTTCAGGAAGTCACCTAGAACTTCGCATGTGACGGTTTTGAGATCAGGAAAATAGTGGTAAAAAAGGCCCGCAGCAATCCCTGCCTCAGTGGCTACGTCGGTCACTTTCATTGCATGGTAGCCAACCTTTTCAAGCACCTTGCGCGCTGCTAGCTTTATCATTTCGCGACGCTTTTGTCCCCGCGCTGTAGAGGGCTCAATCGTGGGTTCTCCGACAATGGACTGAACTAGACTTTGCTTATTTTTCAGGGTTCGACTCGCCAAAACGTGTTACTCCGTAGGACCAAAATTATCAATTTTTTGGTGATGTTGGTTTGTATTTTTGCCTTCACTGCGAGCTAGTTTACCTCAAATTGAATGCAAATTCAACTACACTTAAAATCCTACACACTTGGCGACCTGTCGTGAGGCTCACGCGGCAAGTTCTGCCCGACGCCGAAAGGAATCTTGATGCGCATTTTTGCTGCTTCCTTGTCATGCGAGACAAATACGTTTTCGCCACTCCCCACTGGTTTGTCCTCATTTCAGGAACGCGTTTACTTTCCTAGTGGCACTCACCCTGTTGAAATGATGCACTGTAGCGGCCCACTTTGGGTCGCCCGCGAACGTTGCAGGGAATGGGGATGGGAGTTGTTTGAAGGGCTAGTGGCTTCTGCAATGCCCGGCGGCATCACAACACGTAGCGCTTACGAAACACTTCGGGACCATTTGCTGGCCGATCTCCACCTCGCACTGCCAGTCGACATCGTGGTACTTGGGCTGCATGGCGCCATGGTGGCCGATGGCTATGACGATTGTGAAGGCGATTTGTTGCGGCGAGTGCGTGCGATGGTGGGAACCGAGACCACTATTGGTGCGACGCTCGATCCGCATTGCCATTTAAGCGATGAGATGCTTCAACATTCAAATTTACTGGTGTGCTTTAAGGAATATCCCCATACCGACATCAGAGAACGCTCCCAAGAACTCCTTGAGCTTTGCCGTGCGGCTGCATTGGGCCAGATACGTCCCGTTTCGCAAGTTGTCGACTGCCGCATGATCGCTGTTCTACATACCAATAGAGAGCCTGCTCGCGGGTTAGTTGATAAGATTCAGTCAATGGAGAGATACAACGGAATTCTCTCAATTTCGATTGTTCACGGATTCCCTTGGGGTGACGTGGCTGACATGGGGACGAAGATTCTTGTTTACAACAACGAATACGAAATGGATGGCCTGTCTGTAGCACAGTCTTTGGCCGACGAATTGACAGCTATGCGCGATGAACTTCGTCTGACATACCCAAGTGTTGACGCCGCGATTGATCAAGCACTGGAGCACGACGAGTCACCTGTTGTGCTGGCAGACTCTGCTGACAACGCAGGGGGCGGCGCTCCTGGAGACTCAACCTTCATCCTTCGCCGTTTGCTGGAGCGCAATATTGGCTCTGTAGCCTTGGGGCCTCTGTATGACCCGATGGCTGTTCGCATAGCATTTGAAGCCGGTATCGGTGCCCGATTGCTAATGCGTGTTGGTGGGAAAGTTGGACCGGCTTCAGGTGATCCAATAGATGCCATGTGCACTGTCATGGCCTTGCATCCAGCGATGATGATGACGGGTCTTGCGGGGACGAAAACTCCATTAGGAGACTGTGCTTTGCTTCATTTTGAAGGAATCGATCTGGTCCTGTGCTCAGTACGATGCCAAGGGCTGGACGTGGACCTTTTTACTCAACTGGGATGTGATCCAGCAAGCAAGAAAATAGTCGTCGTCAAATCGTCTCAACATTTTTACGCATCCTTTTCTAGGATCGCAGCGAAGGTCATCTATGTCGACAGTCCAGGTGCGCTGTGCACCAATATCGCGTTACTTCCGTACCAAAAAATTAGGCTGCCCATGTGGCCAATGTAATTTTTTCAAGCGATGAAAACCACCGAACCTCTACTCACAAAGGCTTGTAGCGTATCAGAAGGATGACGCAGACAGCGCCTAATATTCCGGCAATAAAAATCACATTTGCGTAGCCGATTACCGCAGCCAGTGCGGGTGCAACGACGGAGGCAACAGTGCCAGCCATCTGGTTAATCGCGCCCTGGATGGTGAAGTTGGTGCCGAAATCCGGACTCGAAGACGCTTTGTCAATCACCACAATTTTTTGAGCCAAATTAGTCAGGGAAGCGACAACAACGGCAAGCACAACTATCGCTATGGTCATAATTTCAGGGTAACTGTTGGTCGCAATTGGCATTTTTGCAAAACTAAATATCGCGCCGAGTGCGATCATGCTGGTTAGTGCAATGCGTCTTGTAGTCCGCGCGAAGACGTATCCGGCTGCAAGGGACAGCACTGCTGCGATGAGTGGCCCGGCAATGTTGGTCACAACCCCAACGCGAGTCAGGCTCCATCCGTTGTCAACTAGCATTAAGACCAACAGACTGGGTCCCGTGATTCCTGCCAAAGTCATCAACATAATCAGTCCAGTCCATTGGGCGTTGCCTCGGTAGCGGAAGAATGCTATCAGCGCATATAGCATTGACTTAGCTTGACCCGACGGCTGAGCTTCAGTTGGCTGGGAGTCCGGTTCCTTAAACAGAAACATCATTGGTATGGGAAGCAGCGTTGCAATTACAAGCAGCCAAACCGACCCTGCCCACCCAATCGTGTCGTAAAGAGCGAGCAGCATTCCACCTCCTAGCACCATTCCCAGCATGAAGCCGGCCGACATGTACCCGTTTGCCGTGGGAATCTCACTTTGCGCAAGGATCTTGACGGCGAGGCCATCTTGGGCAATATCGCGGAAGGAAGCCGACAGGCTGGCCACAACTAGGCAAACGAAAACGGCGTAAAAATCTTCTTTCGGCTGAAAAGCTAGCAAAGCAAGCAGACTGATTCCGCATAAGCCTTGCATCAGGAGATACCAGCCCTTATAGGTCGGCATCCCAAAAAGACGAACTCTATCCACCAAGGGCGCCCACAAGAACTTGAACATGAACAGAAAGCCGGCTGACCCCAATATGCTTATCTGGGCCAACTCCACGCCAGATCGCCTCAGAATCGCGACAAGAGCGACACCGGTGAATCCGTAGACAACCCACCGGGAAGTCATTAGAAGCGCCAGCATCAGGTATTTTGGTTTGAGAGTCCAACTTTTCATACACATTCTCCACTTTTCTTACAGCCAGTTTGTACCAGCAAACGCGAGTTGGGAGGTGGTTTAGGTCCCCCACAAATTTTTCAAAGGATCTCTTGCGAACTTTGAAAAACTAGAATATAGTTGAAACTGAATTCAACGTCAAGTCTATGAAGTGTCGGATTCACCCGCTATGGCGGTGTTTGGAAATCGCGATTTCAACAATCAACAAAGGAGAACAACATGACGCAAAGCAACCGGTTTCGTTTAACCATGATCGCGGTGGCAGTAGCAGCCACCGCAGCATCGCACGCCCAGGAGAGTCCCCAGGCTGACTCAACTGACTCCAGTGCTCTTGAAAAGGTGACCGTCACTGCGACCAAGCGAGAAGTGGTACTGACTGACGTATCCCTCGGAATTTCGTCTGTTTCTGGAAAAGCACTGGAGGCTCGGAGCATCGTCTCCTTAGAAGATCTCGGTGCAAGTGCTCCAGGGATGAACATCATCAAGACAAGCCCCGGTGACAACCTGCTGGTGTCACGCGGCATCTCAACTACTCAAACGACGAGCATACAAAGCGGGCCGGCTGTTGGCGTTTACATCGATGAAATACCACTAGTAGGATTGAGCTCAGGCGTACCAGACTTCGGTTTATGGGACGTGTCTCGGGTCGAAATGTTGCGTGGGCCGCAAGGCACGCTTTATGGCGAAGGCGCTATGGCAGGGACGATCCGGATCATTTCTAACGCGCCGGATTCAAGCAAGCTTGCGGGGAAAGTCCAACTAACAGGATCGGGCGTCGCCAGCGGTTCGGCTGGGCAAAGCGTGCGTTCAATGATCAATATTCCACTGTCTGAGGGTGCGGCTGCACTACGTGCAACGGTCTCTTACAACAAGGATCCAGCCTGGATTGATGCGCCTGAGCTAGGCCTGAAAGACATCAATACGCGTCAGCAAAACGACTCCCGCGTAGCTCTTCGATTGACCCCGAATGGCAAGCTAAAAATAGACGCCAGTGTGTGGCAACAAAGTTCAAATTCTGTTGCCAGTAACAATCAAACATCACCCGGCGTTTACTCTCCAACCAGTTTGGGAATCATTAGCGGTGCCGGAATAGCACCGATTGCGAATGGGCAACTGAACACTGACAACCGCCGCAGTAACTCAGCTAATCTGACCGTAAATTATGAGTTTAGTGATTTCAGTTTGGTTTCTGCAACTTCACACACTTCTCAAAGAGCGGATTTCACAACCGATAGCAGGGATACCTTGCCTATCGCGTTGGTAGCTTTGGGCGTGCCAGCCGGATCGGTACCTTATGTGTTGGGTGGCACATCTGTATCGAATATGCGATTGAGAACGCTAGATCAAACCAGCCAAGAGCTGCGGTTGGTCTCCAATGGAGACCAACGCCTAAACTGGAGTGTAGGCGGGTATTTCCAAAAACTTGACCGCCATGTAGACAACTACTGGAACATCAATGTTCCATTGGTATTGGGGCCAGCAGACAATAGTCTCGTGATTTCCGATACGAGTTCGAAGTCCAGTGCATACTTCGGAGAAGCCGATTGGAAGGCAACGGATACGATAACCTTGACCGGGGGGCTGCGCGCTTATAAGGATGATCGGTCAGCAACTGCAAATGTGACTAAGTTCTCAAATGTCTTCGGAGTGCCGGTGGGCGTTTACGGACCTACCACGGTCACGGAACAGCAGACCACTTACAACGCAATTATTTCGTGGAAGCCCAATGACAAACTAAACTTGTTCGCGCGCGCAGCGACGGGTTTCCGTTCTGGGGGTCCCAATTTGTGGGTCCAGGATCCAGTGAACATTCCAAAGGAATTCAAGCCTGAAAAAATTCAGAGCCTTGAGGTTGGCCTAAAGGCCAATCCAACGCTGTGGTTGGTGGCTAATACTTATTTGTTCACAAATCAGTGGAACGATAAGCAGATTGGTATCTCTACGCCAAATGGGCTCTACGACTATATTGCCAATGCTAGTACTGCGCAGTCGCAGGGAGTAGAGTTTGAATTTCAGGTCTACCCCACAAAAGGGCTTAGCTTGATTGGTGCCTTGACCTATACGAACGCAACCATCACTCAGGATGTACTAGATTCAAGAGGACGGGTGGTAGCCAAGAGTGGCAATCAACTCCCCTATGTATCGCCGTGGGAACTTAAAGCCGCAGCTGATTACCGGTGGCCCATGGAGCAGGGTGGCACTGGAGTGGCTAGCCTAAGTTACGTTTATCGCAGTGATAATTTTTCGGAAATATCAAACGTTGCATCAACTGCCAATGGAAGCCTAAATCAGACCAATATTCGGGCAGGAGTCGAGTCTCCTAAGAAGACCTGGGGTATTTACGGCTACGTCAAAAACTTAACAGACTCGCAAAGCATAACCACCATCCAACAAGCTGCGTCCTCCGGATATGGGGTTCGTTATCCAAGCTATATCCAACCGCGCACTATTGGTGTGGAACTTCAAAGCTCATTCTGAGTGTTGGCGCCGATGAAATTAGCTTAGTGCTGAGCATGGGCTCTTCCCAAGATTGGGAAGAGCCCATTTTCCACCTCATCGGGCGTCGGTTTTGGCATAGAAAGTAAAAATGTCTACATTGTATAAATCTGGTTTTCCCAGGCGGATTGCTCCCTTTTTCCGCCAACTGGGGGGAGAACTTCTGATCGTGCTTTTTGCCGGTTTAGTCTGTTCGGGAGCATCACTGGCTAGTGCTACACCTGACGAACGCGATGGGCAACTGCTAGACGAATTGATCGGGAAATACGTCTCGTCCGATGGCGCTCCAGGCGCGGCAGCGGCATTGGTTCGGCGTGATGGGAGCGTGACACTGCGCGCTTACGGTGTCGCCGACTTGGCGACCAAGCGCCCGGTAGATCCTGACAAGACAGTGTTTAGGATCGGATCTATCAGCAAGACTTTCACTGCTATTGCCATTTTACAAATGGTAGACGAAGGTAAATTGGAACTCGAAGCGGATGCCAATCGATACCTCAAGGGAGTGCAGATTCCCGCCGGGGCTTCGCCGGTAAGGGTTCTTGACCTGCTAACGCATCGAGCCGGGTTTGATGGCGAACTTACTGACGTTGGGTTAGACGATCGTTTGGCTGCAACCGAATCACCCAACCGAAGATTGCAGGGTGACATTATTCGTATCAGGCCCGCAGGGATGATCACCTCTTACGACAATATGGCATGGGGACTGCTCGGCCAAATCGTGGAATCCGTTGATGGAATGCCCTATGCGCAGGCCATAACAAAGAGAATTTTTCTGCCACTGGGGATGAGCAGATCAGCGGTGGGACTCCCATCTGATTTGGCGAATGTCGCGACACCGTACGAGGTCGGTAGTGATGGGAAACCGCGCGCCAAACCACAAATATATCTTCGTCACGGATGGCAGGGCGCAGGTGACATTAGCACAACAGCCGCTGACATGACGCGACTTCTACAAGCCTTGCTGGCCCAAGGCGTCTACCCCGGTGGGCGTCTCCTCAAAGCTGAAACTTTTAAACTCCAAACCGACACCTCGCGATTCAGCTTTCATTCGGGAGTGCACGGAACCGGCCTGGGAGTGTATGGTTTGGGAAATATCAAAAACGGTAGCTTTGGCCACGGTGGCACCATCCGGGGCTTCAATGCTTCTCTAGTGTTCCTGCCAAAACAGGATCTAGCGTTTTTTGCTGTGATGAATTTAAACAGTCCTGCACCAGAAATGTCATTGCGAGGCTTGTCTGATTACCTCGCACACCCACCGGGAGTGAGTCTGATTGATCCGACCGATTACATGACGATCGAGTTGCCTTACCGCTTAGAAGGGCTCGTTGAGCCTAACAGCCAACCATCGATTGCATCGACACTGCCGCCGCAAGACGGACCAAAATGGAACGGACGCTACAGCGGCCTACGGATGGAAAGTTATGAAGCACTGTTGCCGCGCCTGGCCGTTGCATTGCTACTACAGCCGAAAACGGTCCGCACACAGCCAGATGGCACTTTGTTTATCAACGCGACCGGACCCTATCGGCAGACTGGTCCGGATTTGTATTCGCTTGACAAACCCGCAGGTCCACTGCTCAGCACCGTCGGGTTCTCACAGTTAGGTTCAGATATTGTTATGGGTCCGCATACACTTCAGCTCAGCCGCCGGCTTTCGTGGTACGAGCGTCCGATATTTACGGTCGGGGGATTGTTGTTCGCGCCAATCATCTTGTTTATTGCAGCGTTGCTGCGTCGTCGCAACGCCGACCAAAGAGATAGGCAAATTGAACGTATTCAAGCCTGGTCATCGCTCTTTTTCTTGGTTGGAATCGGCCTAGAACTATCGATTGCTTCAAGTTGGCACAGGATCGACTCCTTTCGCTGGATCGTATCGACTTGGCGAATAGCGTTGGGGGTGGCTTTGCTGGTCATCTTGGCTTCGGCACTTCTCTTACTAAAGCGCGCATATATTTCGTTGACACAGGTAGAAAAAAGCAATCTGCATCCAGGGAGCTTCTATGCGAGTGCAATGTTTTTGTTGGTACTGTGGATTTGGTTTGCTGCTATCTATTGGCAGGTTCCATCCCGTATTTTTTGAAGCAAGCGTTAGCAACCAATAGCAGCGCGAAGCATTCGCCAGTGCGATTGTTTTCATTGAATCTTAGCAAGCTCCCACTGAGACTTGCCACCCGAAACTTGTTTATATAAGGAATTACTGTGCTGATAATTTTCGCTCGAATCATCGTGTCCTGCGCTTGCATTCTGGGAATGGCACTTCCGCTGGCACCCATCACCGCGCACGCTCAAACGGCTATGAGCTCAGCCAGCCAGAGCGCATCTGCGTCGCTGCCCACTGCTGTGGACCCCATAGTCCACCGCCGCAAAAGAAAATAGAGCCCCCGCCCGAGATGCCCAAGGTGCAGGCGCCGCCACCGCCCTTTGTACCGCCGCCAGATACCCCACCGCCGGTGTCCAGCACTGCACCTACGATTCAGTCGGTGGCCACACCGCCGCCCACGCCACATGTGATTGCGCCACCTTGACCTCCCCCTCCTGCACCGCCAGCGCCGACGGCGCCTCCTGCGCCACCACCTGCGCCCCCGGCACCCAAGACGATTGGCGTCTTATGCCCGACCCAAGTTGCGCCCGAGATGCCCAGACGCGCGCTTCAAGACGGCACGCAAGGCGTGGTCAAGGCGCAAATCGTGCTCAAAGGGGGCGTGGTGCAGGATGTCACTATCCTGGCCGGTCCACGCGTGTTTCACGCCGCAGTGAAGGCGGCCATCATGCAGTACAAGTGTGTGGCCGATGGCGCAGGCGCTGAAGTGACTGTGACGCAGGAATTTAATTTCAAGATTGATTAGGGCGATCAGCGTAAACTTTTTGCAAGTCACGCTTTAGGATGTGCACAAGGTCTGCCAATGCAATTAGTTAAGTGGAAATCAAACAGTCGGCGCAAAGTGAAATCACTCAAGCCCACTTGATTTTTCAATTTAGGCTGAGTGAAAATGCGGAAAAAAACCAGTTTGTTGCATAATGCAACAAAATTAGGTATTACACGATTTATTACACGGTCAATTTTTACCCGTATAAGTCATTGATTTATATAGGTATTTCAAGAACCTAGTTTTCTGTTAATCCGTAGGTCCCTGGTTCGAGCCCAGGTTGAGGAGCCAACTCATAAAGCATTGAATTTTTCAGTGCTTTCCGGGTATCACTCTGCCCCACCTACAAATATCTCACGCATTGCCACCACGCGCTTTGACCCTTTCATCACAATTTGGGTTTCCAGTGAACATAGAGCCCAGAGTAATAGCCAAAGGAAGTATTTTGGCTGATGATGTTTGACCTTGGCGCGAAGTTAACCCAGTAGCTCCTAGCGTAATTTTGATAATCACTGCGTCAACTCACCAAAAACGCGATTACTCGTATCGGTTTTGATGTACGCTTTAACAATATGGAAAATTTCAACTGCTACTTCCTGGACATCAACAGTATGACGCCCGGCGAATACTGGCGCCAGGTTGCTACGCGCTTTGGCTTAGTGCAATAGTCGGCTATGTTTCTTGGAATTGATCTAGGCACCTCTGCCATCAAACTCTTGCTGCTGGACGATACGCACCAGATCCGCGCCACGGCCGACGCGCCGCTCCTTCTCCAACGCCCGCACCCCACCTGGAACGAGCAAGACCCGCAGGACTGGTGGCTTGCGTTGGAGCAGGCAGTGGCGCAGGTGCGCTCGAAGCATCCGGGCGTGTGGTCGCGTATCCAAGCCATAGGCCTTTCGGGCCAGATGCACGGGGCAGTGGCGCTCGATGCAAACAACCAAGTTTTGCGCCCCGCCATTTTGTGGAACGACGGACGCTCGGGCACGCAATGCCTGGCGCTGGAGGATACAGAGCCCCGGTCTCGCATCATCACCGGCAACCTGGCCATGCCCGGCTTCACGGCGCCCAAGCTCTTGTGGATGCGCGACAACGAGCCCGCGCTTTTTGCCGAAACCCGCCGCGTCTTGCTGCCCAAAGATTGGTTGGGCTTGCAACTGACGGGCGAAGCGGTAAGTGAGATGTCCGACGCTGCTGGCACGCTGTGGCTGGACGTGAGGCAACGCGCCTGGAGCGATGTCATGCTGAAAGCCTGTGGCCTGACCACGGAGCATATGCCGCGCCTGATTGAAGGCAGCCAATCGCGTGGTACCTTGTTGCCTTCGCTGGCCCTGCGCTGGGGTTTGTCCGCCAGCGTGATCGTTGCTGGCGGCGGGGGTGACAACGCGGCTAGCGCAGTCGGCGTGGGCGCGACCCGGCCTGGCGAGGGCTTTGTGTCTCTGGGCACATCAGGCGTGGTGTTTTTGGCAACCGACGCCTACCAGGCCGCGCCCGAATTAGCGGTGCATGCTTTTGCCCATGCGCTGCCCGGACGCTGGCATCAGATGTCGGTCATGCTCAGCGCGGCCAGCGCTTTTGGCTGGATCACGCGATTGACCGGAAACACTGACGAAGCCCACGTTGCGCAGGCAGTGCAAGCGCTTAGCCCTGCGCAAATGGCCCGGGCACCTTTGTTTTTACCTTACCTTAGTGGCGAGCGCACGCCGCATAACAACCCGCAGGCTAGCGGAAGCTTTGTTGGCCTGCGCGGCGAACATGGCGTCGCCGACTTGGCCTATGCGGTAATGGAAGGCGTGTCTTTTGGATTGATGGACGGCCAGACTGCAATGTGTCCAGAAGGGCTGGGACGCGACAGAACAGCGCTGCATTTGGTGGGTGGCGGTGCCCGTAGCGATGCTTGGGCGCAACTGCTGGCCAGCGGTTTGCAGCGTCCACTTAAGCGGCCCGCCGGAGCCGAAGCCGCTGCCGCGCTGGGCGCTTCGCGCTTGGCTTGGATGGCGCTCGGCGCCAGCGAGGCGGAGGTTTGCACCCCACTGCCCGCAAGCGCCAACTTTGCCCCAGATGCCGCGCAGACTGATCTGCTGGCCCCGCGCTATGCCCGCTTTCGCGCTCTGTACCCGGCATTGCATCCGAATTGCTAAGCGCTAGCGCTTGGCCCAAACCCCGGACCCCGGGGCCTCTATATGGTTCACAGAGCAATCACCGAAAAATCTGGGCGGACCAAGCAACCTAAGGCAGGCAGCCCGGCTCCTAAGCAGTTGGTCTTAGCTTTTCGCTTAAAGGCTTGGGCGACAATCCTGCCGGGGAACGAAAAATACTTGGCACCGATGGCGGAATAGACGGCCTGGCGACGGCTTTAGTCTGCAGCCATTTGGGCATGCCTACGCAATTGTTTGAAAAAACGATTGCTCTCCGAAGTGGGGGTTGGTGTACAACTGGGGCCCAGCGCTGCGCGTTTACGTGAAGGCTCCGGCTTGGGTGCAGCGCTTGGAGACCGTACAGATTCTATTTTGAGCTTCTTTCAAGCACTAACCCGCGTAAGCTAGAAAACATTAAATTGAAGTTTTAGCCCAAACATCTGTTCAGTCGTTTTTTGCTGTCATAGATGAAGGGTTTCGACCCGAAGCGGTCTTAGGGATTTGCGCACTCACCGACCTCAAGCCGACTTTCATCAGGTCCGGTTGAGTTTGCGCCACTGTTGCCAAACGACTTTCCTACAGCTTTTGACAATCTTCGCGATGTCGAGCGCCGATACCCATCGCATGTGTGGATAAACCATCGCGGCACTGAATTGGTCTGCCGCATGTAGCAGTCAGTTGACGCCCCGACCGAAATGATAGGTAAAAACCCTGATTGATTTATTTAATGATTGAAATACCATAAGCCCTTCATTTCTGTGAATCCCGCCATGTCCACCAACGTCACCATTGCTGAAATCGCGCGCAACGCGGGCGTGGGAACGGCAACGGTGGATCGGGTATTGAACGGGCGCACGGGCGTGAACTCGGAAACTGAGCGCAAAGTCCTGCAGGCCATTGACAGTTTGGGGGCGCCAGCGGTCACGCGCGGCCGCCCGCGCACCAAGGGAAATTGGAAGTTTGCTTATGTGCTGCCCGCCGGGCAATCGCATTTTCTGGATCAGGTGGAGCGGCAAATTGCCCAAGCCGCCGGTGATTTCCGCCATCAGCACATTACCGGGATAACCTACCGTTTTGACGCGCAGGATCCAGCGCAATTTGCGCTGGACTTGTCTCGCGTCACAGACTGCGATGCCATCGTATTGCTTGCACCCGATGCGCCAGCCGTCAAATTAGCGATTAATGACCATGTGCGTGCAGGGGTGCATGTCTTGAGCCTTTTGAGTGACGTGGCCGGCTCTATGCGCCAAGCCTATGTTGGTGCAGATTCGCGTGCGGCCGGTCGGACTGCAGGCCTGCTGTTGGGCCGAATGGCACGAGAGCCACGACGCAATGTGCTTTTGCTCTTGTCGCAGGCCACGCGTATGTCCAATGAAATTGAACGTCGCATCGGCTTTGTTCAAGTCATTGAAGAGCGCTTCCCTGGGCTGGAGGTGCTGCGTATCATGGACTTGCCCGTTGACGATAACCAGACCTTCGAGTTTTTGAGCCATTTCCTAACCCAGGATTTGGACCACAAGCGCCTTGGCGGTGTGTATACGGTGGGTAGTGCTAGTGCTGGCATCGCTGCTGCCCTACGGGATTTGGACCTGACAGACGATGCGCCTTTGCTGGCGCATGATCTGACCAGCCAGCACCAGGCGATGCTGGTGAACGGAAGTTTGGCCTATGTGCTGCATCAGGACGTGCATTACTGCGTTTTGGCTGCGGCGCGCACCCTTCGGGGTTTGTGCGAAAGCATTCGCGGTGCGCCCAGTGTGGTGCAACCGCGGGTAGAAATCTTGACTGCCGAGAATCTACATTGATACGGTGGCTGGATGTGTGTTGGTGTGTGTGACTCCATTTATTACCCTTAAGGAGACTTGTTAATGAGGAAATTATTGAAAAAGCTGCCTGCACTTGCGTCTATTGCGCTTGGTGCGGCATTGAGTGTGGGGACTGCCCAGGCACAGGACAAGACCATTACGCTTTGCTGGGCGGCATGGGATCCGGCCAATGCACTGGTGGAGCTTTCCAAAGACTTCACTGCCCAAAGCAAAATCAAAATGAAGTTTGAATTTGTGCCATGGCCAAACTTTGCTGACCGGATGCTCAACGAGCTCAACTCTAAAGGCAAATTGTGTGACCTGATCATTGGCGACAGCCAGTGGATCGGCGGTTCGGCTGAGAGCGGCCATTACGTCAAGCTCAATGACTTCTTCGCCAAAGAAGGCATCAAGATGACCGACTTCGCACCCGCTACGGTGGTCGGTTATGCAGAGTGGCCCAAGAACACGCCCAACTACTGGGCGCTGCCCGCCATGGCTGACGCGCTGGGTTGGACCTACCGCAAAGACTGGTTCGGCAAGCCCGAAATTCAAGCCGAATTCAAGAAGAAGCACAACCGCGATCTGGCTCCACCGAAAACATGGACCGAGTTCAAACAAGTGTCCGAATTCTTCCAAGGTCGCGAGATCGATGGCAAGAAAGTCTATGGCGCCTACATCTTCACCGAGCGCGGCTCTGAAGGCATCACCATGGGCGTGAGCAATGTGTTCTACCCGTTTGGCTTCAAATACCAGAACCCATCCAAGCCTTATGACCTGGATGGCTATGTCAACTCGGCCGATTCGGTGCGCGCACTGGAGTTCTACAAGTCGCTTTACAAGGGCAGCACGCCTCCCGGTATGACCAACTCCTATATGGGCGAAGGTCTGGACGCATTCAAGTCTGGACAAGTGGCCATGATGATGAACTGGTTTGCCTTCTTCCCGGGCCTGGACAAAGATCCGCAAGTCGGTGGCGCGAAGATTGGTTACTTTGTGAACCCGTCAGACAAAGCCAAGGGTGTGCAACTGGGCGGCCAGGGCATCTCGGTGGTGTCGTACTCGCCCAACCGCAACGAAGCGCTGCAATA
>Ga0114964_10000708_pt1 | contig 25079 bp, 29 predicted proteins | sample C_131016_MF_Meta_FD_92638 | JGI IMG/M metagenome (GOLD analysis project Ga0114964, IMG submission 92638) | Freshwater microbial communities from Lake Croche, Canada to study carbon cycling - C_131016_MF_MetaG | ecosystem: Environmental > Aquatic > Freshwater > Lake | place: Lake Croche, Canada...
AGCGCTGTTGGTTACGCTTGCGGTGTATGTCTTCTCCCGGGATGTGGAGCGAATCCACCCATAAAAAATGGCCCGCAAAACGGGCCATTTTCGTCGTTGGTAAAGCGTGGAACACTCAACGCTTCGAGAACTGGAAGCTCCGGCGCGCTTTCTTGCGGCCATATTTTTTACGCTCGACGGTACGGCTGTCGCGGGTCAGGAAGCCTGCCTTTTTCAGCACGCCACGCAGTTCTGGCTCGAAATAGGTCAGTGCCTTCGACAGTCCATGGCGAACGGCACCCGCTTGTCCCGAAAGACCACCGCCGGCAACGGTAACCACCACGTCATACTGAGCAACGCGCGAGGCGATGCCGAAAGGCTGCTGCAAGATCATGCGGAGCACTGGACGGGCGAAGTAGACTTCCAAAGCGCGCTCATTGACCGTGATTTTGCCAGAACCTGGCTTGATCCAGACGCGGGCAACCGCGTCCTTGCGCTTGCCGGTAGCATAAGCGCGGCCTTGCTTGTCGAGCTTTTGGACATGACGGGGAGCCTCGGCGGCTTCCACGGGCGATCCCTTGAGATCGGCTAAAGATTGAAGCGTTTCGGCCATGATCAGGCGCTCCTCACGTTCTTGCGGTTCATCGCGGCGACATCGAGAACGACTGGCGTCTGTGCGATATGCGGATGCTCGGCGCCGCCATAGACGCGGAGATTGCTGAGCTGCTGACGACCCAGCGGGCCACGCGGCAACATGCGCTCAACGGCCTTTTCAACCACGCGCTCAGGGAAGCGACCATCAAGAATGAACTTTGCGGTCCGCTCTTTGATGCCACCTGGATAACCCGTGTGGTGATAATAGACCTTTTGTTCGCGCTTGCGACCCGTCAAAACGACCTTATCGGCGTTAATGACGATGATGTTGTCGCCGCAATCGACGTGCGGGGTGAAGATCGGAAGATGCTTGCCGCGCAAACGCAGGGCGATGATCGTGGCAAGACGGCCTACGACAAGGCCCTTGGCGTCGATCAGCACCCATTTCTTCTCGATCTCGGCAGGCTTAGCCGAAAAAGTGCTCATGGGACGAATTCCAAAGTAAGGCGCCGACCTGTAAAAGCCCGGCGCGTATGAAGGTTCGGAACGGTTGCCCGTCCCTTGCGATAGGGATCGAATAGGGGAAGTCGACCGCCCCGTCAATCACTCAAGAAACATAAAAAGCCAAAATTTCGACTATTTTTCCGTATGTTATCATATGCGGTATTAGAATACCTTAATTATGACCTTGGGATCGCGTAAGTCGCCGTGACATGCGCTACGGGTTCGGTTGACCCTTCCGACACCAGAATTGCCTCTCCTACCGCCAGCCTTTTTCCGATCTTAAGATAGCGACACTCCGCGATCATCGCATTAGGAGCCGGTTTTTTAAGAAAATTGATCGAAAAATTGGTTGTTACCGCCAGAGACACCTCGCCTATTGCCCCCAAAAGCGCCACATAAAGCGCCACATCGGCCAATGCCATCATAGCGGGACCGGAAATGGTTCCACCCGGCCTAAGCTGGCTTTCATGGTAGTCCATCCGCATCCTGCAGGTGCCATGGCCAATATCCAGCACCGCGAAAACCTCGCCATGAATGAAGAGTTGAGGAAAATCACGCCGTAAAAACGCGTCGATTTCGGACACCGACAAGGCAGGGGATTGGGTAAAACTCACCACTGAAAATGCCTCTCTCATGTCAATCGCTCGTTCAAGGGGGGTGTACCAAACTTGAACGCGTTACTCTATCCCGAACGCGTGAACGATTCCCACCTTGACGTTCCGGCGATTGAGGACGACCTTAACGGCATGATCGATCAACCGACCCTCGCCATCAGCGAACATGACGGATATGTCATTGTGACGCTCAACCGTCCAGCCTCGCGCAATCCCCTGTCGGAATCGATGCTGGATGCCTTGAAGGCCAGTTTTGCGAGCCTTGCGCCACGTCGCGACATTCGTGCGATCCTTTTGAATGCCAATGGCCCGGTTTTCTCGGCTGGCCACGACCTTAAAGAGATGACCGCACACCGGCAGGACGCGGATCGGGGACGATCCTATTTTACGGACATTCTGGGCCGGTGTTCAACGCTCATGCAGTCGATTCTCGCCTTGCCCCAACCGGTGATTGCCGTTGTTGAAGGCATAGCGACCGCTGCCGGTTGCCAATTGGTCGCCTCGTGTGATCTCGCAATCGCCGGCGCAGATGCAAAATTTTCGACCCCCGGCGTCCATATCGGCTTGTTCTGCTCTACCCCGATGGTAGCGCTTTCCCGCACTGTAAGCCGCAAACACGCGATGGAGATGCTGCTGTTGGGCGAGATGGTCTCGGCGGAAGAAGCTTTGCGTTTCGGCCTCATCAACCGCGTCACCCCAGCTGGCGCGGCGTTGGAGGAGGCAGAAAGGATGGCGCGACGCATCGCGTCTAAATCACCGCTGACCGTTTCCATCGGCAAGCGGGCCTTTTATGAGCAGGCGGACATGACGCTCGACGAGGCCTATCGCCACGCTTCGCGTGTGATGGTGGAAAACATGCTGGCGCGGGATGCGGAAGAAGGCATCGGCGCGTTTATCGACAAACGCGAACCGCACTGGACCGGCCAATGAGTTTTGACCCCACGCGCCATGACAGCTATCCGGATGATGTGATCCACGGCATTTTAAAATCGGTAAAAACCATCGCGCTGGTCGGATTTTCCAGCAACCCTGTAAGGCCGAGCTATTTTGTTACCAAATACCTGATCGAGCGGGGCTATACACTGTATCCGGTCAATCCGGGACTGGTCGGACAGGAATTTTTCGGCGCGACAGTCTATGCGACGCTGGCTGATATTCCCGTGCCCATCGATATGGTAGAAATCTTCCGCAATTCGGAAGCAGCCGGCCCCATCACCGACGAGGCTTTGGCCCTTCCCTCACATCCAAAAGTCCTCTGGATGCAATTGGGGGTCAGAAACGATAACGCGGCCGCCAAAGCCGAAGCCGAGGGTCTAACCGTTATCATGAACCGTTGCCCAAAAATCGAATATGGTCGATTTTCCGGCGAAATCGGTTGGAACGGCGTGAATACCGGACTGCTATCATCCAAACGGCCGACCCTTGGGGCCAAGAGTTGGCAGAAACGGGTCATTTGAGTTTAGGTTCGAATTCAACCCAGTTCTTTGTTCAAAAACGCCATAGTCCGCGACCACGCAAGCTTCGCCGCTGTCTCATTATAGCGTGCCGTGTTGGTATCATTATTAAAGGCGTGATCGACGCCGTCATACATATACATCTGATATCGCACCTTTGCCGCCTCTAGCGCTGTTTGATAGGCGGGTATTCCGGCAGCAATGCGTTGATCCAGTCCGGCATAATGCAGCAGCAAGGCGGCCTTGATGCCGGCTACACGCTCGGCGGGCGGTTGCGGGCCATAATAAGCGACCCCCGCCCTTAGCAAAGGCTCACCGGCGGCAACGCGGTTCACGATACCACCGCCCCAGCAAAACCCGACGGCTCCGACTTTACCGCTCGATTGGGGATGCGCGTTCAAAAAACGCACCGCCGATATCGCCCGCGCCTCGGCCACTTCTCCCGTTAATTTACCGAACATATCGCGGGCTTTATCTTCATCCTCGGGCGTGCCGCCATCGGGGGATAAAACATCGATGCCGTATGCCAAATAGCCCTCAAGGGCCACCCGCCGCGTGATGTCTTTGATATGCGGATTAAGACCGCGATTTTCATGGATCACTAAAACAGCGGGAAGTTTGCCTGCGCCCTTCGGATAAGCGAGATAACCGGAGAGCGAATGCACGCCGCCGTCGACCAGAACCTCCTCATGGGTCTCAAGCCTTGCGTCATCCGGCTTGATGGTTTCGGCCAAGGCGTAATTGTTGTGCAGCAGTGGCAACAGCGCCAGTGCCGCCGCAGACGATCCCGCCAGTTGGGCAAGCCCCGACATGAACGCGCGACGGTCCATTCCACCATGGGTGAACGTATCGTAAAGCGTTATAATATCACGGGAAATAACTGGCTTTTCGTGAGAAGGCTTGTCTTGCATCGCGGAACTCCTTGACCGGCTTGACGGTGATAACGGGCTGATCTTTCATCGATGACCAAAATGTGACGAGGATAAGACATCGCCCAGTTGACGTTCGCACAATCGTTCTCTAAAAAGAACGTACGGACTGATTTAACTGATTTACGCACGCTAACACCCAACGCAGGACAAGCCGATGACCGCACAGCATACCCCCGGATTTTCAACGCTTTCGATCCACGCCGGCGCCGCACCTGATGCTGCTACTGGTGCCCGCATCACCCCGATTTACCAGACCGCATCCTTCGTGTTCGATGATGTGGATCATGCCGCTTCGCTTTTCGGCTTGCAAGCCTTTGGCAATATTTACACACGCATTACGAACCCCACCAATGCCGTCCTGGAAGGCCGCGTCGCAGCGCTTGAAGGCGGCACAGCCGCGCTCGCCGTTGCTTCCGGCCACGCCGCTGAATTTCTTGTTTTCCATACATTGCTGCAACCCGGCGACGAGTTTATCGCTTCCAAAAAGCTCTATGGCGGTTCAATCAACCAATTCAATCACTCGTATAAAAGCTTCGATTGGCGCGTAAAATGGGCTGATCCAGATGATTTATCGACCTTCGAGGCGGCGTTATCGCCCAAGACCAAGGCGATCTTTATTGAATCCATCTCCAATCCGGGCGGTGTGATCACTGATATTGCAGCCATTGCCGCCATCGCCAAAAAGGCCGGCGTTCCGCTCATCGTCGACAACACATTGGCCACCCCCTACCTGATCAAGCCGTTCGAGCATGGCGCCAATATCATCGTGCATTCGGCCACCAAATTTTTGGGCGGCCATGGCAACTCGATCGGTGGCGTTATCGTGGATGGCGGTAACTTCGATTATGTTTCATCCGGCAAATATCCGATCCTTTCCACCCCGCGGCCTGAATATAATGGCTTGGTGATCGGTGAAACCTTTGGCAATTTCGCTTTTGCGATAGCAGCCCGCGTGCTGGGCTTGCGTGACCTTGGGCCTGCTTTGGCACCGTTCAATGCCTTCCTGCTCCTGACCGGCATCGAGACGCTGCCGCTCCGCATGCAGCGCCATTGCGACAATGCGTTGGCGGTCGCCAAATACCTCGCCAACCATTCGGAAGTGGCATGGGTGAGCTATCCTGGCCTTGACGGCGACAAATATCACGCACTCGCCAAACGCTACACGCCTAAGGGGGCAGGTGCCGTGTTCACCTTTGGCGTGAAGGGTGGTTATGAAGCGGGCGTGAAACTCGTTTCCAACCTCAAGCTGTTCTCGCATTTAGCCAATGTCGGCGACACGCGTTCGCTTGTCATTCACCCGGCTTCCACCACCCACCGCCAACTCAGCGATGCCGAGAAAACCATCGCAGGTGCAGGCCCCGACGTTGTGCGCCTCTCCGTTGGCATCGAAGATGTCGCTGATATTATTGCCGATTTGGATCAGGCTTTAGCGGTGAAGTGATAGTCAGGGTTCAGAGTGTAGGGGGGGGCGAAATTCAACTGCGCCACGCCCTACTCCCTGTCCTTTTGACCTACCTCAAGGCTGAGGCGTCTCCCTTCTGCGACAGTCCGAAGACTGGAAACAGCCGAAGGGAGACGCATCATGTACAAACATATTTTGATCCCTACCGACGGATCGCCGCTCGCCACAACAGCGGTCAAACACGGCCTCGAATTCGCCAAGACTATCGGCGCTCAAACAACGATCTTGACCATTTACCAGCCGTTTCGGATGTTCACGCTCGAAACCGAAATGCTATCCGATACGCCGCAAATCTTTTCAGAACACGCCAAAGCTGAGGGCCAGTCCATCCTTGCCAAGGCTCAAGCCTTGGCCAAGGCCCATGGCGTTGTATGCGACACCGTCGCGCTCGACGATGAACACCCCTATGAAGCGATTATTGCGACGGCCAAAAAGCATAATTGCGATCTTATTATTATGGGCTCGCATGGTCGGGGAGGTATCGACGCGATCCTCATCGGATCAGAGACCCAAAAGGTGCTCACCCATTCAAAAATACCGGTGCTCGTTTATCGATAACGAGCCGGTGCATGATAATTGACCCATAGTAATCTAATCGCATCCTATGTCCAAGGATAGTTTGGATTGTGTTGGCTCTGTTGTTCCATGTCTTTGCCCGCAGAATCTTGAAAGGATTGGCGGAATGACAATGCTTTTCATCTATGCCAATTTCATCCTACCGCTCATCCTATTAGGAATAGGCTATATTGCCGTCCTTCAATTTGAGGCTGAGGGAAAAAATAAGCGGTAAGGCTTAATCTATCCCCGCGCCAAAGCCGCGCGGTGGACGGCTACCATGCCCAGCACGACAAACGCGAAGGCCTGATGTAGCAGGCCGAGCCAGAGCGGCACGGCGTAGAGCAAGGTTGAAATGCCAATGATCGCTTGAAAGCCGATCAGCCCCGCGTTAACCGCCGCGCGTTTGCTGGCACTCGTCTTAGGCATTGCCTTCGCTGCTTGAAAACCATGCCATAGCGCTATGCCGAGCAACAGATACGCCGCCATGCGGTGGTCAAACTGCACCAAAGCCGTATTATCGACAAAATTTTCGATCCACGGCGTGACAGAAAACAAAAGCTCCGAGCGCGGGATGAACTGCCCGTCGATCATCGGCCAGGTGTTCCATGTCAGACCCGCTTTCGAGCCCGCCACCAACGCACCTAAAGCGATCTGCAGCAGCGTCAGCCCCAACACAAGGCTTGCTCCTCGCTTGACAGTCGACGGAGCAACTTCGCCCCGCGGGCGGCCCAAAGAAGAAGCGAGCATCACGATCGACGTATAAATGATCGATGCCATGGTGAGATGGAACATCAGTTTGATCGGTGCAACCGCTGTCATCCCGTCATCCAAGCCTGAACGCACCATCAGCCAGCCAATGCCGCCTTGAATCCCGCCCAAAAGGCCAATCAAAAGGACCTTCAACGCTAACGAACCGCGTAAACGACCGGTGAGGAAAAAGCCGGTAAAGCCCAACGCAAAAACCAGCCCCATCGCGCGACCAAGCTGCCGGTGCGACCACTCCCACCAGAAAATAAATTTAAAATCCCCGAGCGCCATACCCTCGTTCAAAAGCCGATATTGCGGGATCGCCTTGTATTTTTCGAACGCCTCGGCCCAAGCCAGATCGCTCAACGGCGGAATGGCCCCCATAATCGGATTCCACTCCGTAATCGACAGCCCCGAACCGGTTAGCCGTGTCGCGCCGCCCACCACCACCATTGCAAAGACAAGGCCCGCCAGAGCGAATAGCCAGGCCCGCAACAGACCTTGGGCTTCAAAACGCGGTTGGGTGGCATCGTAAAGGGAGTGAACTGCGACGGACGAACGCATGGAAACCGACTTTCTGGACTTGAAACCCAAGCTCGACGCTTTCATAGTCCCGACGACAGCGCGGAGCAATCATCCGAAATGCCGCACATCGTCCCATCAGGAGATAAGACATCATGCGCCGCACAACCCGTAAATTGATCGGCGCGATCGCCATGCTGGTCTTTGTCTGCCTCTACAGCCTCGTCGCCATGGCGATTGCGCAAGGTCGTTTGCAAGAGGCGGATAAAATCTGGCAGGATCTCTATTATGTGGTTGCGGGCTTATCATGGATTTTGCCGATGATGCCGCTGATCCGGTGGATGGAACGGCCTGATGCGGATGAGGTCGAATAAGCCCTGTCTTGGGGCTTATTTGCGGTCCGTTCCGTCTCTCATGTGCGATAAAAAGGGCCAGTGGCCCATCCGAACCAATGCATCGTTCGTTTCTTCGATCACCTCGCCAAAAAAAGCGATCGGATTAAAAAGAGCAGGTTCGATATGGGCTGCCGTGTCCCCGTCGAAAATATCGAGGGTGGCGCGATGCTTTTGGGCCAAGTGTCGCATTTTTGTATTTGTGCCGAGGCAATACATCTCAAGCTTTTGAACGCCGCGGTTTTGTGCTGCGGCTATCACACGGTTCAACAACATGTCCCCTAAACCGTGATCCTGATACTCCTTTTCAACGGAAAAGGCTGTCTCCGCTGCAGGCGGCCAGGAACCATAGGACAGCCGCAATTCGCCAACGGCGATCAACTGCCCTTCATCAAACGCGCCATAGACAATCATATCATAGCCAAGGCTTGAACGGACATAGGCGTCAATAAACGTGTCCGATACCGACCCGGTAAAGCGGGAATGCCGCGATTCGGCATCAAGTCGCTTTAAGTGATCACGATAAAGCTCCCGCTCGGTCGACCATAGACGGCGAATGGAAAAGCCCCTGGTGACGCCCGACACTTCTGAACCCATGATACAAATACCCTCAGCATAAGTCGAAATTAGATATGCAAGTGCTATGCATCAATATCAAGGCAAAACGGTGTCCACGGACTAGTTATGCAAAAAATACATAACTCTTCGGATCGACTCTCGACGAGATAAAATTGGTCGGAGTGATAGGATTCGAACCTACGACCCCTAGTCCCCCAGACTAGTGCGCTAACCGGGCTGCGCTACACTCCGACTGGAAGCGTTTATAGAGTTGGGGCCTTCAGCTGGCAAGCGCTGGCGCCTATAATTCAGCTCAAGACGCGACGAGCATGCGACATAGAATGGACCGGTCCAGTCGGCATGGCCGAAATCCGAAACACCTATACCTCGCCGCCAGTCCCAATCAGTCGCGCGGTCGTGATCAGTCGGCTACATTCTTCGAGCTCGACCAGAGCAGCCTCGAGCTTTGCCGAGGCCTGCCCCGATACCGTGGTTCCGCTTTGCCACGCCGTCGGCAACATCCTTGCCATGGCCTGGGGCGAGAGCACCCCGCCTTCGCTCTCGTCGTCACCAAACAAACCCAATTGAGGGGCTTGGCGTTTGGCTGGCCGTGCTGCGCTCTTCATCTTCGGCGCGATTAATGCCGCAAGATCTTCAGCCGATCCGGCTACCGCCGCGCGCATCGCGGGTGGACTTGGCTGGATCGGCGTGACCAAAGGCGGAGGCACTACCCGCTCTTCGGAACGCTGAACCGGCGCTAATTGTTCAAGAGCAGGGGAAGGCGTTGGCGGCGCAGGCATTTGCCCCGTTTTACCAATCGTCTGGACATGCTTTGAACCCTGATCTTTCAGGATTTTCTGCACCCCTTTGATGGTGAAGCCCGTGCCATACAGGAGATGCTTGATGCCTTTGACAAGGTCGATATCGTCGGGGCGATAATAGCGACGGCCGCCGCCGCGCTTTAAAGGCTTAATCTGGGTAAAACGCGTTTCCCAAAATCGTAAAACATGCTGCGGTAAGCCGAGATCGTCGGCAACCTCACTGATCGTGCGATAGGCGTCAGGGCTCTTGTCCACTCAAATCCGCCTTAGGTTAGATTAATCGTCTGACAGGCCTGCACCATCAAGACCATTGACCCGGGCCTTCATGATGTTGGAAGGCTTGAAGACCATGACGCGGCGCGGCTCGATTGGAACCTCGACACCGGTCTTCGGGTTCCGGCCGACGCGTTGCCCCTTATCGCGCACCAGAAACGAACCAAACGACGAAAGCTTCACGCTTTTACCGACGGAAAGGGACTCGGAAATCTCGTTCAGCACCAATTCGACGAGCGCCGAAGATTCACTTCGCGACAAGCCGATGCGCTGATAGACCGCCTCACTCAACTCGGCACGCGTCACCGTTCTCTGCGCCATAGACATTTCTCCTCGCACGCGCCTTGGATAAGGCTAGCTCTTCCCTGATCACGCCGAAACTATTGCGCTCGGCTCACCTCGTCAATCCTCTATTTACCAATAAATATCAATAGTTTCTTCACCACCGGATCAGTGCAGACCCCCAAGTGAAGCCGCCGCCCATCGCTTCGATCAAAACCAGATCACCATTTTCGATCCGGCCATCCTGCCTGGCCACGCTCAAGGCCAACGGGATTGATGCCGCGGATGTATTGCCGTGTTGGTCGACGGTGACCACGACACGTGATGGATCGATGTTCAATTTTTTTGCCGTTGCGTCGATTATCCGGCGATTGGCCTGATGGGGCACAAACCATTTGATCTGATCCGGTCCGACCCCCGATTTTTTGAAGGTTTCCTCAACGGTTTCAGCGAGATTTGCGACGGCGTGCCGAAAAACTTCCCGCCCCTCCATGCGCAAATGTCCCGTTGTCATCGACGAGGAAGGCCCACCGTCGACAAACAGTTTATCGCGGTGCTGCCCATCCGAGCGCAAATGGGTACATAAAATGCCCCGGTCGTCATTTGTCCCGGCTCCCTCTTGGGCATCGAGCAGGACAGCCCCTGCCCCATCGCCAAACAAGACGCAGGTCGTCCGGTCGGTCCAATCCAGAATGCGCGAAAACGTCTCGGCACCGATGACCAATGCACGCTTTGCTGACCCTGCTTTGATAAAATTATCCGCCGTCGCCAAGGCGAAAACGAAGCCGGAGCAAACCGCCTGCACGTCAAACGCGGCACCACCATGAATGCCTAACGCAGCCTGCACTTGGGTCGCAGTCGATGGGAACGTATAATCCGGGGTGGCGGTTGCCAAGACAATGAGATCAATACTTGTCGGATCAATACCCGCGTCCTTGATCGCGGCCTCCGCCGCTTTTGTAGCGAGCATTGAGGTAGTTTCGCCATCAGCCGCAAGATAGCGCTGCTCTATACCGGTACGCTCAATGATCCATTCATCGGTCGTATCGACGATTTTCGTCATATCCTCATTGGTGACGCAATTTTCAGGAAGATAATGGCCCGACCCGATTACAACAGAGCGAATGGTCACACGTCGTCTCCCTCTACACTCTGATGCGCTTCATCGACCAGTGCCGGTACACCGCCGCCTGAAAATTCGTGAGCGAGTGCCGAACCAATCCGGTCAAGCAAATCATATTTTACCATGTCAAAGCCAACATCAATGGCAGCAGCAAAACCGGTGGCATCGGTTCCGCCATGGCTCTTGATAACCACCCCATCAAGCCCCAAAAACACACCGCCATTGACCTTGCGCGGATCCATTCGGTCCCGTAGAGCCTGAAAGGCCGAACGGGCGAACCAATATCCGATTTTGCTCAGCAAAGAACTGCTCATCGCCTGTCGAAGATAAGTCGCTATTTGCTTGGCGGTACCCTCGGCGGTTTTCAGCGCAACATTACCGGTAAAGCCTTCGGTTACGACAACATCGACGGTACCCTGCCCAATATCGCTGCCTTCAACAAAGCCCGCATAGTCGAGACTTGCGATCGGCGTTTCCTTCAAAAGACTACTCGCGAGCTTGATCTCGTCGAGACCCTTCACGTCTTCTGTTCCAACGTTCAAAAGCCCCACCGTCGGCCTTTCGATGTCAAACAGAATGCTTGCCATCGCCGAACCCATCAAAGCCATGTTAACGAGGTGCTTGGAATCCGCCCCGATGGTTGCACCGACATCGAGCACAATCGACTCGCCCCGCATCGTCGGCCAAATGCAAGCGAGGGCGGGACGATTGATGCCCGCCATCGTCCGAAGGCAAAAGGTCGCCATGGCCATCAGGGCACCCGTATTGCCTGCTGAAACCGCAACATCGGCTTCGCCGTCTTTTACGGCTTGGATTGCAAGCCACATCGAAGACTTGCCCCGACCGCGCCGCAACGCCTGACCGGGCTTCTCGTCCATGGTAATGAAAACGTCACAGGCCCTGATCTCGGTCGCGGCCTTCAAAGCGGGATAGGATTCAAGCAGAGGCGAACAAACTGCCTCATCACCGAACAAGATAAAGCTGACCTCCGGATGGCGCTCAAGCGTCAACGCAGCACCGGAAATCACGGTGCCTGGGCCGTTATCGCCGCCCATCGCATCGAGGGCAATTCGTACCCGTTCCGTCGTCATCTCGGCCAATACCATCTTGCTAAAAAAAAAAGCTTCAAGGTGCGTGAGGTAAAATTACTTACGCGGCAGTGACATTAACGATGCAAGCCGCATCGTCCAAACCTTTTTTCGCAAACCAAGCACTTTCAATTGGCAATTCCGACCTATTCGGGCCGTTTAAGACCCAACAAAGCACCAAAAGGGGCTGGCTTTTCGTCGCCGGTGTCTTTTTTATCGGAAAACTCGAACACAGCCCCCGGCTTACGGGGGTAAGGATCAAGGGCCAGCGCCGTAAACTCGCCAGCCAAAGCACCAACATCAATAATTCCGTCGATAATAAGATCAGGCGCTTCTTCCTCTGGACGCAATTCCAACGCCTTTTCCGGATTTTCGTCAAAACCAACGTCAACGTCTTCCCTAAATTCCGTTTCAAAGGGCTCAAGCGTCAAAATACACGTTTGGGTAAAGCTTCCAAAAACAACACCCGTTACCCGCACATGCGGGCCTTTTTTCCGAAGCAGAAAATCTCCGGTCAATTTTGCGATCGCCGGAATTCCAAAACGCTCAGCGAGTGCGGCGCGCTCGGATGCAGTAGTCTCCACATGAAACTCCGATCCATCCGTTCGAATAGACGCCAACTCAATGGGGCGAGAAAGAGGAAGGGGGGAACGATCGGTCATGGTTCGGTGTCCAACAATCAAACGGAAAAACTCGGAAACGGCAGTTGAGCGGCACTATAATCCGCAATCGACGTCTTTTCGAGCGCTGTTACACTCGAAAGGACATCCTGAGCGATTTTCTCGACTGCCCCGTCCGGGATCGGCTCCCTACCGTAAAGGTTGCGCCTGAGTGCAGAAAGAAGAGCGGCATGATCATTGGCGCGCAGAGCCTCGTCATAGGCGCTGGCGCGGCCGAGAAACGCTCCTGCCATGCTCTTCATCCGCTTCGGGATCGAGACATCGCCTACCCCCATTTCCCTTAGTGCCGCGTCAAACTGGGCAAAGGTCACGTCAACGAGATCTTGCGCCATATCGGGTCCGGGTGACGGCATTGCCCGCAAATGACGGGTGACCAGTGTCATATAGAGCGTCAGCAACTCGAAGCGACCATCAAGCGAGTCCGGAACGCCTAAATCGCGATAAAACACCTCTAACCGAGAACGCGCGACAATTACCGCATAAATTCCCTCAATCAGCGCTTTATTCCGATTTTTTCGGCCAAAAAAGCCAAACAATGCCATATCTGTCTCTCTTAAGAAGTTGTTCCAGAACCATGTCGGCTCTTGCGTTCAATGCGGGGTAAGGCATAAGGAAGGATCATTGCAAGCAAAAACCCGCGCATCCCTCAACCCTTGGAAGGCGGAACACCGAAATGCCCGTATCGATCTATCGTTCATCTCCTAAGCATCTGTGCGTTGTAGCACTGGGTGCGTTTTTATTGTCTCCTTTGGCTGCCTGCACGACGGCAGGTCCGCAAGTCCAAGGATATGTCATCGATGATAAAGCCGTTGCCGAAATCAAGCCCGGCATGGCCGCCGAGCAAGTGTTAAAAATTCTCGGCACGCCTTCAACGGTTTCGACCGTTGGCAATACGAGTTGGTACTATATCAGCCAGAACACCAACCGGTCGTTCATGTTTGATAAGCCGACGATTACCGATCAACGCGTTTTGACCGTGCTGTTCACCAAAGCACTGAAGGTTGAACGCATCGCCAATTATGGCCAGAAAGACGGGGTCGTCTTCGACTTCAACACGAATGCAACCCCCACCGGCGGCAAAGACCTATCGATCGTACGTCAATTGTTGCGGATGGTTGGCTCGGGTTGATGATGTAAACCATTTTACCAATAAAAACTCCCGGCAGATCGCTCTGCCGGGAGTTTTTTTATGACGCGGTGTTAGAAGACCCGCCTCACGCCATATGGGCAAGGATCGCGAGCAAAAGCAACGCCACGATATTGGTGATCTTGATCGCCGGATTGACCGCTGGACCAGCGGTGTCCTTATAGGGATCGCCGACGGTATCGCCGGTCACTGAAGCCTTGTGGGCATCAGAACCCTTCAAGTGCTTTACGCCGTCCTTGTCGATGAAGCCATCTTCAAAGCTCTTCTTCGCATTGTCCCAAGCGCCGCCGCCCGAGGTCATCGAAATGGCTACGAACAGACCATTCACGATCACACCTAAGAGTGAAGCACCCAGCGCTGCGAAGCCTGACGCCTTTGAACCCGAGATCCAATAGACGCCAAAATAGGCGACGAGTGGTGCAAGAACCGGCAGAAGCGACGGAACAAGCATTTCGCGGATCGCGGCCTTGGTCAGCATGTCGACCGCACGGGCATAATCCGGCTTGTCGGTACCAGCCATGATGCCTGGCTTCTCTTTGAACTGGCGGCGAACCTCTTCCACAACCGAACCGGCTGCACGGCCAACGGCCGTCATGGCGATACCGCCGAAGAGGTAAGGGATCAGGCCACCAAAGATCAGACCCGCAACGACATAAGGGTTGGCCAGATCGAACGAGACAACACCAATATCCTTGAAGTACGGCACGCCGGCCTTCGTGAACGCCGCAATGTCATTCGTATAGGCTGCGAACAACACGAGGGCACCCAGACCCGCCGAACCAATGGCATAACCTTTGGTGACGGCTTTCGTCGTGTTACCCACCGCATCAAGCGCATCGGTTACGTGACGAACTTCCTTCGGAAGGCCAGCCATTTCAGCAATACCACCGGCATTGTCGGTCACCGGACCGAATGCGTCGAGCGCCACAATCATGCCCGCAAGACCAAGCATGGTTGTAACCGCAATGGCGGTGCCGAAAAGCCCTGCCAGTTGATAGGTCGAGATGATGCCCGCCACAATCACAAGCGCCGGAAGCGCCGTTGATTCAAGCGACACTGCCAAGCCTTGGATCACGTTCGTGCCATGACCGGTAACAGAAGCCTGAGCAATCGACACAACAGGACGCTTTCCTGTGCCTGTGTAATATTCGGTGATCACCACAATGAGGCCGGTGACAACGAGACCCACAAGGCCGCAGAGGAACAGGTTATAGCCAACAATATCGACACCATTGGCTTTGCCGATCACGCCCCAACCGAGTTGGTTGGTAGCAATCCAAAGGCCTGCAATCGACAAGACGCCGGTTGCGATCAAGCCCTTATATAAAGCACCCATGATCGAATTGTCAGCACCGAGCTTCACGAAGAAGGTGCCGATGATCGAGGTTACGATGCAGGTTGCGCAGATGGCCAAAGGATAGAGCATGGCGGACGCCAAAACGGTCTGGCCCGCAAAGAAGATCGAGGCCAAAACCATGGTGGCGACAACCGTCACCGCATAGGTCTCAAACAAATCGGCGGCCATACCGGCGCAGTCGCCGACATTGTCACCTACGTTATCGGCAATGGTCGCAGGATTGCGGGGATCATCTTCCGGAATACCGGCTTCAACCTTGCCGACGAGATCGGCGCCGACATCGGCGCCCTTGGTGAAGATACCGCCACCGAGACGCGCGAAAATCGAAATGAGAGAAGCACCAAAGCCCAGGGCAACAAGCGCATCCACAACCGTGCGATCAGACGGCGCAAGCCCCATCGGACCCGTGAGAAACCAGTAATACACCGCCACGCCCAACAGCGCCAAGCCGGCGACGAGCATACCGGTTACTGCGCCCGCTTTGAAAGCGACATCAAGGCCGGCAGCCAAGGATTGCGAGGAAGCCTGCGCCGTCCGCACATTGGCCCGCACGGACACATTCATGCCGATAAAGCCTGCGGCGCCTGAGAGAACTGCCCCGATCAAGAAGCCAATCGCAACTTGAAGGCCGAGCAAGAACAAAATGGCGACGAAAAGCACACCGCCGACGATCGCAATCGTCGTATATTGGCGCTTCAGATAAGCTTGTGCGCCTTCCGCAATGGCGGCAGCAATTTCTTGCATCCGTGCATTGCCCGCATCGCGGCTGTTCACGTCAGCGATGGCCCAGATACCATAGGCGAGCGCTAAAAGGCCCCCTAAAATGATCAATCCCATTGTCATATTACGTTTCCAATCTTCCAATTTCTTTTATTTTTAAGGAGCTTTGACGCGCCGACCTTGTTGCAGTGGTCGGATCACGACGACACCCTGCCCCGTTCACGCCCTACATGTGCCAAACTTGCGCGCATCTGGCAAATCCAACTTTCGGCCGTTGAATTCAGCCATGCGCCCGTTCGCGGTTGCTACCGAACAGCAACAGCGCACCCAATCCCGCCAAAATCAACGGAAATACAATGATATTGACCATTTCCCAGCCATAATCGATCAAAATCCGGCCCGAGGAGAAGGAGCCGATCACCATTGTGCCGAAGACAAGAAAATCGTTGAAAGATTGCACCTTTGTCCGCTCGGACGGCCGATGCGTCTCGGTAACCAGCGCGGTTGCACCAATAAAGCCGAAATTCCACCCTAAACCCAAGAGAATCATATTCAGCCAGAAATGCGGCACCGTCACGCCAGACAAACCAACCACCGCCGCCGCGACAATCAATACCATTCCCAATACAATGATTTTCGGGGCGCCAAAGCGCGCAATCAATGAACCGGTAAAAAAGCTCGGGCCATACATCGCCAACACATGAAATTCGATCGCGAGGTTGGAGTCGGTCACGTCATGACCGCACAGTTTCATTGCGAGAGGCGCTGACGTCATCATAAAATTCATGAGGCCGTAACTGACAATACCGCAGATCACGGCAGCGATGAAACGCGGTGCCCGAATAATCTCCATCAAAGGACGCGCATCCGGCGTGTTTGCCGCCAAAGGAGGCGGTGCCTGAACGAAGATCAGAACAATCATGGATAGAACCGCAACGCCGGCCTGAAACAGATAGGTTGCGGAGAACATGTAAGGCAGGCCCATATTCATCGTATGGGTTACCAATTGCGGCCCCAAAACTCCGCCGAAAATGCCGCCAGCCAGCACCCATGCGATCGCTTTTGGGCGAAAACCGTCACTGGCGGAATCAGCCGCGGCGAACCGGTAGGATTGCGCGGTCGCGCCATAAATCCCGCCAAAAAAAGTCGCGAGACAGAGAAGTTCAAACCATCCATGGACAACGGAAATGGACGCTAAGATACCGGTCAAAATACCCGACCCCGTACCCGTCATAAACGCCGCACGCCGTCCAAAGCGCCTGGCGATATAACCAATCGGCAACGTGCCTAACGCCATGCCCACGACGTAAAACGAGATCGGCATGGTCGCATAAGTCGGATGCGGGGCAAGCTCGGCGCCGACAATCGCCGCCGTCGCAAAAATAACGATGGAATTAGCGCCCGCCAGCGCCGTCGTAAGAGCCAAAAGCACAGCATTTCGACGCGCAATGCGATCATCAAAACCTAACGAGACCGGGGGGGAGACCATCGAGGGAACTTTCAGCAGGTTTCAAATGCCGTCAAAAATGACTGAAGGACGGCGTGCGTGTGAGGAAGGTCTCACCTCGATTGGTAACCGACAAGGGTGCATCGCCCGTTTTTACCTCACCAATCACACTTATCTTCAAGCCGACTGTTTTAGCGAGCGCTCGGATCGCGTCCAACCGTTCCGGCGAAAAGGTAAACAGGATTTCGTAATCGTCCCCGCCCGTAACCGCATCGACCAAAAGAGTCGGTTGGCTCGCAATTGCCGAACGGGCAGGCGACGAAAGCGGCACGTTTTCGATCATGAGCGAACCCGTTACGCCCGAGGCGCGCAGCATCTTTGCAAGGTCGCCGACGAGCCCATCCGACACGTCCATCGCGGCCGAAGCCGTTGCACGCAACGCTTTGGCAAACACCACTCGAGGTTGGGGCCGTAGATACCGGTTCAGCAGAAACGCAAAATCCCGGTCATTCAGCGCGTTCACCCAATCGAGTTCGGGTACGGCCCGGATCTTGAGACCCAAGGCCGCGTCCCCGACGCTCCCCGTAACCGCGATGAGATCGCCCGGCGTGGCACCCGTGCGCGGCACCATTTTACCATGCGGCACACTGCCAAACGCTGTGATGGAAACCACAAGTGGCCCTTTCGTCCGCGTTGTATCGCCCCCCAATAGAGGGCACCCGTAAAGGCTGGCTGCCTTGCTAAGCCCCTTCGTAAAGGTGGCCAGCCAAGCTTCCGTCCAATCGGTCGGCAGGGCCAGTGCCAATAAAAACCCGATCGGCTCAGCACCCTTGGCCGCCAAATCGGAAAGATTGACGCCTAACGCTTTTTCAGCAATCGAATCGGCAGGATCATCGGCAAAAAAATGGACGCCGGAAACCACCATATCGACCGTCGTGACGAGTTCGGTTCCGGGGGGCAGGGCCACAAGAGCAGCATCGTCGCGAAGCTTTAGCCCACCGGGGGCCGCAAGCGGAGCAAAATAACGCTCGATAAGCGCATCCTCGCTCGGTCGATCCTCGTTCGCGGCCATGGGTTTCATCTCTCCGCTTATCACGCGATACGCAAACATACACTCACCACCGATGAACCGATGCGCCGTTCAGTCAGTTATCCGACCGATCGCACATCTCACTACGTAAGCTTTCTAACACAGACGAAGATCAAACCCACACTAAAAACGTAAATTGTTATCAAAAAAGCAGTGCACTACTTCAAAAATCATCAGGCCGCATATCATGCGCCAAGCGGTCTAACACGGCACTGATCATACCGACTTCGTCGCCCTCATAAAAGGCACGGGCAATATCACCATATTCGCGGATCACGACTTTGGCGGGCACGTCTTTACGTCGCAGAAGTTCAAAGCAACCGGCCCTTAGAATCGCTCGCAAAACAGCCTCGATACGCGTCAATGGCCACCCATTGACCAAGGCCGCATCAATCTTAAGATCGACCATGCGCTGGTCTTTCATAACGCCTTCGACAAGACTGCGGAAAAAAGCACTTTCGGCCGGCTTCATTTCGATATCGTCGACGATTTGACCCAGCCAATGGGCTTCGAATTCAGCGATCACATCGCCAATGTCTTTGCCCGCGATTTCCATTTGATAAAGGGCTTGAACAGCCCCGAGTCGGGCCGAGGAACGTAATTCACCACGCGACATTCAAAGTACCCCGGCAATGGCTGCGCGCTTGATTCGCAGAACCGCCAATGCCGCTTGCGCTGCCCCGCCGCCTTTGTTCATCTCATTGATGCGCGCACGCGCCCAAGCCTGCACCTCGTTTTCAACGGTCAAAATGCCATTGCCGAGCGGCATACCATAGGCCACGGACAAATCCATCAAAGCCCGCGAGCTTTCTCCGGCCACAATGTCGTAATGCCCGGTATCGCCGCGAATAACCGTGCCTAAAGCGACAACCGCGTCATAGGGCTTGCCGTGCGCGGACGCGGATTCCAGCATAATTGCAATGGTCGAGGGAATCTCCAAAGCACCCGGAACGGTGACCACCGTACACTCAGCCCCGACGGCCTCAATGGCTGCTAACGCGCCTTGCAACAACTGATCCGCCAAGTCGTTATAAAAACGCGCTTCGACGATAAGGACGCGTGCATCCTCGATGGGTTCTAACGATTCAGCGGCTTGGCGTGGTCCGGCCATAAATAAGTCCTCGTTGTTCTTGAGTGGGTCTCACTACCCCTCACCGCTCCCTTCCGCAAGCAGGAGAGTAAAAGACTTGGCGTCATATCGCGCGGCGCGGACAGGTGTCTAAAGGCATAAAGGCTCTAGTCGACGGTGCGAAACTACGCGCCGACAAAAAATGCTCGACAATACCGCATTCAAACCTTGTCATTTATCGAGTAATTTTTGACGGCGTTTTTCAATGGTTTGCTTCGCTCAATTTTTAAACTCCGCCAACCGCGCCGCATAACGCGCCATTTGATCGACTTCGATATTCAGCTTTGTGCCCGCCTTTACCGCACCCCACGTTGTTACTTCCAGCGTGTGCGGGATTAACAAAACCGTCAACACGTCCCGTTCAACGGAGTTGATGGTCAAGGATGTGCCATCCAGCGAAGCGGAGCCTTTTTCAACCACAAATTTAGCAAGATCGGTTGGCACGCGGATCGTAAATTTGGCGGTTGCGCCCCAAGACGAGCCGGATTTATCGGTAATCTCGTCGCGAGCGATGACATCGGCCACACCATCGACGTGGCCGGAAACAAGATGCCCACCCAATTCGTCGCCGATTTTTAAAGCCCGTTCGAGATTGAGCTGTGTTCCCACCGTCCATGCACCCACGGTCGTGCGCGCAAGCGTTTCCGCGGCCGCATCGATCTCGAACCAGCACCCGCCTTCCACGCGCGAGCCGAAGCCCACAACGGTCAAACAGGGGCCCGAACAGGCAATCGACGCACCCATGGCAATGGAGGCCGGATCGTAGGAGGCGTTGATCCGGATACGGCGCAACGAAGAACCGTGGTCTTTGATAGCATCGATCACGCCAATATCGGTAACAATGCCGGTAAACATGGGCCTCTCCCTTGGTTTCAAATACGAGTATACTGGACCAGCGTGTCACGCCCGCTCATCGATGGCTGAGAGGCAAAAAACCGCTTTCTATCGGCGAGTGCCTTTTTGAGCTGCGGACGCAGTGCGACGATCCCCTCACGACCCAGTGGTTCGGGACTGGTATAGATCGTGACGCTGTCTACGAGATCTGCCGCTACCAAGGCTTCAGCCACCATTGGCCCTCCCTCGCTCAGAATTCGGGTTAACCCGCGCTCGGCCAGAAGGCGAAGAACCGACGCCATCTTCAAACGGCCGTCCGGGCCAAGTTCCGACCGTTCGACGACGACGCCCTCTGCCCGAAAACGTTCGGCCTTGTCTTCGGATGTGTCGGGGCCCGTTATCAACCAGGTCGGCACAGCCCGACAGGTAGCCACCAGCCGGCTCTCCATCGGCGTCACCAGATGCGTGTCAATCACAATCCGAACAGGCGAAAACGGCATCATTCCGGGAAGGCGGCAGGTGAGATCGGGATTATCCGCCACAACCGTACCGACCCCCACCATAATCGCGTCATGCGCCGCACGCGCCAAGTGGACGCGCTGCTTCGAGGTCGATGAAGACACCATCAATTGGCTGCCCTCGACCCCTGCATAACCGTCAAGGGTTTGGGCAAGTTTCAGGGTCACCATAGGCCGATGATCGATCATGTTCCGCAGAAAGCCGAGCGTGACGGCCCTAGCCTCTTGTGAACACACATCTGTGACAACCTCGATACCCGCTTGCCGCAAGATCAGATAACCGCCGCCATTGACCCGCGGATCGGGATCATCCAGCGCCGACACAACGCGCCCGATCCCAGCCCTCACAATTGCATCCGCACACGGCGGCGTTTGGCCATGATGGGCGCAAGGTTCAAGGGTGACAGCCATGGAAGCTCCACGGGCTGCTTCGCCCGCCATCGCCAGGGCCTGAGTTTCAGCGTGCGGCCTTCCGCCTGCTTGGGTAAAGCCGCGGCCTAGAATAACGGGTTCGCCGCCTTCCATGCGCCAAATCACCGCGCCGACCGACGGATTGGGCCATGTTCGACCAAGCCCGCGACGCGCCAATACCAAAGCGTGGCGCATCATCGCTTCATCGATCGTCATAATGCCCATCGGACTCAGCCTTCGTCCGTTTTGAAGATCTGACGCTCGTCGGCCTGCTCATCGGCCGACAACTGGTCGAGCAATTCGCCAAAGTCTTTCGCTTCCCGGAAATTCCGGTACACGCTCGCAAAACGGACATAAGCGACATCATCGAGGCCTTTCAGCCCCTCCATCACCAATTCGCCAATCGTCTGACTGGTCACTTCACCGTCGCCCATGCTCTCCAATTGACGAACAATGCCATTGATCATGCGCTCCGTCCGCTCGCTATCGACGGGACGTTTGCGCAGGGCGATTTCGACAGAACGGACAAGTTTTTCACGTTCAAACGGAATGCGCCGACCCGAGCGCTTCAAGACCGTCAAATCGCGCAATTGGACGCGCTCGAACGTGGTAAAACGACCCCCGCAATCGGGGCAAACGCGCCGCCTCCGGATGACGGAACCGTCCTCACCCGGGCGGGAGTCCTTCACCTGACTGTCAAGACTTCCGCAATAAGGACACCGCACGCCAGACCTCGCTCAGCCGTAGATCGGGAACCGCTTCGTCAATGCGTGCACCCGTTCTTTCACCGAAGCTTCGACCGCCGCATTCCCTGCCTCGCCATTCTGCGAGAGGCCGTCCAGCGTCTCAACGATCAGTTTTCCAACTTCGCGGAATTCTTCAACACCGAAACCACGCGACGTCGCCGCAGGCGTACCCAAACGAATGCCCGACGTAATAGTTGGCTTTTCAGGATCAAAGGGGACCCCGTTTTTGTTGCAGGTAATGTGCGCGCGCCCCAACGATGCCTCCGATGCTTTGCCCGTGATGCTTTTCGGACGCAGGTCCACCAGCATCAAATGGTTATCGGTGCCGCCGGTCACAATCTTGAACCCGCCTTTGATCAGCGTGCCGGCAAGGGCCGCCGCATTCTCAACCACCGCGCTCGCATAGGATTTGAACTCCGGTGTCAACGCTTCACCAAAGGCTACCGCCTTCGCCGCAATCACATGCATCAAGGGACCGCCCTGCATACCCGGGAACACGGCAGAGTTCATCTTCTTTGCGAGATCCTCGTCATTGGTGAGGATAATGCCGCCGCGCGGCCCACGGAGGGTCTTGTGGGTCGTCGAGGTCGCCACATGCGCATGCGGAAATGGCGACGGATGGGCGCCACCGGCGACAAGACCTGCAAAATGCGCCATGTCGACCAGGAAATAGGCGCCCACTTTGTCGGCAATTTCGCGGAAACGCTTAAAATCCCAATGGCGAGCATAGCCCGAACCGCCAGCAATGATCAGCTTCGGCTTGGCTTCCATCGCCAAGACCTCGACCTTATCCATATTGATGGTCTGGGTTTCTGGCTCCACCCCGTAGGAAACGACCTTGAACCACTTGCCCGAAACGTTGGGGGTTGCGCCATGGGTCAAATGTCCGCCGGCAGCCAGATCGAGCCCCATAAACGTATCACCTGGTTGCAACAGCGCCAGGAAGACGGCCTGGTTGGCTTGGCTGCCGGAATTGGGCTGCACATTGGCAAAATTGCAGCCGAACAATTGGCACGCCCGCTTGATTGCCAGATCTTCCGCAATGTCGACAAACTGGCATCCGCCATAATACCGCCGACCTGGATAACCTTCGGCGTATTTATTGGTCATTACCGAGCCTTGCGCCTCTAAAACAGCGCGTGAAACGATATTTTCCGACGCAATCAACTCGATCTCGTCGCGTTGGCGACCAAGTTCGAGCCGCACCGCTTCGGCGATCTCGGGATCACGATCTGCAAGGGACGCAGAAAAGAAAGAATTCGACAGGCGGGAAGCGCGGTAAGTGGCAAGATCATTCATGGGGTAAGCCGCTTTCGAAGGGTTCAGATACAATGGAAACTCAAGACTAGGAATTAATCATACGCAGCGCCGAAACCTCGGTTCACAGCATCGTCCATTCTTGGGCCGCTCCTACCACGGGAACAGGGACCAACCAAATCAAATGATACCGCAGCCGCCGAAGAATCACGCTTCACAAAAGCGTCATAGGTTAACGGCACCTTATTCGCAATAAACGTCGATGTGATTCGGAGGGTGTCCATGAGCCTGTCAGAATTATTCTCAACCGAGCCGGTCTTCGGCATTCAATGGGCCGAGGATTCGTCGTTGAACGCGGAGGCGAGAACGCTCAGCGCCCGCCGTGCCGCGCTAACACGCAGGGCGCGCGCTTATGTTGAATATTACTTAGCCGAAACACCGTCGGAAAAAGCTGTTCAGCGTCCGGACTTATCGGAAGATAGCGCCGAGGATATCGCATTTGGCCGGTCGGATTGCGATTTCCTGTTCCGGGACTGATGTTAGACACCCCCGATCGGCCCTTTTTACCCGTCGACAAGAATCGTCCAAGAATGGGTGGACAGTCTTCGCCCTACCCACTATAACGCCCGCCTGTTCCGCGTTCTCCGCCGAACGCCCAGGTAGCTCAGTTGGTAGAGCATGCGACTGAAAATCGCAGTGTCGCTGGTTCGATTCCAGCCCTGGGCACCATTAAAATCAATGACTTAGCTAGGGTTACCAAAAAAAGTTTGACACTTTTTAAAAACGAATTTGACACTTTTGTTCAGGGTTTGGTCTCTTTGCTCTCGATTTTTGACCGCTCAACCAACTTTATTTTGAACGATTGTTGACCAACTCAAGCCCCATAACCACATCCTGCATCTTATCGGACAGGCCTGCGTCCCGGCTGTAATGCCGGGCCATAGCCGTCGACGACTGACCAAGAACGTCAGCAATCTCGCCATCATTTGCGCCCGCTTCTTTTAGGAGCGTTCCCAGGGTATGACGCAGACCGTGAAGGGTCAGGCCTTTTTCAAGCTTGCCCTCTGCTTCAAGCTTCGCCTTAAACTTATGCCAAGCTGTATCAAAACCATCCGGTGTCCACGGCTTGCCATCCGAGCGAATGGCGATCTGAAGCGTGTCAACTGTCGGGCGTTTCTCCAACGCATCCGCCAATATCCGATGAATAGGCAACTTAATTGGTACCCCGCGCTTTGAGGTTTTGACAATAATTTGTCCGTTGGATACGGCAGAATTGGTAATCGAAAAAATGTCAGCCTTCCTCAGGCCTGTGCACATCGCGAGTGTAATTGGCAAAAGAATATGATTTGGAGCATGTTCAAGAACGATCTGTCTTTCTTTGGCAGTCCAAGGCCTATTGGCCGGTTGTTTATTTTTTGCTCTGATTTTCCGAACCCGCTCGCGGAGAGGGTTTGACTCCATTAGCCCATGATCATGCCCAAATCGAAAAATGATGCTCAAAACCGAAACAGCATAATTAGCCATCCACGTTTGATATTTGGGTAGAAGGACACGATCGCGCATCTCGATGATTGAGGCCCGTTTAAAGTCCCTCAAATTTGCTTCGTTGAACGGTTTGAGAGTTTCAAATGCCCGATTATAACTCAATTGCGTTGCAGGTTTGAGATGCAGATAATCGGAGCTCCGCTTGTAGGCGTCGATAAGATGACCCAAAGTTCCACGGGTGCTCTCGGACTTCGACGCAAAGGTATTTTCGATTTCAGCGACGTCACGCAAAAATGCTGCGGATCCAAACTCGCTCTTAATCGGAATTCGTTTTCCAGCGCGTCGGTAATAATAA
>Ga0114964_10000709_pt1 | contig 25072 bp, 23 predicted proteins | sample C_131016_MF_Meta_FD_92638 | JGI IMG/M metagenome (GOLD analysis project Ga0114964, IMG submission 92638) | Freshwater microbial communities from Lake Croche, Canada to study carbon cycling - C_131016_MF_MetaG | ecosystem: Environmental > Aquatic > Freshwater > Lake | place: Lake Croche, Canada...
CGCATGATTTTTGTCCGCTGCTTTTCTGAGCCAAGTGACTGCGGCGGGCTTGTTCTCTGGCGCTCCAATCCCCAGCAAGTAGTGCATGCCCACGCAGTACATCGCCACGGCGTAGCCCGCTTTGGCGGCAACCAAAAAACACTCAAATGCTTTTTGGCTGTTTTTCTCAACACCGTTGCCCGCTTCGTAGGACTTGCCCAATTGGTAATGCGCCCAAGTTGAGCCTTGCAGCGCAGCAATCTGAAAGAGCTCGTGGGCGCGCTCACAGTCTTTCTCTACCACCTCACCATTCATCAGCATGGCACCCAAGGCAATTTGGCAATCTGAATCGCCCAAAGAATGGCCTTTCTCTAGCAATTCATAGGCTTCTTGGGGGTTGGCAGCCGTGACCATACCGGTCTGTAAGGCCTTCGAGAGCATGTAAATTGAATCGGTGTCATTTTGCTTGACGGCTTGACGCAGCCAGTAAATGCCTTGCGCTTTCTCCTCTGGTGTTTTCCCAGTACACAGTTGTATGCACCCGAGTTCTGTTTGCGCATCAGCGATCCCCAGCAAACAGACGCACTGTAATTTCTGCATGCCTTCTACGCGGTTATCGGGCTCCAACATCAGTTGACCTCCCAATTTCAGCAAGCTGATCCAATCGCCATACTTTGCTCCCGCTGCAAACCATTCTTTGGCCGTTTTGACATCGATCTCGAAGCCATTTTCTCCGTACAAATGCTGGAACCCCATGAAGGTGCAAGCCGTGGGCGAGCCCATGCGGGCGGCTTTCTCCATCAGGTGCATGTGCCTGTGCTTTTCTGGATCCGTCGACTCGTTGCTCAACAATTCAAACGCGTACGCGTAGGTGCAGTAAGGGTTGTCTGATTGCGCACCGCGCTCCAAATGGCTCAATTTGTTATCGGTGTCAATCTCGGCAAGAAACGTGTAGGCCCCCAATTCACCCAGCTGCACGGCTTCTTGCAAGATCTCCAAAGCCCGGGGGTCACCCCGGCTGTCCAAAATCCTGGCCTGGTAGACCATGGCCGTTGTGCTGCCCAGGGCCACGGCTTTGGCGTAGGTCTCGTAGGCCAAGTCCATGTCCTTGGGCACGCCATGGCCGTACCAATACATCTCGCCCAACTTCAGCAGTGCAGAGATCTGCCCCTGGCTTGCCATTTCATTCAGTGCTTGAAGCACCGCAGGAAACCGGCTGGGCCCATCCACTTGGATCAAAGCCGCAGCGCGGGCAAAAGCCTCCGTCTGGTGGGTGACGCGGGTGCATGACAGCCGGATGAAATCAATAAAGTCCTGCTGGTGCTCGCTGTCTGCCAGCTTGGACCAGATAACTTCAAGCACGTCTTGTGCGGACATCAAGGTTTTCATATTCATTGCCTTTCAACGATAAATTCAGCGATCACAACGCTTGCGCGAACAACGGCGTAGCCACTGCTTGCTGGCTTCCAGGTCCGCTCAGGCGCATGAAATCGCCAAAGCGTATCCCCGGGCTCTAATTGGCTGAGCAATTGGCTCCAGCCCTTGTGCAAATGGCCGAAGGGCCGTTGAGGCACGCGCCCCAACGGGTCATGGACATAAGAGCCCACTTCAACCTGCGCGGGCACGACGGGCTCGATCAAATCCTCTGCATGGCAGACGAATTTACTTTTTTCTTGGTCCATGTCCTTGGAGGTTTGGGTTTTCTCCCAAAAGAACGGGTTCCATGCAATGCCGCGTTGTTTGAGCATGGCTTGAATCGCGACCAGCATGCCCACGGGCCATAGCAGCCAGATGAAGGGGTACATGGCCCATTCCAGGAGTTGTTCTCGCCTGGTTTGGGGCGGTGACATTTGCCGCGCAATTTTGACCAACTCGCTCTCCTCTTCATCCTTGCGCGTGAGCCGCACAAAGAGCGCAGTCAGGCCCAGGAGCAGGGCGCCCGTCAGCAGGTAGATACCAAAGGCGTTCAGCATCTCATTGGCCTTTGCCAAAAAAAGTGGCGCCGGCCAAGGTGTAGCCTTCAGCGGCACCTTCTTCCCCCTGGCCATTGACGTGCAGTCGCTCGCCTGTGACCACGCCTTTTTCTACGGCGATAAAGAAGTCTTCTTCGTACGTGCTTCCGTACCCGCCATGCACATAGTTGAGCAACTTGCCGCGCGGGCAGCGCAACTCGCCCGTGTACCAGTGCGCAAACAAGCCTTGCGGGAAATCCGGGAACACATCGGCAAGCCCGACCTCCGTGAACTTGCCGTCCACCATTTGAAAGCCATCGAGTGCTACAAGATAAAGCCGGTCTGAGATGACTTCCCAGGTGCCCACATCCCCGCGCCAAAGCGCCGTGTTGGGCGATTCAAACGCAATACCGCTGCCCGCCGAGACCAAATAGTCGTCTAATGGCGTCTCGCAAAGGCTGAGCTCTTGGCCCTTGTAAATCAGCGTTTCCGTGGCTTGTGCAGTCATCGGGGTTTCTCCATGAAGTACCGTGACTTTGCACCCCCAAAGGCTCATGAGGTGAGCCAAAACCATGTTCTTGTGCACATGCGCACTGATCTTAATTACAGCCTGACGGGCTCACACCGAGAGCCGCAAGGGGCACAAACTGCTTATCTTTGAGAAGTTAGGAGTGCCGCCTTGATCATGCTGATGTATTCACTTTTTTTGAGCTACGGTTTCTCAATCGCAGCCATCGGGCCTGTTTGGGCCATGGGGCAACCGATCCCCCGGGCCATGACGTATTCGGCAGAGTCCGCACAAATCATTCGGCTGGAATACGGCCAAACGGTGGCCGTCAAAAAACTATCGAAAATAGAAAAAACAGCCATTAAACTGTCTAAATTGGTCAGTTAAGCCTTGCAGCATAGGAACTCTCATGAGTGAAATGGTCCGTCTGATTCGCTACGCCGAGCTGTTGTCCAACCGGCGCTTTATGAACAAGCAGGACTTGATGGACAAGCAAGAGGTTTCGCTTGCCACACTCAAGCGCGACCTGGCCAAACTGCGCGACCAAATGAATGTGCCCATCGTTTTTGACCGTGACTTGGGCGGCTACAAACTCGACAAAACCAGTGAGCGCACAGAGCTGCCCGGCTTTTGGTTCAGCCAGGACGAAATCCTGGCCCTGCTGACTATCCAGAACATGATCGGTGAGCTCGAGCCCGGCCTGCTCGGCCCCAAGCTCAAGCCCCTGCAAACTCGCCTGAACAGCATCTTGACCAGCCAAGGTTTGAGCGCCGAAACCTTGACCCAGCGGGTTCGTCTTTTGCATGCCGGCAAGCGCCGCATGCCTTTGCAAAGTTTTGAGGCCGTGGCCAAAGGCACGCTCGAGCGCAAGCAAGTTCAAATACTGCATCTAAACCGGCAGAGCGGAGAAAAGTTGGACCGCGTCATCTCACCGCAACAACTCTTGTACTACCGCGACAACTGGTACGTGGACGCCTGGTGCCATCTGCGCGGCGGCGTGCGCAGTTTTGCCATTGACGCGATTGAAACCGCCCAGGTTCTGGACAAGCCCGCCAAGGAGCTCGACCCCCCGACACTCAAAAAGCACATGAGCAGCGGCTACGGCATCTTTGGTGGACAGGCCAACGCGGTGGCCAAGCTGCAGTTTTCTGCAACGCGCGCACGGTGGGTGCAATTTGAGGAATGGCATCCGGACCAAAAGGGCACATTGGCCAAAGACGGCAGCTATACCTTGGAGGTGCCTTACTCGGATGAGCGAGAACTCATCGGGGATATTCTGCGGTTTGGCTCAGACGTCAAAGTGCTGGGGCCAGACTCTTTGGTGCGGCAACTGCGCAAGGAGTTAGAGAAAACTCTTGCGAGCTACAGTAAGGACTAGGTTGGGTCTTTTCGTTTTTTCCTAGAAGCGTACAACTCGTCTGCCTCTTTCAGCAATTGGTTCACTACGTCGGTGGGTAGTGCATTTCTAGACCCAACAGGCATACCCATAAAAATTCTGCTCACTTGCTCAATCGCTATGCATTTCCGTTGCCCTCTGGCCTTGTCCAGTTCGTCTTGCGTTGAACACAAAAATACATCGCTGAAGCAAGTATCGCAGTATCTAACCCCCTCACGGGTAGGCTCGAGATCCTCCCATTTTTTGGGACAAACAAACTCAAAAGTGCATTCGATTTTCTGAACTTCGGTAACTCTTTTCATGGCTTGATCCTTCTAAAAATTCAAGGCTTTAAACGATACGTTTTCAATAATTTTTTCGCTTCTCTCATTGCCGCAATTTTGAGTGCGTATTTTTCGAAATCTCGCCAAACCCTTGCTGGGTTTTTGTGCCATGTCACAAGAGATCTTTTCAATGTGCGTTTGAGTTCATTGAACAAAAGAAAGGTTCTGACTACTTCGTCGCGTTCTCGTGGCAGCTCTAAAACCCACTCGTGTCCCAGCAATTCAACTATTCGTCTGGCTGCTCTTTGAATTTGATTAAATGCCAGTTGACCAGTTTTACCTGGCGTAGAGAACGATTTTTGTAAATAAAGACATGCCTGCAAAAGTTGGGGGTTTTCAGCGTGATATCTGAGTGGGCTTGCAGTGGACATGGGAACCTCCTGGGTTATGCATCAATAAAATTCACCTGATAAACACCTGACTGCGCAAGTCACGCTTGAGCACATGGGCCAGAGCCTGCCAGTCGGCTTCGTCTTGAGGGGCGCAAAAGCGCTCGGGGCGCTGGATCGTCAGTTGACGCTCGGCTTGGATGACGTTCTTCTGGCGCACATATTTGGCGCTGTAGCTCAAATCGCCTTGTTTGAAAAAAACGTTCTTGGGCAACTGCGTCAGGGTAATGCCGCTTGGGATTTCCAGGCTTACATGTTCTACATGGCGCTGCGTAAAGCAAGACTCTGAGAATTTGCGCTGCATGCTGGCCGATGACATGGAAATGCGGCGCAAGTTGCCCGGGGCCAAACCCACGGGCAATATCACCGCGCTGGGGCCTGGCACATTGACCATGGGGTCCAGCGTGAACCTCGCATTGACGTACCAGGCTGCGTCCAGGTCCTTGGGGTCGGGGGTGTCTATCTCGCCGCTGCCAGACTCCATGAACCTTCTGAGCAGTTGGTTGACGATGCCTTCCTGGTCTTTGTCTTTGTATTTTGATTGGTTGTACCGTGATGCAATTTGCTCGTAACCATGCATCAGGGACTTGGATTCGCCTTGCATGGAGCCGTCTGTTTTAAGCTTCAGGCTGGTGCGGGTTTCGGTGTAGTCCTTCTTCACATCCACATAGGGTGTGCGTGCGGTGGTGCCGCTGGCCGTTAGCACCACATGCTTGTGCATGTCTGACGCAGGCAATAGCCCAAAGGGCGCAAACTCGGATGTGGAGTCCAGGTACAAATCCATCGAAGGTATGTAGGTGATCACATGGTCAAACACCTCGGGCGTGGCTAACTGGGGAAGCTTGTAGGCGTTGTCCGAATTGATCAGGGCAGGGGAGCTTTCTATGCCGACTGCACGCAGCATGGACTCTAAGAGCGTGACATGGTCTTTGCAGTCGCCGTAGCGGTTGTCCAAAATACTCTGTGCCTCGTGGGGCACGTAGCCGCCAGCACCCACATACACCGCCACATAACGGATGTTTTTGCTCACCCAGTTGTACAAACTGCGCGCCTTGCGCTCAGGAGTGGTGTCTTGTGCGGTCAACTGATTGGCGAGAGTCTGAATGGCCGGGGTCACCTGCGCCTTGGGGTAAGCGCGTGCCTGGTAGGCCTTGCCCACCTCTGCATAGTTGCCAAAACTGCTGACCGCAAAGTGCGGTGCAAAGTCCCGCAAATCGACTACACCCGACTCGGGCAAAGAAAACTGGTCTTGTTTGAATTGGTATTGAAAACGCCGCGTGCCCGGCGCATCACCCGCCTGCAAGGGCGCAGTGCCGCCCGTCATGCCCAGCGTTGAATACCGCAGCGCCATGCCGGGTGCCTGGGTCACGTTAATCTCCACCCCCGACCACATATAAAAAGGAGAGAAGTACATCGACCTGGCATAGTGCCCCGGAAAATCCGCCGTGTGCTGGTGCGAGCGCGCTTTGTAATACAGCACACTGCCCACTTGCACTTTGGGGTAAATCAGCAGCTTGACTTTGCTGTCGGTGTACATGCTGTCGCTGTCACTGCTGTCGTCTTGCGTGCGGATCTGGTCAGGCTCCAAAGGCACCTTGGTGCCATCGGGCTGCAGGGTATAGGCCTCTAAAACATCCAATGTCTCGTGCGAGCCGCTGAAAGAAATTCTGCGCTCTCCGAACTTGCGCACCGCGTTGGCGGTTTCGATGCGAATGGCACTTTCACACACCTGGGTGGCTGAACCATCGGCCTGGATATCCAGGTGGTAAACCAATTTGACAAAAGTCAGACTCGGCTTGTAAGCCGCCAGCGCTTGGCCCTGAAACAGGCAGAAAACGAGGGCAAAAAGGCTGGCGATACGCGCGTGCAGGTGCATTTGAATCCAATTGACTGTTTACCCAACCTTGAAGTGTGCGCCCAGAGGGGTTCACCGCATGAGCTTAGAGGGCCAGAGGGTCTGATCATTCATACAGGTTGAGTGGCTCACAGCGCGAGCTCTTGGGGCTTCATGATAGGGGCTCATGAACAAGGGCCCTAATGAAACACCATGAAACCCGAGAGCAATGGCTGCTTGCCGCAGTGCAACTGATCAAACCGATTTTTTTAGCCAAAAAGCATGTGGTGCCTGATGACTGCCAGGTGTCCTGCGGTTTCGCCAGCACGGGTACTAAAAGCCATCACATTGGCCAATGCTGGTCCCGCAGCAGCAGCACGCATGAGCGTAACCAGATTTTTATTTCACCAGCATTGGGCGATCCGGTGGAAGTGTTGGACACCTTGGTTCATGAATTGGTGCACGCCGTGGACAACTGCGAGCACAAACACGGCAAGGAATTCAAAAAAATTGCACTCAGTATCGGACTTGAGGGACCTATGCGCAGTGCAGGCGCAGGTAATGCGCTAAAAGCAGTATTGACTGAGCTTGCTCAGCAACTGGGACCTTATCCGCATGGACAGCTGAAAGTGGCGCACAAGCGTAAAGTCTCAACCCCAAGACCCAGGGCGCGCTGCAAGGACTGCGGGTTTGAGGTGCCCATGTACAAGAAGTTTTTGACCTATGGTGCGCCGCTGTGCCCTAAGCACAAGACAGAGATGGAGCAGGTGGGGCCTTGGGAAAATTTAAAAGTGGAAAATTGAATCCAATCTTGATTAGATATTGTTCAGTGGGTGTTTTTATTGCATAATTTTCCTGAATTATTAAAAGCCATAACTGGTAAATATTTTTTCTTTGTCGGACTCGGCCAGAATACATTGTAGCAATTTATTCAATAGTTCTGACGCCAAATTTAAATCGCAATTCACACAATGTGCATTGATACCTTTTATAATCCTCTTCCCAATTAACGATTCATCTATTCGGACCACTAGTTCATTTAAATTGCATACTGGGCAGATTAAATCTTCACAGCAATGCCATGCATCGTGTAAAAGTTTTTTGATCTTCATTTTTTCATCAAACTCAATTTGCTGCCCTAATGAACTATCCAAAGCGGATTCTTGCCACCACGACTGGCTTAAAGTCATACGCTTGATTGAATGCTCTAATATTGTTGATGATTTTACTGCTGGAACACTATTTATTTTTCCAATTTTGTTTAATTCAAGTACAAATTTTAGATGATCAAAAATAACTGGATTTAAAGATTGATTCACGTTAATTGATATATTGGGATGACTTTCCATGAATAATAAAAATACTGGTATTCCAGTTGAAAAAATCATCTGCGCTGATGATTCATCATCTTTTGGTGAATAACCAAAATGCACAACATCATTTCTTAATTTTCTAAAATCTTTTAGATTGAAAGTGGGTGCATTTTTAGGAAATGATTGATTAACTTCACCTAATATCGATGCAAAGTCGTTCTTATGGTCTTGACCGGCATGTGTGGCTGCTTTCCATGCACTTTCTATTGCCATCGCACAGCAAGCTAATGCAGACGGGTATTTTTTTAATGATATTAATAATAAGCTTGTCTCAAAATTCTGAACGGCACTGGCTAAAGGCGGCATGCTAATTATTTGATCGATTTCATGATCTGGTAAATTAACCAAAAATTGGAAGTTGGGATGGTGTGTCATTGTTTGGCCCTTTGTTCTGCTATGAGCAATTTTGATGCCTCAAATTTTTTATAGGTTCGGTTCGCTTGGTGAGGTGTTGTCCGTTGTTAAGTCGTTATTCCTCAATGCAACATGAAATAAATTTTTTTACATCTTACGTAAATTGTTTATCATATGGTTGTGGAAAACAAACAATGGCTCATCTCTTGGATTGGTAACGCTGACCACGCCGCATCTGAACAAGGTGATGTGGCAGGTCTGGGGCCAATTGCGACTGCCTTGCAAGCTGGCTTGCAATTTGATCGCGTTTGTCTTTTAACCAATTTCCCGCATGAGCGCAGTGCAAAGTTCTGCGAATGGCTTGAGGGGAAGTTCGGTTTCTCAAGCAGCCTGATTGATCTTCAAGAGATGGATTTAATCAGTCCAATTCACTACGCCTCTATCTATGATGAGGTGAGCAAGCACCTCAAAGCATTGGGGTTGCCACGTGAAGATGTTGATCTAACGTTTCATCTCAGTCCAGGTACGCCGGCGATGGCTGCCATTTGGATCATGTTGGCCAAGACGCGTTTTCCAGCAAAGCTGATACAGACATCCAAAGAAAACGGTCTCGACTCTGTCGACTTCCAATTCGATTTGGCAAGCGACTTTTTACCCGAATACCTTCAGCGTAGTGGTGAGCGTATTGATCGGTTAGCAAATGGGCCGCAAGACGTGGCGCCCCATTTTGGAAAGATCATTTACAAGAGCTCCGCTGTAAAAAACCAAATTCAATTGGCGCAGCGCATTGCCGCTCACGATGTTCCGGTTCTTATCTTGGGAGAGACCGGAACGGGTAAAGAGCTTTTTGCTGAAGCCATTCGTGCGGCTAGCGACAGGGCTCAAAAGCCATTCATTACAGTCAACTGCGGGGCTATTGCGCCTGAGTTGGCTAACTCTGAACTCTTTGGTCATGTCAAAGGGGCATTTACTGGAGCAACTGGAACTCGCAAGGGGCACTTTCAAGAGGCTGATGGTGGAACGCTCTTTTTAGATGAGGTTGGTGATTTACCGCCGGATACGCAGGTGCGGTTGCTTAGGGCTCTTCAGGCAAAAGAAGTTACACCTCTTGGCGATTCAAAAGTAATAAAGGTTGATGTTCGAATCATTGCTGCCACCCACAGAGACTTGGCTGCTGACGTTGCCTCAGGTCGATTCCGCGAAGATTTGTTCCATCGTTTGGCTGTGGGAATTCTTAGGTTACCGCCATTGCGTGAGCGCGAGGGCGATGTTGACCTGCTGATTGACACATTTCTTGAGTTAATCAATACAGACGCAAGGGGTAAGCCTGAAGCACAGGATAAGAAAATTTCCCTTGATGCAAGAAAAATTCTTATTTCTTACCCTTGGCCTGGAAATATTCGAGAGCTCTATCACTCACTCCTAAGGGCTTCAATTTGGTCGATTGGTGAAGAAATTCAGTCTGATGATGTCCGCTCTGCTTTGCTACAGATTCAAAGTCCAGGAAACAATGTTATGTCACGACCTTTGACTCAAGGCTTTGACTTACAAGCACTTTTAGATGAAATATCAAGCGACTACATCCTGCGAGCACTAAAGCAAACAGGTGATCGTAAGACGACCGCAGCACAACTATTAGGCTTTACCAATCATCAGACATTGAGCAACTGGATGAAGCGCCTAGACCTGGATCTGGAAGAAAATAAAAACTAAATGGAGGGTGGCACGGTTCTCGCAAAAGAATTGGCATGAATGCCCCGAGAGCCCCCCAAATTTTGATGCAAGATTTGAAATCGCTTAACTTCGAACCACTGCGTGCGGTGTACCCCGAGCTAGCCAATATGGGCGGCTATGCGGAGCACTACGCCCACTCCGATCCTGAGAGTGCATTGGTTAAGTTGCGCAATTTCGCAGAGCGTTTAGTTGATCGCCTTTACATAAAGCTCAAGCTTGAGCGTATGCCGCAATCAAACTTCGTAGATCTGCTTCATAACTCTAGCTTTCAAACTGTTGCACAGCCCCTGGTGCTAGATAAATTACACCTACTTCGTCGCTTGGGCAATCGTGGTGCTCATGGCGAAGGTGTGGAAGCTACAGATGCAGTTCGTTGTGTTCAAGAGGCATGGCAGCTTGCTCGCTGGATGCATGTATCTTTCCTTGGAGGCAAGGTTGATGACTTCGCAGCGTTTAAACAGCCACCTTTAGAGGGTATCGATAGTAAGGCTGAATTCAAGCGAAAGGCAAAAGCGCTCGCTGAAGAGAACAGTCTTAAAGAAGAGCGACTAAAACAGGCGCTGCAAGAGCTTGCTGAATTGCGGGCGGCGGACCACGCCAGTAAGTCTGTTGGCCTATTAATTACTCCGCCGACTGCGGATGAATTTACGCACGCGGTCCAAACCTCTGCTGCGACAGTTAATCAACTTCGCTTCACTGAAGACAACACTCGCAAATGGCTCATTGATCGCGACTTGCGAATGGCTGGCTGGAACGTGCCGAATGGCACAGCTAGTAATGAGTCTGTTGGTCAAGAAGTTGAAGTACAGCATCAAGCAACTGCCACCGGCAAAGGTTACTGCGACTATGTACTTTGGGACGACAACGGAAAGCCGCTGGCAGTAATCGAAGCAAAGAAAACAGTCGTCGATGCTCGTGCAGGCCAAGAGCAAGCAAAACAATACGCGGATGCGCTTGAAAAGCAGCACAGCCAGCGTCCAATGATCTTCTTTACAAACGGTCATGAAATCTGGGTGTGGGACGACGCAGCGGGATACCCGCCTCGTTCAATCTATGGCTTTTATTCCAAAGACACACTTCAATATCGTGTCGGTTTTCAGCGCAAGGAAAAGCTCGACTTGTTAAAGGACGTTCGTCCCGACGCCAACATCGCGGGCTACTTGCACCAGATCGAAAGCATTACCCGCGTAGCCGAGCGATTCACGCAACGTCATCGTCGAGCCCTGGTGGTGCAAGCCACAGGCACTGGTAAGACCCGCGTTGCAATCTCGCTTGCCAAGCTTCTGATTGATGCGCGATGGGTCAAGCGCGTACTGTTTTTATGTGACCGCAAGGAACTGCGCAAGCAAGCCAAAAACGCCTTTAATGACTTTGTGCGTGAGCCGATTTACGTCATCGGGCAGGCCAATGATGTGGGCAAGATGGATGCACGCGTCTACATTGGAATCTATCAGGGCCTCATCAATGACTATGAGTCTTTCGATGTAGGCTTCTTTGACCTGATCATTGCCGACGAGTCTCACCGTTCGATCTACAACCTCTACGGCGATCTCTTCAAGTATTTCGATGCCCTTCAAGTCGGCCTGACTGCCACACCTGTGGAGATGGTCAGCCGCAGTACCTGTCAGCTCTTTGGCTGCGACTACAAACTGCCCACTGCTAACTACCCATTAGAGCAGGCTATTGCAGATCGCAAGCTGGTGCCCTTCCGTGTAGTCGCCCACACGACCAAGTTCATGCGCGATGGCATCAAAGCAGTACACATGACGGACGAACAGATCGCCCAGCTCGAAGACCAAGGAATAGACCCCAACACCCTGGACTTTGACGCCCAGGAGATTGACGACGCTGTTTTCAACAAAGACACCAACCGGGTCATTCTTCGCAACCTGATGGACAACGGCATCCGCGATGCCGATGGTCAGCTTCCCGGTAAGACCATCATCTTCGCTCGTAAGATCGATCATGCCCGCCTTTTGGTAGATATCTTCAACGAGATGTACCCACAGTTTGCCGGTAAGTTCTGCCGCGTTATTCACTCCAAAGAGCCACGGGCCGAAGAGCTGATTGACCAGTTTAAAGAACCCAAGGGCGAACTGCGCATTGCTGTTTCGGTTGACATGCTGGACACCGGTATCGACGTGCCCGAAGTGGTGAATCTCGTTTTCGCCAAGCCGGTCAAGAGTAAGGTGAAGTTCTGGCAAATGATTGGCCGCGGTACGCGGCTGTGCAAAGACCTGTTCGGCCCTGGCCAAGACAAGAGTGAGTTCCTGATCTTTGACCACTGGGGCAATTTCGCCTTCCACGACCTGAACGTGGAAGAGGTCGAGCCCAGTGTGCCCAAGCCCCTTACACAGCGTCGGTACGAAGCGCGCATTGAACTTGCCGCTTTGGCCCTGACACGATCAGACATCCCAGCTTTCGACGCTCTGGCGCTTCAGCTTCAGCAGGACGCTGCAGCGCTGCCCGACGGGGGGATCTCTGTGCGTGAAAACTGGCAAGCCGTGAACCAAGCAAGAGACGCCAAACTGGTCCACCAGTTCGCCCCTGTCACTCGTCAACTGCTAACGGATACAGTCGCGCCCTTGATGAGCGCCTTGGACGTGCGCGGGCACGGAGATGCCCTGCGATGGGACCTGCTGCTTGCGAAAGCCGAAGCCGCCGCCATCGCCGAACCTGATAAGCCCAATGCCCACCGTGAAGCTATCCTGGAGTGGGTTGGACGTCTGCCCCCGCATCTCAATCCTGTGCGCGGCAAGGCCAAAGATCTGCAAGCCGTGCGCTCTGATGCTTTCTGGCAGAAACCAACTTTCGCTCAGCTTGATGCGATGCGTGCAGCCTTGCGCGATGTCATTGAGCTGGCTGATCGCCCCGTGTTGCCTCCACACCTGCCTACTACGCAGTTTGATGTTCGTGAGGATGCTGCCGAATACCAGGTTCATGTGCGCCCCACCAAGATCAAGTCCGTCGATTTCGGCATTTACCGCAAAGCCGTGCAATCTGCCTTGGAGCCACTATTCGAGACTGACCCGGTTCTGCTTAAACTGCGGCGGGGTGAATCCATCACGACCGAAGAGCTGGATAAGCTCAACAGCTTGCTACACACCCGTAACCCCGATGTCGATCTTTCCACTTTGCGGGAGTTCTACCCTGACACCGCAGTCCAGCTCACGCAAATCCTGCGAGGAATCGTTGGACTTGATCACGCGGCTGTGGACGTGCAGTTCTCTACCTTCGCGCAGGCACATGCACTCAACAGTCAACAATTGCGCTTTCTGGCCCTGTTGAAGGACCATATTCGTCAGTTTGGTGCTATTGCTGTTGGGCAGTTGTTCGGTGCGCCGTTCAACACCGTCCACGCCGAAGGCCTTGGCGGCATCTTCCCTAACCCAACTCAGCTCGACGAAGTGGTGCGCTTGGTACGTGCCTTTGGCGAGCCGCTGCAGCCAACAGCTGCACACTGAAACTACTACAAAAAAGAAGAACACCCATGATCACTGGCGCATTAAGAAGCCGCATCGACAGTCTCTGGACCGATTTCTGGATCGGCGGCATCACCAACCCGCTCACCGTCATCGAGCAGATCACTTTCCTGATGTACAGCCGTCTGCTAGATATACAAGAGCGGACCCAAGAAAAGCGGGCCGCCATCACAGGCAAACGCGAACCCAGCTTGTTTGGTGATGGCGACCAAGACTGCCGCTGGGAAACCTGGCGGCATTACGGCGGCCCAGAAATGCTTCCCCATGTGCGTGACCGTGTGTTTCCGCACTTTAGGCGCATGGCCGAGCGCAGCAGCGGAGAAGCTAGCCAGTTCGCTGCTTTCATGAAAGACGCACAGCTGATGATTCAGAAAGAATCACTGTTGGTAAAAGCCGTCAACGCCGTGCACGACTTGCCACTGGAGCAAGGCGACACTAAGGGTGACCTCTATGAGTATCTGCTCAGCAAGCTCACCACCGCCGGTATTAACGGCCAGTTCCGCACGCCTCGCCACATCATTCGTATGATGGTGGAGTTGATGCAGCCCCAGCCGACCGATCGTATTTGCGACCCATCCTGCGGTACCGCTGGCTTTTTGATCGAGTCCTACGATTATTTGTTGCGCCAACACAGCAGCGCATCCGGCACGCACAAAGAAGTGATCGACGGTGAAGAGCAAGTTTGTTACAGCGGTGACCAGTTAGGTGAGCATCGTGCACACGTCGACACAGACATGTTTCATGCCTATGACTTTGATGCCACCATGCTGCGCATCGCCACCATGAACTTGGTGATGCACGGTGTGAAGCAGCCCGATGTCCACTACCAAGATACTCTGAGCCAGAGCTTTGAAGATCGTCACCCTAAAGGTTCCAAAAACGCCTTTGACATCATCCTTGCCAACCCACCATTTAAGGGTACGTTGGACGAGCAAGACGTAGCCCCGGACATCCTGCGCATCGTCAAGACAAAGAAGACTGAACTGCTCTTCATCGGCTTGATCCTACGTATGCTTAAGGTGGGCGGCCGCAGCGCCACCATCGTGCCGGACGGCGTTCTGTTTGGTTCCAGCAAGGCGCACGTTCAGCTGCGCCAGCACCTGATCGAGAACAACCAGCTCGAGGCTGTGATCTCTCTGCCCTCGGGCGTATTCAAACCCTATGCTGGGGTTTCCACCGCCATAATCATCTTCGCAAAGGGCGGCAAAACGGAGAACGTGTTCTTTTACGACGTGCAGTCAGACGGCCGTACGCTGGATGATAAGCGGACAAAAATTGGAGATGGAAATGGGGACTTGCCAGATGTACAGGTCAAGTATCTGCAATGGTGTGCTGGGCACGGCGACTTCAGCGATCGGACGGCGAAGGCGTTTCAAGTGTCGACTGATGACATTCGTGCGCAGAGCTTTGATCTCTCAATTAACAGGTACAAGCAGGCTCAAGTAGTTATCGACCAGCACGAATCTCCAACTTTGATTTTGAAAAGACTGCAGACCATTGAGTCAGAAATTGCGGCTGATCTGGTCCAGCTCAGCGAGTTGATTCGATGAATTGGCCGGTCAATAAACTAAACGCCGTATGTGAGATATCGATGGGTCAAGCCCCCGATGGCTCAACATACAACGACCGTGCGGATGGACTTCCACTGGTTGCCGGTGCCGGCGACTTTGGAGATTTTTTCCCCAGTGCTAAGAAGTTCACGTCGGCTCCTGGTAAACGATCGGCAGTAGGGGATATCATTTTGTGCATCCGAGCGACTATCGGCGACACCAACTGGAGCGATAAGGAGTACTGTCTCGGACGGGGCGTCGCAGGTCTGCGTGCACGCGATGGATTGTTGGACTCCCGATTCCTGTGGCACTTCATCGGCGCACGTCGATCTGAGCTTGAGGCTCGCGGCACTGGCTCGACGTTTAAGCAAGTCTCTCGAGCCGACATTGCTGAGTGGCTTATTCCAACCCCACCGGTCGCCGAGCAGAAACGCATAGCCACCGTCCTTGACAAGGCTGACTGCTTGCGCCACAAGCGCCATGAAGCCATCCGCCTCGCTGACGCGTTCATTCGGGCGGTGTTCATCGACATGTTTGGTGTGCCCGGTGAATCAAGTAAGTGGCCGGAGTCATTTGTCGCGAATATGCTCTCCAGCATCGAGTCAGGGTGGAGTGCACCGTCAAGTGATCGCGACATAAATGATCAGGACCTCGCAGTTCTAAAAGTGAGTGCCGTTTCAACCGGGTGGTTTTTGCCTGAGGAGGCCAAGCCAGTTGATCGGGAGATTGTTGATCGACCGCTGGTTTTCCCTCGACGAGGCGACTTGCTTTTCAGTCGGGCCAATACAAGGGAGCTTGTTGCTGCCTGTTGCCTTGTTGATGAGGATGTTGATAACCGCTTTCTGCCTGATAAACTGTGGCGAGTTACTGCGGATCCGAAGCAAGCGACGAATGAGTATTTGTGCTACCTATTCAGACATCCAGCATTTCGACACCAACTCACAAAGCAAGCTACAGGAACAAGTGGCTCAATGTTGAATATTTCGCAAGCAAAGCTGCTTAGCACCCCTGCGCCGCTACCTCCGCTTGCGTTGCAGCAGAAATTCACCAAGATTGTTAATCGCTCTCAGGCAGCTCGCCGCAATTCAAAGAATTCCCTTCGTGACTTGCAGTCTCTTAAAGAATCCCTGACAGCCAGGTTGTTTGGCTGAGCAATTGGAGCAATATATATGTCCTCACTGATCAAGTCTCTTTCACTCAAGAATTTCAAGGGATTCTCCGAGGAGGTCAGGATTGATTTCCGTCCAATCACCTTGCTATTTGGTGCAAACAGCGCTGGCAAGAGCAGCGTTCTGCAGGCCTTGCAGTACGTTAACGAAGTTCTAACAGGCGGTAATTTGGATGCTGACTCAACTCGCCATGGCGGTCAAGTGCTCGGACTGGGAGGATTCCAGAATCTTGTCCATGGACGAGACAAAAATAAATCCATCGAGATCGGCATCCTGATGTCCTTGGGTGACACCTCGATGCTGGACTCTGAAGACGAAGAGATGAGCGATTTCGACTCACCCAATGAAGGCTTGCAGCGGTTCGAGGGGCGGCTCAACGATTTCAAGCGCCACGCAAACGATGTCGAACTGCGGCTGACAGTAGGATGGAGCAATCAGCTCAATGAACCTGTTGTTCAGGAGTACAAAGTTCTGTTCAATGGCGTGTGGTGCGCAGAGATCAAAGCCTCTTCAGATGGACGGCAAGCCTCCCTGAAAATTCATGGGAGTCACCCTTTGTTCATGGTGCCTCAAACGGATGTTGGAAATTTTGTAACTGAACTTGACGGCCTCGTCACTCCGGACGACTTGTTTTTTGACTATAAGCTTCCTGCCATGGGCGAGGCACGTGAGGATGGCGGGCTTGTCTCTTGGCTTCCTGACGTGCTTTACGACGTGCAAGAGAACGGTGCGGAGCCAGCAGGTAATGGTTTTGCAAACTGGATGCGAGCGATGGATGGTGCACGCCCCAAACTCAACGCGTTTCGCATAAGGACACCTGGTGCAAAAACGTCCGAGAGTCTAATCTGGATCCGACTATTTGCGTCTTTCCTCAACTGGATGCTGTTTGGTCCGGCAGACACACTGCGAATGCAGCTTAGCCGCCTACGGTATGTCGGCCCGATTAGAGTGGTACCAGACAGGGGCGTTGCAATGGTGCGTCGACCCAAGCTCGGCGACTGGGCTGATGGCGCAGCTGCATGGACGACGCTAGCAAATGGCTCGCAAGGTCTCAGGACTCGCGTATCAAATTGGATGGCTGATCGTGATCGGCTAAACACTGGTTACACGGTATCTTTGCGTACAACGCGAGATTTTCAGATAGACCCTGGTGATGAGGAAAAGGCGCTCGGATCAGTTGGTCAGTCGCGAACACGAATCACGTTCAAAGATGGTGCGGGCCTTGAGCATGACCCTCAAGACGTGGGCATAGGGGTTTCGCAGATTCTCCCAGTTGTGGTAGCCGCGCTCGATAGCCGAGCTAGTTTGGTATGTGTCGAGCAACCAGAGTTGCATGTTCATCCAGCGGTGCAGGTGGGCCTTGGCGATCTTTTCATCGAGGGAGCAGTCAACCAAGGCCTTTCGTTCTTGATTGAAACTCATAGTGAGCACTTGATTTTGCGTCTGTTGCGACGTATCAGAGAGGCTAATGAGGGGGGACTGCGGGAGGGGTCTTTAGGCGTTGAACCAGATGATGTTGCTGTTCATTGTCTAAGTCGGGAAGCTGGGGTTGTGACAGTTGATCGCATTTCCATAACCCCTGACGGTGATTTCAAAAAACGTTGGCCCCAAGGTTTCTTCGATGAAAGAGGAGCGGAGTTGTTCTAATGTTCAAAGAAATAGCTATAGATCCGGCTTCCGTCGTTACTTCAGCCGTCCAGTTCAATAACATTATTGATCGATTTGGCATTTCAGAGGGGCGATTGATCGCTGCTTTTCCAAGCAAATGGAAAAAACTAGTATTCGATGCGGCTAATGCAGAACATAAGCATGCAGCAAAGCAAATGGATCTAAAGACCATCGAATATCGGCTGACAAAGCTACCAAAATCAATATTTGTCTCAAGAGAAAGACCTGGGCAGGGCTGTACAAACGACTGGATAACTGCAGCAATTGACGAGCATCGACGTTATCCATTTGATGCAGTTATTACTTCTGTTGAAATTGCGGAAGAAGGTTTTATCTCGCCATCAGACGTATCAAAAGATCACCCAATATTTAAGTCCAATCGGGAGTGGCCAGTAAGGCGTGATGCAAAATCGATGGCTGATTGTTGTTCCTCTTTGTTGAACGGCTCATACCATATCAAACTTATAGATTACAAATTCGATGCATCAAAGCTGCGTTGGAGACGTCCGTTGCAAGAATTCCTCCGGAAAATAAAGGCGGGCTCTACGATTGATATTTTTAGAGACGATGACGTTCTACCCATAAATTATGAAATGGGGGTGAGAGATGCGCTCAGAGAGGTTGCTCGAATAGGTGCCATCTTGCGGTTATTTACAAGACCAAGTGGATCGATGCACAGGCGGTTTGTACTCAACGATATAGGGGGCGTTTCGTTCGATATCGGTTTAGATGAAGATTTCGGGGGGCTAAAAACGCATGACACAGTTACTGTTTTGCAAGAAGATACTTGGTTAGAGCAGTGGGAAAAATTTGCAGGAGAAGATTGCTTGATTCAATTTGATATTTAATAGGCAAAAAATGTGTCCTGTAGGTTTGAATAATGCTGATACTTAATGGAGTTTTGATCCACTTATGGGTACCTTAGCCTATACGCTGAAATTTTGAATTTAAAGTTTGATATGCATCTTCCAACTCTGGATGTGAGTCATGTAATAGTTGACTGCATACATTACGCATGATTTTGATTTCTTCTGGGCTAAACCAGACTCCTGGTAATCGCTTTCTGTTGCAAGCTTGGTCAAGCTTATAAGCACCAACATCACGGTCATAAACTATAGGGACATCGAATCTATCTCGTAAAACAGCCAAGTCACGTTTAAACGTGGCGTGTGAAATCTCCATCACTGTCATGAATTCTGACGTCGTGACGAAACGCTTGCCTTCAAGCAAGTCCATGTACTTATACATGCGCTCTACATCAATCATTTCATAATTGCCTTTTCAATTAGTTGCTTTCCATCCCAATGCAGACGAGTAAAGCTGACGCTGTTGCGCAGCATGTGAGCTTTAAAATCACGTTTGCTCTCCCAGAAAACTCTTTTGTCTTCCTTGTCGTAAATGATCAGTACGATCTTTGTAGAAAGGCCTTTTTTGGCATCTGCGCAGCAGATCAAATGACGACGTAGTTGCTGAATCACTTGGCCTAAACCGCCCCTTCCACGAGAGCCGTGTGCGATGGCAATAGCCAGTTTGCAACACATGAATAATCCGTTCGGGTTGCTGGGAATGACATTGACCATGGCAGTTGGATCAATAGATGGCAATGCCCCATTCTTGTTTTCATTAGTTAGTTGATGCTGTATCGCTTCCATGCCTTTCTCTATCAGAAGCTTTTCAATCGCAGCGATCAATGGCGCCAAGGCCGCAGATGCAGCTTTGGGATCAAATATTTCATTCATCTCAATTCCTATTCATGTGAGGACGAATGCGCAGTACTCGGCGGTAGGTCCGCTCGATGTACTTCTGAGCAAGCTCAGGGTTTTCACGACGGAACTTCGAACCATCGAAGCGATCAACGTTCATTCCAGAGAATGAAGCCCAGCCGGCAACGCCATCGCATGCGCCAATCCGTACCATCAGCATTTCCGTCAAGACGGAATCTAAGCATTCGAGTGTTTTAATTTGCGCTCGTATCTGTACGAGTTCTTCAAACATGTTCACCTCTTCAGGCGTTGGCGACCGCGCTTCGGCAAGGTCGGAAATCGACCTAACGGTATCAACCTCCTCATCAGAAGGTTTCTGCGACAAGAGATTGAGGATCGACTCAATCTCTGAAATGGCGATCACCGAATTCACCTCAAAGAACTCACCCGATTTGCGGTGCTTTACGAGCTTTGAGTGAACGTAAGCCTCTACGGTCGAGTCGTCGTCCGTTTCGAACCATTGAACCAACTCAAGCCGCGGATTCGCGGTGCGCAGGTTAGACAAGCGATCTTTGAGGTTGGTCGCACGACCAATCTTGAGTAAGTTTGTTTCGTGATCTTTGAGTACGTAAACACCTGACATATTTATCCCTTCGAATCCAAAATTGTTTTTAAGTGCCCAAGAACTTCTTCGGGCATTACTTTTAAGAGTTTGATTAATCGCGCATCGCCACTTTGCAAAATAGCGGCTCGGACGTGATCGGCCATTCCTTCAGCTTGAACAACTTCAAGCTCGGGAATGTCCATGCCGCGAATGATTGCGCCCGTTCGTAGCGCTTCGTCTAGCTTTAGGTTGAACTCACCATCAAATGAGTGGCCGCACATACAGCACTTTTTTGCACCTGGTGGGTTGTTTGTCCCGCAACTTGGGCACGGTTTGAGTCGTGGCGAAGCCTTTGGAAATTCATGATCACAGGCGCTGCAATGAGCTGCACCAAGCGGGTTTTCATGGTTACAAATCGGACACTTCTTAGTTTTGGCTAATTTGTCCTTGACTTTGTGATGAGGGATTTCCTCCTCAACTCGGCGAGCGTATTGCTCAAAAGCTTGTAGTGTTGGAATGACAACATACGCGCGCGTGTCGTCATCAGGGCTTGTGGTTCGAACAACTCGTCCCACCGCTTGTCTAAATGCAAGCTCAGTTCGCGCACTAGGTAAATAGACGAGCACACGCAAGCGTGGGATGTCGACACCTTCCGAAACCATAGCTACTGAAACAAGCCATTTCTTTGAGCTGTTTCGGAAAGCTGCAATGCGGCTTTCTGCATTTGGCAGTTGGCTATGAACCAGCATGGGGGTTTCACCCTCCATGATTTCAATCAGTTCGACGAAATACTTCGCCATCTCAATGGATGGAGCTATAACGAGCCCGCCGGCTTTGGGCATCCTATTACGAAGATCGTCAAGTTTGATCATTGCGGCTTCAAGCATCGTTGCCTGATAGCCCGTCATCAGAGGGTTTGTCGTACCTTTAATGTATTGCGGCGTACAAGTGAGCTTGTAGTAATCCAGCGCTCGTTGAAGCCCTGGAATCTTCTTCAGGTTCTTGGGCAATTCTGTTTTTTCATTGCCAGACACTTGAGTTGACTCACCTGTATCTAATTCAACAGTAAACCGCCCTTCGTGACGGTGGAAAGTAATAGGTCGGCAATAGCCGAGATCCACCGCTTGTCCGTAAGTCAATGTGTAAGTCCCATCGGTGGGGTGCGATATGGCGCCAGAATCGTGATAAGCCAACCACACAGACTGTGCGCCATCCGAACGAATGGGAGTCCCAGTCAATACCAGTACAAAGCTAGCACTTGTGAACGCGCCATCTGCGCTGTCTCCCCATGCTGCCTCAACGGCAGCGTGGTGATGTTCGTCACAAATGACAAGAGTTCGGTTTTTATTGCACAGGTCGTGAAATCCTGCCGCAAGACCTTGAATGGCAGACCATGTGGCGCAAACGTCCATGCCCAAATAGTCAATATTGCCGTCAACGCCAGTCACCTTTGACATTGGTCGTTGAGTGACGAGATTGAAGTCCTTTGACCATTGATTGACCACCTCAGAGCGTGGGGCAATAACAATGACACGATCTATTTCATTACGATCAAAAAGTTCGCGTGCAATCGTGCATGCTGCAATTGTTTTCCCGGCGCCAGGGGCGGCATTCAACAAAAAGTGTTTGTCCTTTTTGTCTCTTAATAGCCAGTTAATGGCTTTAGTAGTGGCTTCCTCCTGCCATGGGCGTAACTTGATCATCTATGGCTTTCTTATTTGCTGATCCAGTACTCGGTGAAAAGAATTTCACGAATAGGAAGGTTGGAAGGAGGCGTTAGTTGTGCGTATTGATTGACGCGAACAATCACAGCTGCATAGGTGCAACTTTGTGACTTGATGACATAACCCTCTTGTCTCATCCTTGAAATGAGTCGCGATAGAAGTCCAACGCCAAAAAGTAGCGACGCTTCAAAGTTGGTTACTTTTTGGCCGGCGAGCAAGTACTCCCTGCAAGCGGTTTCGCCAATAGACTTTTGTTTCATGCTGCGTACTCCATTAAATATTTGGCTTGTCGGAAAGCGTCCTCATACCGCTCTTCCTCCATCTCGAAGACTTCCATAACGCAAAGTTCTTCGCAAGCCAAGCGCCAAGGGTGATCGTTCATTGCGACATCAGACGACCACTCATCAAATGGGCGGCTGCCAATACGGAGGTCGAAGTTGGGCTCATTGGCCGATCCGTCGAATAGGTCCACTAAGCTAGAGGCGTCCGCTAACAATTGACCATGGCTTGAAAACCCGTCTGGAGCGTTTGCGTTGAGCAAAGCAAAAATTTGATGTACTTTTTTGGCTTTAGACATGGTCATCTCCTTAATGGAAAGTTGCGTCCTTCAACTCGCATAGATCGACCTCGATCTCGGGTTTGCTTTGTTCTGATTGATGAGCAACGTAAGCTTGGGCGGCGCTGGACATTGAGCCCATCAAAATTGGCACCACACACAGCTTGTTGCCGGCAAGTTGTAGTGACATCTCAACTGCTGAGTAAGTCAGCGCCTCTGCGATTTGCTGAGGGCTAATACCTTGTTGAAGGAGGTTGGTCATAAACTCACGAACCTGATCGTGAACAGTTGCTTGGGCAACGTCTTCCAATTCAATTTGTGAGTCTTTTTCCATTTTTTGCAGAACCTTTTTAAGATGGTTACTACGTTGCAACTGGTGTGCCAGCTGCTGGAAAATTTAAATGCTTATATAAATCAATGGCTTAGGGCGGAAATGCTTTAATTTTTTCACGAATAAAGTAAATTAATTTACTTAAATAAAAAATATATTACAAAGTCTTGTTGTTTGAGTTGCACGCGGCCCGTCTACACTCATAAGCAGCCCTTCTGCTTATCTTCAAGTTAAGAGAAAAATATTAATGTCTATAATTTTTCATTCCGAGTCGCTAGTGTTTGATCTTGCTGAGAGCATTTGGCAATCTGCCGAAGACCAGGGCTCACAGCAAAGAGCTATCACTTATTACAAGATTGCTTGCGAGAAAAATGATGCCCGTTCCTATCTTGCTCTGTATAAGATAAACAAGGAGTGGAAATTTAGCTATTTGATAACTGGACGGCAGACAGATGGATTACCTTATCTAAATAAGGCTCTGGAGCTTGGATTTTTGCCTGCATTCTTTTATGCCGGAAGTCTGTGGGATATTTTTCAGATCTACTCGAGATTGATCTATTTATCGATTGGCTTGTCGATAGCGCACCGGACTAAAGATGCAAGCTTTAGTGAATTCCAAGTCGCATTCCTCGGTCTGAGCAAAAAATTTGCTGATGAATTTATTCCTGAAATTCTGCGTATTGGACAAGGTTGGATTCCGGGAACTCCTGTGACAATAGAGGACAGCCCTCTGAATGGGAAATCGATTTCGATTAAGCACCCAACCAATTACGTTCCTGAAATTGACAGTAAGCGCGCGAACTGGGAAATTTTCAGTGTCAAAGAAAATTTAGAAGAATACTTAAAACAATTACCAGGCTCTGAAGAGTATCAACTTGCATACGATGCGCAAGAGGACGACGACATTGAGCTTTTTGAGTCGCACATGAGGCAAGCGGCCAAGAAAGGAAATGGGCAGGCGATGTACGCCCTTTATCGTGAAGCTTCCCTCGAGATAATACGAGCAGCCGAATCTGGATCTCCAGACGGATTCATGGACCTAATGGGCAGGATTAATGAGTTTCCAGAGGATTGGGAGTTCATCAACCCCACAAAATTGAGTCAAGGTAAGGCTGTTACACTCTTAGCCAGTATTGATTGTCTGATTTACCTCTACACATTAATGGAGAGATTGGGTCTGGCGAAATATGGAAATATTGCAATTGATTCTAAGTGTCTCTCCGTTGAAACAGAATCTGGGTATAGAAAAGGTCATGCTTATGTCCATGAGTTGAAATATCAATTTTGCGACCACGAGCATGTTGTTAGTGTTAATGAGCGAGCTTACGGATGGCAATTAGGAAAAAGCTTTGATACAAAATTCATAGCGCAACTAAAAATTGCCGGATTGGATTATGGCCGTTAAAACCTACCAATACAGGCGGTAGTAGTGCTTGCTAATTCAGAAATGATTAGACCCCATGGCATATATCACCTGTGAACTGAAGTTTTGAATCGGATTAAATCTTAAACAGTGCATGTACTGCAGCCTCGCTCAAAACCACATCCACCCTCATTTGTCCCCGGGTTAAGCCCACAAATAGCTTGCGCCTTTCTTTGTCTGTGAGTTGCTCAAACTCAACCTCGCACAGCACAACGGCCGGAGCGCTTTGGCCTTTGAAGCGGTAAAGGCTCTCCACCTTCAGGCGACCCTCTGTCCAGACAGGGTTGCCAGCGCTGTCGTATTGGCCTGTAAAGCGTTGAGTGGGTTCTCCGCCCAGGCGCTCTTGTTTCAGGGCTTGCGAGCTGTTCATGCCGCCCCAGGTGAGTACCGAGACCTGCTCGGGGGTGAATCCATCCGCCCAAAGCGCTTGTAGCCTGGCGTGCAGCGCGGTCAGGCTGTTGACCTGGCCCGCCGCATAGGTGTTGAAGTGGGGCAACTCGCCTGCAAAAACACTGCGCGCCTGTATGGGCTCGGGCGTCAGCTCCAGTTGGTTGATCAACTCCACAATGCGCCGTGGGCTTCTGAAGTTGTCCATGCATTGAATGCGAACGGCATCATCGGCAGAAAAGCTCTCGCGGGTATAGAGTTGTTGCGCGGTATCGCCCATCACATACAAGTGCCCATCGTCTTTGAGCAAATGCAGCAGGCTGCTGGCCCAGGCGTGTTCAAGATCTTGAGACTCGTCAATGATCAGCAAATCCCACTTGGGTGTGAGCTGATCTGACACCTTGAGAAAGTGGTCCACGATTGTGCTCAGCATGGTGGCCTGGCTAAAGTCAGCCGTGTGGCCCTGAGACTCATAAACGTCGCGGCAAAGCTGATGAAAATTGGTCACCTCGGCAGAAGTGGGTGAAAGCCGGGCCAAATGGTCAGCCAATGGCCGGTTAAAGCAGATGTACCCGCCGCGTTGTCCCGAAGCTGCCGCTTTCTTAAGCAAAGCCAAAGCCAGTTGGGTTTTGC
>Ga0114964_10000711_pt1 | contig 25035 bp, 43 predicted proteins | sample C_131016_MF_Meta_FD_92638 | JGI IMG/M metagenome (GOLD analysis project Ga0114964, IMG submission 92638) | Freshwater microbial communities from Lake Croche, Canada to study carbon cycling - C_131016_MF_MetaG | ecosystem: Environmental > Aquatic > Freshwater > Lake | place: Lake Croche, Canada...
ACTTACAAGGGTTGTACCTGCAACGCCTTGAAGAAGAATCTCTAAAACAGAAACTTCAATACCCAACCCGCGTCCACTACAGCCGATAGGTAGATAGATGACAACACGTAAATATAGTTCCCGCTCCCAGCAAACATCCTTATCAGCAGCAGTCACCTCTGGTGCTGTTGTTATACCTGTTGTCAATGCACTCACCCTTATGGGTGGAGCATCGGTTACAAGTGGTCAAACATTTGTAATTGTTATTGACCCAGACACGGCGCTTGAAGAAATTGTGGAAGTCACCGCTGTCAGTTCCAACAACTTAACGGTCACTCGTGCTGTTGATATGTCTGGTGCTGCAGCGCAAGACCACTCATCTGGTGCAATTGTTCGACATATGATTATTGGTCGTGACCTTCGTGAATCTAATCTTCACATTGAAGCATCGGCTGCTTATAACGATGGCACTAGCACACATGCTGTCCACGGATTAGGCTCATCTGATGGCTCTGTAGTTGGTACTACCGCAACACAGACCCTTACAAACAAAACTCTTATTTCACCAATTCTTACTAGTACTTTAGAAAATGATGCAAGTATTACCTTTGAAGGTGCTACTGCTGATGCATTTGAAACTACTCTTACAGTTGTAGACCCAACTGCTGACCGTACAATTACATTACCTAATACATCAGGTACTGTTGTACTTAAAGACTCAGTTGATACTTTAACTAACAAAACTTTAACAAGTCCTACTATTTCAGGTAGCCCAGTTATTACTGGTCTTTCATCTGCTGGTATGTCAGCATCATCTGCTGCACCTAAGGATTATGTAGATTCTATTCTTGGCTCAGCAACTGCTGCATCTACCTCTGCAGCATCTGCTGCAACATCAGCAAGTAGTGCTGCTACTAGTGCATCTTCTTCACTAACGTCAGCAAACTCTGCAGCAACATCTGCAACTGCATCTGCTGCTTCAGCAGCAACTGCTACTACACAGGCTACTGCTGCTACTACTTCTGCTACATCAGCGGCTGCGTCAGCAACCGCTGCTGCTACTAGTGCTGCTTCTGCTGCTACATCTGCAACTGCTGCTGCTACCAGCGCTTCAAGCGCTGCTACTTCTGCTACATCTGCTGCTGCTTCTGTATCCAGTATAGCAGGTTACGCAACTACTGCTAGCAACTCAGCCAGCGCGGCGGCTACTTCTGCTACTAGTGCAGCAGCATCTGCTACAGCAGCAGCCACAAGCGCAACTTCTGCAGCAGCCTCTGCTTCATCTATGACAGCCAGCGTTTCTGCTGCTGCTACATCGGCTACAAGTGCCGCTGCAAGCGCCACAGCAGCGGCTACAAGCGCTACCAGTGCGGCAGCCAGCGTAACTGCAGCCGCTACCTCAGCAACATCTGCAGCAGCATCTCAAACCGCTGCTGCCACTTCAGCCTCTTCTGCTTTAACTAGTCAGACTGCTGCTGCAACTTCTGCGTCTTCGGCTGCTACCTCAGCCTCATCTGCTTTGACTAGCCAAACAGCAGCAGCAACAAGTGCAACATCTGCTGCTACTTCTGCATCCTCTGCTGCTACAACTTACACAGCATACGATGCTCGTTACTTAGGCTCCAAGGCTTCTGCTCCAACGGTTGACAATCAAGGTGGTGCCTTAATTACTGGTGCTACTTATTGGAACTCTGGCAGTTCAACTATGTTTGTATGGTCAGGTTCTACTTGGGGTGCTATATCTACAGCCAATGGAGCAGTTACAACTGGAACGTTAGCGCAATTTGCAGCAACAACTTCTGCTCAATTAGCAGGTGTTATTTCAGATGAAACTGGAACTGGCGCTTTGGTCTTTGCTAACACACCAACTTTAGTTACTCCTGTTCTTGGCGTGGCTACGGCAACATCTGTTAATGGTACAACTATACCAACATCTAAGACTTTAGTAGTTACTACAGATACTTTGGCAGTTCACGCTGCTACAACTTCTGCTCAACTAGCAGGTGTTATCTCTGATGAGACTGGTTCAGGCGCGTTAGTATTTGGAACTGCACCTACAATTTCTAACTTAACACTAACTGGAACATTAACTGTAGCAGCATCTGCTGGTACAAGTGGGTACTTGCTTTCAAGTACAGGCACTGGCGTACAATGGATAGCCGCTACTGTTGGATACACAGCACCAACCCTTGGTTCAACATCTATTGCTTCTGGAGCCACAGTTACAACAATTAACGGATTAACTAAAATTGTATCTGCAACGGTAGCCAAGTTGGATGCCAGTGGATATGAGCAAGACTTTGACCTATTAACAATAATGGGTGCAATCTAAACGAAAGGGTAGTAACTAATGGCTACAACAACTAAGGTGCTCGCAAGAGCAGCAGCAGCAACATCAAGCACAACTCTATACACGGTGCCGTCAGCAACAACTACAGTAGTAACTAATATCGTAGTGACTAACTCGGCAGCAACTGCTGCTACGTTTACTCTTACGCTTAACAGCGTTGATATATTTACTACAAGTGCAATTGCCGCTAACTCAACAGCAATGTTTGACTTAAAGCAGGTAATGGCAACAACTCAAATTATTGCTGGTTTTGCCAGCGCAACAACAGTTAAGTTTCATATCAGCGGAGTGGAAATTGCATAATGGCAAGTAAAACTTTTCCAGGAACTGGAGTGTCAAATGTTTTTCCTGCTGCTACTGGCATTGCTCTTGCAACAATAACATCTTCTACAGGTTCTCCAACTATTGATTCAGCGGCACGTGCTGGCAAAACCATTTATAAGTTTACTGGCTCTGGAACATTTACTGTAGGAGTTGCTGGTGTATTAGAAATGTTAATAGTTGGTGGCGGTGGTGGAACAAATACTAATGCCAGTTCTGGCGGAGGTGGCGGAGGTGGATATATTTATTTTGCTAATAAGTCTGTAAAAGCAGGAACATATACAGTCGAGGTTGGCGCTGGAACTAATGGTAGTACTACTAGCACTACTCCATCATCAAATGTATATTCTGCAGCAAACCTTGATTCCATAATTGCATGGCAAGGTGGTGGTGGTGGTAACGGTGATATATATGGCGGTTCTGGTGGTGGTGTATGGAGCATAGGCAATGGTGGGCAAGGAACTTCTAAATATGGTCAAGGCAATGCTGGTGGATACGCTGTGGCTGGATACTCAAAAGCAGGCGGTGGCGGTGGTGCTGGTACTGTAGGGGGTAACTCTACTGGATTAAATAATGGTCCTGGCGGCATTGGCGGTGATGGAGCATTAAACTCCATAACAGGTACTGCTACATACTATGCTGCTGGTGGTGGTGGCGGCGCATTTTCTCCTGTTGGTGGTGTTGGTGCAGCAGGTGGAACGGGCGGTGGCGGGACTGGCAATGCTACTCAAGCAGGAACTGGAACTGATGGAACAGTTAATACGGGAAGTGGCGCAGGTGGTAAATACACAGGCGCGGCAACTACTGGTGGCTCAGGTATTGTGATTGTGGTGGTGGGATAATGGCACATTTTGCAAGAATTAAAAACAACATTGTTCAACAAGTCATTGTAGTAAACAATGAAGTCTTGGAAAATAAAGAGTTTCCAGAGTCAGAGTCAATTGGCATAGCCTTCTGCAAAGAAACATTTGGAGAAGATACTGAATGGTTGCAGACTTCTTATAATAATAACTATCGTGGGCGTTTTGCATGCAATGAATATACATATGACCCAATTAAAGATGAGTTTGTTGAACCAGTAACAGAATAACAATTACACCTGACCATGTGTTAAAACTGGTCAACTATTATTATGGATACAATACTAACTGACATCTTCCCGCTTGCGCGGGATATAGATGATGCAATAGATGAAACAGAAGAACAAATATACTAAGGAGCATACGTGGCTAGAGATATAACCGAAGGTCGTTCAGGTCTCCTTACTAACACATCAACCGATGGGCTTGTGCTGTCTAATGCATATGCCCCTGTTGGTATTGGCACTGGTACTTTCTGGCAAAACACTGGCATTCAATATGACTTTGCTGTTGCTGGTATTCCTTTTCTTACTGCTATCAATGACACACGCCCATACGAGCGTGCAACTGCACCATTCCGTAAGCAGCAATTTGATTCACAACGTGACCCAGGTGAGCAGTCACTCACTGGATGGTGGTTAAGAAGTCAGTCTTCATTCCATGCGGGTGAAGGTATTATATTCTATGACCCACTATCTAACCCATACTCAACTACACTTGCATCCAACTCTTATAGAATTGCAGATGCCTATGGTGTAAATATATGGACACCTGGACAGGTAACGTTATTGCGTTCAGTATCACAGGGACACAATATGACTGCAACGCTTGCTGCTAATAAACGTTCTGGTCAGACTATGCGTACCGTGCGCTACCTTGATGGTGCTACATATGTTGATGCTGTTTTAATGCATGATGGCTATGACGTTGACCGTATCCATGTTGATGGAACTGTAGACCACTGGGTAGATTACACATCAGGCTCACGTGACCCTGTTTATTCTATATGTGATGACGGTCAGTATGCTTATTGGATTACCAATGATACTGCATCTGGTAAGTTAGAAATGAATAAGAAACTTATTAGCGCTGCTTCTACTTCTGCGCCAACAGTTATGTTTACTAAGACTGGTACAACAATTACTAATGCAGTAGTTGAATATGTAAAGCAACGTCTTATTGTTGCAGCCAACAACTCAATCTATGAATTACCAACTAATGCCACTACCTCTACATCAGTTACTTCTGTATATACACACCCTAATACATCATATGTATTTAGTAGTATTGCAGAATCAGGTTCTGCTATTTATGTATCAGGCTATAATGGCGCTCAATCATCTATCTTTAAGTTTGTTCTTGATACTACTACAGGTGCTATGCCTGTACTATCATCTGCTATTACAGCAGCAGAACTACCAGTAGGTGAGATAGTACATAAATTATATTACTATCTTGGCTACATGATGATAGGTACAAGTCAAGGTGTGCGTGTTGCTAATGTTGCAAATGATGGTTCACTTACATATGGCCCATTGATTACCGTAACAGGACACCCATGTTATGACTTTGCTGCACGGGATACTTATGTTTGGTGTGCTACTGGATTACCTACCGTTAACACGGAGCCAGGTTTAATCCGCATGGACCTTAGTAATGAGATAGATACATTACGTTTTGCTTATGCTAAGGACTTACATTATGACACAACAGGACATAGTGAAACAACAGCATGTGCTTTTTTTGGTACATCAGGGCAAATGGGATTTGCTACTACTGCCGACACCAGCGGTGTTGGGTATCTATACACAGAACATGCAACGCAGTTGCGTGCTGATGGTTACCTGCAAACAGGATACATACGCTATAACACACTAGAGCAAAAGAACTTTAAGCGTGTAGTTGCTAATGGTAGTTATACGCTTGGTTCTATGAACTTACAAGCAGTAGATTTAAGCGGCAACATATTTGATATTAACGCATATGATGTATCAATTGGTAAACCTGAGTCTGCTATTACTCAGCCGCTTGGAGCACAAGAAGCACTTGCTTTACGTTTCCATCTATATCGTGATACGACAACAGATACTGCTGGTCCTACATTTAAGGGCTATCAACTCAAGGCAGTACCAGCCTCACCACGTGAGCGCATCATTAAGATTCCACTGTTGAACTACGACACTGAGGTAGACAAGTATAACTCAACAGTTGGATATGAAGGTAGAGCATTTCAACGGTTAGCAGCATTAGAAAATGCTGAAGCCAATGGAGATGTTGTTACATTTCAAGACTTCCGTACTGGTGAAATTAGCCAGTGCCTCATTGAAGAGGTAATGTTTACTGACATTACTCCTCCCGATAAGAAACTTACTGGCTTCGGCGGTATTATTTCTCTAACCATTAGAACGGTATAACATGTCATCCGATATTGCTACAATTGTTTACTCATACTTTTTTGTTATTGCAGCATTACTTGCTGGTATTTCTATGATTGCCAAACATACAATTAAAAAACATACTGAAGCAATTGAAGATAAGTTAGCGCGTATTGAATACGCATTATATAACGATGGACATACAGGTTTAATTAACAAAGTTGACCAGTTAATTGAGAATCAAAATCATATTAAGATTGATGTTGAAGTTATGAAGGCAAAGGCAGAACTGTAATGGGATACACAACTATACTTCCTGAGCCAATGTGGGACCCAGTAACACCAAACATAGACCCAGATGAATGGAATGATGATGACGAAGATTGATGAGTTTATTGCAGTAGCCACAAAAGAAATTGGCACAGTAGAAGAAGGTAATAATCTTACAAAGTATGGCAAATTCACTAAGCATGATGGGCAACCTTGGTGTGGCTCCTTTGTCATGTGGTGTGCCAATGAAGTAAAAGTCAAGATTCCTAATTGCGTCTATACGCCAGCAGGAGTAACTGGATTCCAGGGTATAGGCGCATGGTCAAATGCTGCCACAGCCAAGCCAAAGCCAGGAGACATTGTGTTCTTCGACTTTGTAGAAGGTGGCAACCCTGTAGAGCATGTGGGCATAGTAGTAAAAGATAATCTTGATGGCACAGTTACTACCATTGAGGGCAACACATCACCTGAAAAGAAAGCCAAAGGTTCACAGGCTAATGGTGGTGAAGTAGCAGAGCGCATCCGCGCTTACAAAAAAAATAACAAACGTAAACTAACAGCCTACATTGTAGGTTTTGGTACACCGAAATGGAGTAAGTAATGGATAAGAAACTACAAGAACAACTAACAACCGTTGGTGGTACATACCTTCGTGCTTTTATTACTGGCGCAGTCACAGCCTTTACACTAGGTAAGACAGACCCTAAAGACTTTTTTGCTGCTGGCTTAGCAGCCATTATCCCAATCATTATGCGTTGGGCTAACCCAAAGGATGCCTTCCCAAAGAAAGGATAACACCCTATTTAAGGGGCATAGCAGCCCCATAGAGACTAGAAGCCCCCGTTCAGGTACATTAACCTACCTGACGGGGGTCTTTTTCTATTTCCCTAGTGTTTATGCTTCGTCTTCTAGTTCATCCCACTTGGTTAGATATGAGGAGTCGTGGTTACGGTGTCTAAACTCCCAGATTTTCTGCTCAACAGCCCAGATAATCTTCTTACCTAACTCACCCAAGGTGAGTCCTAATGCTATAGCAAGGTATAGTTCCATAGTTTGCTCCTAGTTGTAGTCTAAGTATAACGGACGTGCGATTATATTAAGTTGTCTACGTAATTTACTGCGTTGATTTTCAGTTGTATTGCCCCAATATCCCATGACCTCATGCCGTAAAGCATAGTCAAGGCATTCTGTTTTTGCTGGACACTCACCGCAGATACGCTTAAGAAGAAGCGTGTCTCGGTATGTGCCCGTGTCGTCAGTAAAGTATGCGTTAGGGTCAGTGCCTGTACAGTTTGTTGCATTTTCAAATGCTTTCATTGTCATCCCCCTGTTGAGTAGAAGCCAGAGCCATTAAACTTAATGGCTGGGGCTGTCCAGATTCTAACCATTGTGTTACTGCAGGTATTGCATACTGGTGGGAGCGGGTCTTGTACTTCCACCACTGCGCTACAAAAGTTACATTTGAAATCATAGTTAGGCATCACTCACATCCATCTATCTCGGTAGGTGCAGTTGTAATGGTACCACATTCAAAGCACTGTTGTGCTAAGTCATACCATCCAACTGCTCTAGTATCTTCATCCCACATTACTGTAATTTGAAACATCTTACACCCACATATGCAGGCAAAGGTAGGTGTGCCTCTAAGGTCGTTCACTTTTTTCCCAGAAAAACTTATAGTATTCAATGTCAAGTGCAAAGCGTTTCATATGCTTAACCAATGCACCCGTGTGTGTATAGAGTGGGACTCCTGCATGATGCATGAGTCTAAAGAAGTTAATATCTTCTGATACAAACTGCTCGCCTACTCCAGTCTCGTTAAAGTATGCAATGTTACCGTGTACTTCACGCATCTTCTTGACTGCGTTACGATGCATAAGTACAAATCCAAAGCCAGCCGTGCCTACCTTAACAAGGGCATCTTGAGGTAATGGATGAAGGTATGCAATCTTGTAGTCATTTCCCTCAACCCAGTTAAATACAGCAGGATATGGAGCCATAAGGCTCTTCTCGTTTTCCTTTGATATGAAGTATGTACCAGTAACTACTGGTCTTTCGTTCTTATCAGCAGCCTGCCATACCTTTTGCAGTGCCTCTTCTGTAAGTACTATGTCGCTATCTACCCAAAGAATCCAATCAAAGTCTGTCTGGTCATACCAAAACTCCAGCGCATTCTGGCGCTGTCGTCCAATTTGATTGCCTTGCACACGCATGGCTGATTGAAATGGTAGTTCTGATTTAAGAGCGGAGTAGACCATACCTTCAGTAAACTTACCATCAGTGGTGCCGTTGTCACACCAGCACATGATGATACTTTCATTCTTCTTCAGGTTCATCAAAGGTTTCTGTTGTGGTGGACTCATCTGTTGTTGGTGTTTCTTGTGAGGCTTCGGTGTCTTGGTCATAGTATGGTTTCCACCCTCCTAGGTGTTTGATTAAAGAGTTAAGTGCACGCTGCACTTTCATACGTGCACCATCTGGCGTGCTATCCATGTCTTTAGATAGTGTTGCCCAGTCAGGTGAGTCTACGCTAAAACGTAGTTGTAATATGTTTTGCTTGGTTTCTGATAATTTATAAAAGGCTGCTGCTATATCTGAACGTAGTGATAACCAGTTGTTCCCATCTGATGCAACACCACTACCAAACTTAGCATTCAAGTCTTGAATCTTAGTAGGGATTTCATATGTATCCCCAATGATAGAGGGCAAGAAGGCTTCAACTACGGATGCATCATAGTAGTACAGGTCTGATGTATCGTAGCCAACCTTCTTAGCCTTATCTCTTTCACAAAACTTAAGCGCTGCATTACGCAGCGACTTAGCAATTAACTTGTCGCGGTCTTTTTGTTCTAGGGTAGACCACTCCTTGTACTTACGGGGATGTCCGACAAACCATACCCACAACTCCTGACCTATGTCATCACGTTCTATCATAATATAACGTTTTGCATATTCAGATGCGAGTTGCTGTACTAACATATTATATTCATCAATGTAATTCATTATGGAATGATTACCTCACCCGCAACAATTGGTACAGCAAAAGGCACAACCTTGCGGTTGTGTTCTACTAAGATACCAATGCCTTGCTGCCAGTTGGCAGAGCCTGATGTAAGGTAAGATGCTTGCTTAATGTCCATCATGTGACCGACCTCTAACCCGTATAAAGTACTGGTTTTTCCGTAGAATCCTGATGTCTCATGTTGTAATCCTATGCGGTGTGTGTGTCCACACACGACTGATTTGCCTAATCGTTTGGCTAGGTTGAGTGCAGTAGCACCAGGTGCACGGTTAAGTGCGCCTTCATCTCCGTGTGCCATTACCCAACCAGGTAACAACTCATGCATCTTATGTAAGTAATTAATCTTTAACTTGCCATAGCCCAGTAGTTCTTCAATCTCTAATGACTTAAGAGACATGAATGCTGGCGCATACTTGCGCATGTAAGTATCAATGCGGTCAGTGTGGTTACTGCGTTGAATGTAAAATGGCTTGTTACCCAAAGCCTTGCGGTAACTAGCCATTAGTTCATGTGTTAGATTTATACTGTCTTGTAGTGTATCTGCATATTCACCTGCCATGCCTTTGTTCCAACGACTAGGTTCGGGTGCATCTAGTTCATCACCCACACACCATAGTTCGTCAGGTTTATAATCACGTATAAAATCTAACGTGGCATTAACAGCCTTGTTATCTTGATAAGGAATCTGCAAGTCACTTAAGACTACGACTCTCTTCACATTTATTCTCCATTCGGGATACCTTCCCACTGTCCGCGCTGGACTAGCAATCCAATTATGGCATAGTTTGCTAGGTCAATCAGTGTATCCTCTATAGATTCATAGTTCGGCGTGTCGCCGCTATCTACTAGGTTGTTAAGTCGTGCAAGTTTGTCATACATACGCACGCGTAAGCCATTCATTGGACCACCAGGTGCGCCTGCTATATTCATAGGGCCATAGTCAGCGTGCTTTTTAACTAAGATGTCATATAGTTCTTGCGTAATAACAAATGCATCACTTGGATTTTTCATCTAATATCTCCTTAATGCTGCTATCAAAGTTGACCATTGCTTCTCTGACTGAGAACTCTTCCCATACTTCTTCTGCCTTATCATACTTGCTGGCTACTAAGATGGCAGCCAATGCAGTAACACACATCTTTGCTTCATCTGTTTTGCCCTCACATATGGTGTCATATACATCATGCAATGCACTGATAATGTCTAGCATCCTAGTGCTAGACACTGGTATTGCTATAGCAAAATCTATATGTTCAATGTGGTCCCAGAAACTATCATCCAGCGGTAACGCATTCTCTGATTCGCTCATCTAACCATTCGCTCCCTTGTTTAATCATCATACTGTTGACGTCTTCGCCGTCAGGCATGCTGATGATGTTGACATTACCTAGTTCTCTACTGATTTTCTTACCAAACTCTAACCCTGCTGCATCACCATCTGCTAGGACAATCACTGTTTCAAAGTCATCTAGTATCTTAACATAATGTGGCTTCCAGTTGTTAGCCCCTGGTATACCTACTGTTGGGTGCTCTGTCTTGACACTCATCATGATGCAATCAAACTCACCTTCGGTGATACATATGTATTTGTCTGCAGCAAAGCATGCTTGTGTATTAAACATAGTAGTCTTAGCACCAACTAATCCCATGTACTTAGGGTCTTCACCATTCATACCACGGAATCTTAAATCAACTACACCTGATGGTGTAATATATGGGATAGCAAGCCTGCCTTTGTAAGGCTCATGCCCTGGCAGAGGGTCTTCGACCACTCCCAGATGAAAGATGCTTGCCTCTTCTACCGAGAGATGACGGCTTGATAGATACTCTGTTGCTAGTTCTATCCTTCCCGCGTATCTCTGTGTTGCCTGTAGTAAGAACTGACGTTGCGAACTGGACAGCCTCACGGTAATCACCACCTTCTTTATACATTATAAGGGAATAAGTATCGCCTTTGACACCACACCCGTGGCAGACAAAGGCGTTCTTATCATAGTTAACTGCTGCACTTGCATGACTGTCATGATGGAATGGACACTTCATCTTGCGCCATCCACTGCCTACTGCTGGTGTATCTGCACCTATGTAGTGGAGGTACTCTTCAATGCTTGGCTTCTCCAAGTGCTCTCCTTAGTAAGTCTACATACACATAGCCAGGCATGGTGCAGTACCAATCTTCAGGGCTTCCCCTACCCTTACGTTTGTGCCACACCACGCCTGTCCATGCGTTGTCGTTAGTCATCTCGACTATCAACTCTTCTGTCCACCCCGCCAAGTCCATCTTGGCGTGGTTTTTAATCTCTATTGTGACTCCAGGGATACCAGAAATATCTCCTTTGTCTAGCGTAGCGCCAGCCAAACGTCTGTCTACATAGGGAAACCATTGCTTGAGATACTTAACTACATCTCGTTCTGCTCCCGAACCTTTAGCCTTTGCTGCACTACCCATTACACTGCCATCTCTGTTTGTCTGTAGTCTCTTACTATATCTTCAAGATACATAGATGCAGGGTCAAAGGATAACGACACGTATGTGCTACCACTATGGTCTGCTTTACCGTAACGATTTTTAACAGGGGCTACACATAAGTATATGTCCTGCCCTTGCATCATCTGTCCTACTGTTAATACCATTGCTGGTATCTGACTAACCATGCCCTGTAATGCTGAGCGTGGCTGACAAGGAAAGCCTTGTGCACCTTCCTTGGTATGATGTAATACAAGTACGCATGCATTGGTATCTCTTGCAAGATACTTAAGTTCTTTCATTACTGCACGCATACCTGCAAACTCTTCGTGTCCATCAATGGCTATGTCCATAAGGTTATCTACTACGATAAGCGTTGGACTTCTACCCCACATAGTTTCAAATGCAGATACTTCATCATCTAAATCTTTAAGTGTGGGGCTAGGTTCAAAGGACCAGTACAAGTTAGAGAACTCTCGTAAGAGTTCTTCTGCCTTGGCTGGCTCTGTCTTGAGCATGAACTCTGCGTGTGCTTGCGTTATCTTAGCCTTCATTGCAAGCAAGCGCATTGCCATAGTGTGTGCATTAGTATCAGCAGAGAAGTAGAGTGTCGGTTGTTTCAGTCTTGCTGCGATATGTAATGCAATAGATGACTTACCTGCGCCAGGTGTACCTGCAATTACAGTTACCTCTGCTCGCCTAAGTATCATGCCTTCACGTTGGAATGCCTGGAAGGGAGGGGCAAGTGGTTCGCCCCCCACCTCTGGCTTGCCAATACTACGGCGTAATGTTTTCATTTATGCCTTTGTTTGGTCGGCTTGGAAACTATTCCATTCAGGTTGATTTGCTTTGATGTATTGCGTGGTGCACTTAGTCATGTCACCTTGCTTAGCAGGGCAGAAGTAACCTTTGTATGGACCGAACTTACCTGTTAGTCCATGGATGCGTGTCATTGTACCGTGTGGGCACATGCGTGATGCTGATGTAGGTGAACTGAATGAATCAGTGGGTTGTGTTACAACCTCAGTTGCTCCAAATGATGTAGCAATTGCTGCTATCTGTGGGTTAGGCGGTACTGCTATGTTAACTGGTGCTGCACCACGGATGGCTGCTTCTAGTTCTTGTGTTGCTGATGCAAGAGATGCAAGTGATAGTGCAACTCTTTGGTCTAGTTCTTCTGCTGTATCAGCACGCAAAGTTACAAGAGAACCTGCATGTGATTTAACGGTGATGCTAATTGGTGCTTCGCTGTGTGTCATCATTCTCCTTGAATAGATGTTACTAGGGATTTCTTTGTGTCTCGAAAGGCACGAACTTTCATTGCTAATTCTATGCCTTTCCATCCTTGCTTGATGTCAACAAAGTGTAGTTCACATTTACCACTGCCTGCTGGCAAGTGGACAATGATACCACGTTCTTGGTTAACATCACCCCAACTACTACGGACTGCCGTAGCAGGGTCATACGGCAGGCCGTGTGCATACACTGCCAACTGCATAGCAATTTTATTTGGGTAGGAAATACTACCAGTCTTTAGGTCAGAGATAAACAACTCACCTTTGTATCTAACTATACGGTCAGGCGTACCTGCAATCTTGTACTTGTCTAGCACGCAGAACTGTTCAATGAATACATTTTCGAACTGTTTAGTTGCTGAGTCATATGCTTGTATGTCTGCAACATAATCTTCTGGTATCACGCCAAGGTCTTCGCCCCTGTCGTGCTTCTCTGTTAATGTATGTATGGCTGTACCTATAGTAGCCTGTGCTGTTGCACCTGCTGCTTCCATTGCATCTTCAACTAACTTATCCATTTCTAACTTGTTGTCTCTCGCTGCACTTGCAGCCAACAGTAGGTCAGGACGCAGCGTTAATCCTGCTGCTGCCATGCGTAACTTCCATGCTACTAATGCAGTGCCATCATCTAATGAACCTGCAACTGTAGTTGTACGTGTATATGGTATAGCCTTACCACCTTTAGGCGGTACAACCATAGGTCTACCGTAACGGTCTCTTGTGATTTCTACTTCTGACATAACTCTCCCTTGTTAAATAGGTTAAGAGGGTGGGAACAAGGAGAGAACCAAAACCCCACCACTCCTAACCCACTCATCGTAGCATAGTGTGACGGACTATGCGTTGATGTCATTGCCGCAATGCGGACAAAGTTTTTCTCGTTTCTTGTACACTTCATGTACTACTTGGTCTTTGTAATCTTGATGCACATATATCTTGCATCTGTTGCGTGCCTTGAGCGCACGCACTATAGCACCCGACTGATGCAGTACTGATAGCACGCCACTTGTAGTGCCGTGATGCCAGCCTGTCTTTTCGGCTAACTCTTTCCAAGTTAGTCCATTGTTTGCTGTTAGTTTTAAATATGCTAACGCTGTAACCTGATGATTTAATTCCCGACCAGATTCAATGTTGTCTATAGCACGAGCCTTAGATGTATCAGTACCTGACCATCCAGCCGTACCTTTGTATGGTCTATAAGGTACGTACTCTGCCATCAGTTATCTTCTTTTACATCATCTACTTCAACTTGGTCAACAGTGATATCGCCATCATGGAAGTTAACGTCAACACTATCTTCAAACTTATTTTGTGCATCGTCAGCATCTTCTGCTTCTACGTTAAAGGTACCAGTGATGGTGAATGTACCTTCATATGTTGATGTAAGTTTGTAACAACCAATGGATTCAAGTAACTCATTGACGTCATCTTTATTGATTGTTTGCTCACCGTCACTCCATTCACCTTCACTGAAGAAGTCACGTACTTTATTTTTAATGTCACGGATTGCGTAGGTTTGTTTGCCGAGCATGTCGTTGAGGTCATCTACTGCCTTTGCTTTCTCAATGTAGCGTAATACTTCGCCTTCAGTATAGGTTACATTAGGTGTACCCTCTACTGCTGACATGATTGTGATTGTATCCATTTGTTTCTCCTTGTTTGTAGTTAAGTGGACAGTTTAACCACATGTCCAGGTGCATCCGCGCTATCGCTGCCTAAGCAGTATGCATACGGAATTCCCGTATACTCTAGGTTGCAAGGTAATACCAATTACCTAGGCTGTAAGAGCGTATAGGAAATCTATACAGTAAGTAAAGACAAAGCCTTAGTCTTTACTCTATCGTTGCGTCCACTTAGGGTGGCGGCGGCAAGGCGGCTCGCGCCACCCGTTGCATAGTGGTCAGCATGTTCTACTACTGCATGCCATGCACCAAAGGCAGTACCTCTGATGTTCTCTTGAGTCTCTGACTCTGAGTAGATAGCCCATGCTTTAGCACGTGCATCTAACGCTATAGTCTGTTGCTTACGTTCACCTCTGGTGAGTAAGTCATATGGCTTGTCTTCTACTGTAGTAGGTAGAGGCCATACTGCCTTGAAGAAGTTGACTGTCTGTTCACGTGTCATCTTACGCTGTAACAGTACGTCCGCTGTTAACTCATAGTCTTGGATAGCAGTATAAGTTAGGTTAGTAATGTTGCGGATGTCATTGATAGACAACTCTTGGTTAGTTGTGTGTGACATACGATAAGTATAATTATTGTAGCCTTTAGTTCCTCTACTATAACCTTTACTAATCAAGCCGTTGACTTGGTTCTGACAGAACAAACGTTCAATGACTGGCTTGATTACTACTGATGATGAGCCATCATGTGATGTCTTAACTAATAAGAATGCAGCATGTGGGTCATTGGCTACGTTGATACCTTGCGGTAGTTCAAGCATCATCCAGATATTAGAGCCACCATTGAACTCACCTGCTGCAGTGTATCGTGCATCACCTGAGTCTACTAGTGTATCTAATGCATTAAATACTTCCATGTTCTGCACCATCTTGTACTTGCCACCTACTACACCGATAACTGTGTTGTTATCCTCACGGATAATGGCTTGCTTCTTAGGTACATCTATGTATGTGGCTGGTGTTACACCATCAGTGTCCATAGTTAAAGGCGTTGCCTCTGCTAGTAATGGTGCTGTGCGTACAGTCCAGTTAAGTCCTGCTTGTGTGGCTGCACTAGCAGCAGAGGTAGCCTCTACTGCAGTACCACCGCGTACCCATGCTGATTTGTTTTTAGTTGCTGTTGTCATTTGTTTCCTCTCCGAATATACCTGCTTTTACTTTAGGGTGTAATTCTTCACGCAATTTATTGAATGCTCCAGTAGGCCAGTTGGTTTGGAATACTCGGTTTAATAGTCTTGCTAATGAATAGCCCTGCGCTAATGCTGGGGCTAACGCTTCATTTGCTTTGCCATCTTCATGCTTCTCATAGTATGTGACAGCAAGTAATGTAGTAGGTGCAGCGTTGTACTTATGAGGTGCTTTCTTTGTTAAGAACTCATAGAATAATCTAGCCTTATCTTCTTCAGGTTTCATGATACCTAATGCATAGTCACGCACTTGAATATCTTTGAGTGCTAGTATAACAGCAGCCGTCATTGTAGATAATACATCTTCATTAACATTATCTTTTACAACTGCAAAGTTATTGTAGAAATCTTCTACTAACTTAGCAGCCTGCTGTTGTTCTGATGTACCAATCTCAAACCGTCCGTGCTCATCTTGAGTAGACAGTTCTTTGATTTCATTTATCTTTGCTTTGATTGTATTCTTATTCATTGCCATCTCCCTTGTTTGTTAGTGTTGTTCTTGTCCATACCCATGCCACATCAAGGTCACCCTTAGGTAAGACACGTGTTACTCTGTTCCGTGCAGCATCATCGTCAGATGCATACACATGGAACTCCATTGTTACTACGTATGTATTAGTACCAGCCATGATTCCTCCAATGTGACCACGCAATTGATGGTCTTTCATATCTATTTGATATGTAGTCCAGCCCCCGCGCAACTTGTTGCGGGGCTGGAGTACCTGGTTTAGTACCAAGTACTTGTGCTATACCATAGGCTGTAGAAGTAGGGTTATCAGCATGTTCATCCCATCTAGATTCTTTAGTCCAGAGTTTTACTAATGCATTCCACTCGCCTCTGCCCCAGTGTGGGTACCATGTCTGTATATATGACAAAGCATAGGCTTTAGCCTTAGTCTTAGTCCATATCTGTGGTGTATTGATTTCATCTATACACTGTGCATCTACAGTTTTATGGTATACCTTGAGAGGTATGCCCATGATAGTAGTTAATGTTATTACAATGGTACTGCCAATAGATAGTAGCCGTCTTGTGTTCTTATCCAAGGTCTTACTCCTTAGTCTTCGTCTCCGTACATACGGTCAGGTTCAGTGCATGTGCACTGACTCATGTGTTCATTGCAATCAGCGCATGTATCATCTTTACCTAGTGCTGTGTCATCGTCATCTCTTGGTTCAGTCATGGCTTACCAACTAGCCTGATACTCAAACGTAGCATCATCTACTGATTCATCTAATGCTTTGTTTAGTAAGGTAATTGTTTCTTCTATATTTTGCCAGTACCATTCATCAACTTCATTACTACCAAAGAAGAAACCTGATGTAGGTGGTAGCATTTCTTTTGCATAGTCCGTTGTATGTACATCTAATACTTTAATACATACCTCACGTAAATTGTATAGGTCTTGTTTAGTTAGATTGATAGGTGTGCAATCATCTATTGCATTAGTTGTATTTATAATCCAACCATGAATAGCATTAGCCTTACGCCAGTATGCTACTTCATGTACTTGTTTCTCGTATAGATACATGTCTAGTCCCATGATTACTCCTCTATTCCTGCATCTGATAGGTCACCTATCTGTGGTATGGCTGCCTCTTCAATAGATATTTGGTTAATGAAACCTTTGGTTTCTAGTACCCAAGTAGCACCGTATACTTCAGTCAATCTATACCATGCTTGCTCTTCTATGTCCCGCTTGTCTGGTGTATGTGGCATCTCTACTGTAGTGACCATTACGAAATGGTCTGCTGCCATTAGTACATCGTATGTTGTCTTAGTTTGTTTCATTTATGTAACTCCTTGTTGTATATATCTCTTGCATATCTGCTGCTATCTGACCATGCATTCTCACCATAGAAGTACTTGGTTCTGTATCCTTTTCTTTGGGGTACTGCTTTTATAAAGGCATCATCTATGTCAGCATAATATACTCTAACAATACTATTGCTGTTGTTTTCCATTAAGAACCATTGTTTTACTTCTGATATCTTAGGTTTGGTTAGTCTACTATGCATTAGAACGGTACCTCCGTATGATTCTGGCATGCCTTGCGCCATGCTCTTAGTCTTTGCTTGAGAAATCTATTCTCACTTAGCAGTTGTATGTTAGCGTATGCTAGCACAATAAGCATGACTATGCATGCACCCAACGCTATAGTTATAGCAACCATATCACCATATGATAATGTCATTCTGTTCTCCCTTACTATTGTCTGGTGCTTCCATCATTATCCTAGCCATCAGTCCATCGTCAGACATGATGCGTTTTAGTATAGCCTTGTATTCTTCCTGTGTCATAGGAATCTCCTTGTAAGTTATAGAAAAGTTATGGACTCGCAGTGGTCCGCTGAGGTTACAGTACCCCTGCACATAAAAAAAGGGGAAGATGAGTGCTGTCTTAGCCACCCACCTTCCCTGTCTTTTAGTTTGATGTAACCTCAAACACTTCTAACTGCAACTGTGGTGCTCGGCGTGCTGATTCAGCCACGTCTTGACGACGGTCAAAGCGTGTAACTAACCGACCTTTGAGTGTGACCAGGTCTGATTGTTCTGCACCTGCACGTGTTACTCCTAGGATTTCTCCTACGGTTGAGTCTTCCATTGCTACGATATTGATACCACATACGTACACTTGACGGTCAGCCTCACCGTTGCTGAATGCTGACACTTCACGTTGGTCAAACCAACCTGTTATCATTGTACCTTTTGAACCAGTGAAACTACGTACATTCTTAATCTTACCTGTTAGTGTGACTGTATTTTCCATTTGTTTTTTCTCCTTGTTAGTTTCGGTTGATTGTTATTGAGGCTGATAGCCCCCTAGCAGAAGGCGTAGGGGGTCTATCTGCCCTTCTTAGCGAACGTTATTTTCTAGTACTCCGTCACAATCTTGGCACTGGTTGAACAACTTAGGGGTGAGGAGGTTACACCATGGACACTGTATCTCTCGTGCCCGTTGGCGTTCATCGTCTAACTCCCATAGTTCTTCATATACTCCGCCGTCCTGTAGTGTGACGGTGGAGTGTTTGAACTCACCATCTCGGTCAGTCCAGTCATGTCCACTTGGCTCAGTAACTAGTAACCATTGACGTTTGTATTGAAGGTTGCCTTCGTCCACGATTTCGTGGGCAATCTGGCTATCACGTGCTTCACGTAGTTCTAAGCATTCGTTACATACATCATCAAGTAGGATGCAGTTGTAGCATTGTGTAGTTACTGATATCCCTTGAGTTGTGTATTCGGACATTGTTTTCTCCTTTGTTTTGTGGAACCTGCTAGCACTTTGCATAGCAGGTGGAACTATTTACTTTATTAAACTAACCAATATATCTCCGTGGCACTTTAACGGAGCGCAATAACAAACTAAGCCATTAGCCTTTTCGAGTGGCTTTAGCCACTCTGGCTCGCTTGCGAGCCTTTTTAAAGCATAAACATAATACATAGCGATAACTCTATCTCTATCCCCATGTTTTCCAATCACATAAGGATTACCCCATGCACTACCTCTACCTATATATATAGCCTCAGCAGGTGCCCTGCCTATTTTATATACTTTCATCTTTTAATCCTTTCTCTTTAACCGCACCATGCGCTTAAATCCCGTCCAGTCTATCGGTAGGCGGGAACGGACGGTTTTCCCCGTCTTTGGGAAAATCGTTCTTAGTCAGCCGCGTTTTGATTTCATAGTCTTTCCATATGAAATCAGGCTGACGAGTTACCGCCGTGATTCCCATAGAAGTCCTGACTATAGAACTGGGCACATGATTGTCAACATGTGCAGATTATAACTATTTGATAACAATTGGCTTTATAATTGTTAGCAAATCGTTATCATCAAACTCTAGTGTGTGGCTATCTTCGAGCCCCCTAAGGGCGAGATAGATAGACTACACCTAGATTGACAATCTGGGAATCCCGATATACTGGTAAGGGACAACGGTCACGCTCAGTTAGGTCCGCTAACCGTCTGTCCGAGCGTGGCTTCAGACACGCTAGAAGCACTCCGTAGGACAGATGCTTTAGCCTACAGGTAAGGCAATCGTAGTCCGAGTATTCTCATTTAATTGTACTGTCTGTATATATCTACCCCCCTAGACAGGACAGGCAGACTGACTACCTACAGACAACTCGTAGTATGTTAGACTGCTGGCAGTCTATAGTCTGTAACAGTCTGTTTGACCCCCTATATGTTAATGTCTGTCAGTATTATATATTGTATCTCTAAATAAAACTTTCTGTCAGTATAGTGACGCAGATAGAAACTGTTGATATGACAAGGACTTTTACTGCCTAGAAAAATAGTTTGTCTAAATATGTTCGTTTGACCTGTTTGAACGGATTAAGTATATATAGAGAGTAAAATAGTTCGTAAGTCTTTTTAGAGCCTTACTCACTCTGTTACAACTGTACTGTACAAATAGACTATTGTAGTGCGGGACAAGACTATCAGTTGGGACAACCATGGCACAGCCAGCGCATAAGGGATTTCAAAAGGGCGGGGAGCACCACCTTGTAAAGGGAGTGGCTCAAGCCAAGGCCGAAGTACTCGAGAGAGTAAAGGCTGGGGTATCTGTCCAAGCCGCTATGGTTGCATCTGGCAAGAAGCCAGATACAGTCCGTCAGTGGATGAACCGTGACCCCGCATTTGCCCGTGCTTTGGAAGAGGCTAAGGAAGAGGGCACCAAACAATCCTTTGATGCTCTGGGTCTTGAAAAGGAATCAATCCCTTTTGCTGAGTTTAGTAAGATGTTCTTTGACCAGACGGTATTTCCACATCATCAGGACTGGGTAGATTTACTAGAAGGTAACCCTCCTGCCTACCTGCACCCTAATATGATTTATGAGCCAGGTGAGAACAACCGTCTGTTGGTGAACGTGCCACCTGAGCACGCTAAGTCCACCGTTATCACGGTGAACTATCCAACTTACCGCATCGCTCTCAATCCCAATATCCGCATCATCGTGGTATCTAAGACTTTAAACAAGGCACGCGAGTTCGTCTATGCTATCAAGCAACGACTGTCACATCCCCGCTGGCTCAAACTGCAGACCGCATACGGTCCTGAGGGCGGTTGGAAACAAGACGCTGATACTTGGCGTACCGACACAGTCTACCTTGGGGGCGATGCGCGTAACTCTAGCGAGAAGGACCCAACCCTTCAAGCACTAGGTATGGGTGGTCAGATTTACGGTGCCCGTGCTGACTTGATTATTCTTGATGACTGCATTACCACTGCCAACGCCCACGAGTGGGATAAGCAGATGGACTGGCTACAAAAAGAAGTTATTACCCGTTTGGGTAAGAACGGTAAACTGCTAGTGGTAGGGACACGAATTGCTGCTAATGACCTTTATAAAGAACTTCGTAATCCTAAGCATTGGTCTGGTGGTCGTACTCCGTTTACTTACATGGGGATGCCTGCTGTACTTGAATATGCTGAGAAACCGCAGGATTGGAAGACGCTCTGGCCTGAGTCGGATGTACCGTGGGATGGCGACACTGACACTCCTAAAGAGAACGGCTTCTTCCCCAAGTGGGATGGGCCAGCACTCTTCAAGCGAAGAAGTGAAGTTACCCCTTCAACATGGGCACTTGTCTACCAACAAGAAGACATCCAAGAAGACTCCATATTCCCGCCTGCACTCGTGCAAGGAGCGACCAATGGGATGCGCAAGCGGGGACCGCTAAAGGCTGGTGCTGCTGGACATCCACCTCAAGTTGAGGTTCATACTGTAATTGGATTTGACCCTGCTATGGCAGGTAACGCCGCCTTTGTAGTGGCGGCATATAACCGTGCAGATGGAAAGATTTATGTGCTTGACTGTATCAACATGGAAGAGCCAACACCACAAAAGATTCGGGCGACAATTGAAGAACTCACAATCAGATACAGACCACAAGAGTTCCGAGTTGAAATCAACGCCCACCAGAAAGCCTACTCACTCGATGACGACCTACGAAACTGGCTTGCTGCATACGGTGTTCGCCTTGACGCACACTTCACAGGCAAGAACAAATGGGACACTTCGTTTGGCGTTGCATCAATGTCTAACCTCTTTGGCACAGTCCGCGAAGAGAAGTACCAAAAGAACAACATCCTAGAATTACCTTCATCAGAAGGTTCTGAAGGTATCAAAGCCCTGACTCAGCAACTACTCACGTGGAAGCCTGAGACTAAAGGTAAGACAGATACCGTTATGGCATTATGGTTTGCCATCATTCGCATACGCGAACTGATGCAGGCTAGCAGTCGAACAGCACAGTACACAACAAACCGATGGGCAACTCGTGCCCAGATGGAACGCAGAGGCGCAGTGAACCTTGATGAGATGTTCGCTGAGCAATGGCACGAAAACTATGGATAGGAGATAGCCATGTCAATGAATAACGCAGGCTGGAATCAAGTTAACAAAGCAGTGACTAAGGCTACTACTAAGGCTATCAAGACAGCCAATGATGTTGTTATGCCTCACTCTGCTTTAGACGTTGCCATGATGGCAACACCCGTTGGTCGTATTGGACGTACTGTAGGCGGCATTGTTGGCAAGGGTGCCAAGTATGTTGCCAAAGTATACCGAGCAACGAGATAACCTATGCCAACTAAACAACAAGAAGAACAAGCCAAATTACGTGCTGGTGGTAATAACCCTATTAAAGTAACTAATGCTGGTTTAAAAAGATTAGGTGAAGCAGCAGTCCAAGTAGGCTTTGCTGCTTTACCAATAAGTCCTAAAAAATATATGGCAGGTGCTCGTGTGGCTGGTGGCATTATAGGTAAAGGCGCTAAGTATGTTAGTAATGTATACCGAGCAACTCATTAATTTTTAATCAACCGATAGGATAATAATGTTAGCAATGGACCAGATTGGCGCAAGAGTTCAGACTCTTCGCTACCGTGCGCATGGTCGTGACCAGCGCAACGGTGACGTACAGATGGTGCGCCAAGGAAAGATTAGTCAGGTATACCCTAACTTCTTCCCAGATGGCATTGACCAAAACGTAGTTGCAAACTTTATTGACATTGTTGCACGTGACCTAGCAGAAGTTATGGCACCGCTTCCAGCGGTAAACTGTTCAGCAGTTAACAAAACTAATGACCGAGCACGTGTTTTTGCAGACAACCGTACTCGCATTGCTAATAACTATTTCTTACATTCTGATTTACAAGTACAGATGTACAATGGCGCAGACATGTACATCACATATGGTTTCCTCCCGTTCATTATTGAATTGGATGAAGAAGCAAAGTTGCCACGTATCCGACTAGAAAACCCAGTAGGTGCTTACCCAGAGTTTGACCGCTACGGACGTTGCGTTGCCTTTGCTAAACGATACTCAATGACACTAGGTGAACTGGTCGCTCAGTTCCCAGAACAAGAGCGAGCACTACTTGGTTCACTAGGGTATAAGCAAGACCTTAACGGCATGATTGAAATGATTCGTTACTACGATGCAGACCAAACAGTTCTGTATCTTCCATCACGAAACAACATGTTGTTATCGCAAGCAAAGAATCCACTTGGAAAGATGAACGTCATTATTGCCCGACGTCCATCACCAGATGGTGAATTGCGCGGACAGTTTGATGACGTACTTGGTATTCAGTTGCTTCGCAACCGATTTGCATTACTTGCAATGGAAGCCGCAGAGAAGTCAGTACAAGCACCAATCGTTCTGCCTCAAGATGTACAAGAACTTCAACTAGGTGGAGATGCTGTTATTCGTACAGCAAACCCAGCAGGAGTTCGACGCGTAGAACTTACGTTGCCACAAGGCGCTTTCACAGAGCAACAGTTGCTCAATGAAGAATTGCGTGTAGGTGCACGTTATCCAGAATCTCGTACTGGAAACATGAATGCAAGCGTTGTCACTGGACAGGGTGTACAAGCACTACTAGGAGCATTTGATACGCAGATTAAATCTGCACAAGCCATCTTCTCAGCAGCACTGCGCGATGTTATTCGTTTGTGCTTTGAAACAGATGAAGCAATGTTTAATGAAGAAAAGACTATTCGTGGAGTAGATGCTGGTTCACCTTATGAAGTGAAGTATTTACCAAGCAAAGACATCAAAAAAGATTATTCTGCAGATGTACGATATGGCATGCTGGCTGGGTTAAACCCAGCACAAGGACTTATCTTTATGTTGCAGGCACTTGGAGGCGGATTAATCTCCAAGGACATGGCTATGCGTGAACTACCATTCGGCGTCAACGTGACTCTTGAACAAGAGAAAATTGAAATTGAAAAGATGCGTGACGCATTGGTAGGTTCATTATCAGCCATGACACAAGCGATACCTCAAATGGTTATGCAGGGACAAGACCCATCAAATATGGTGCGTCAAATTGCTGAAACAATTAAAGGACGCAAGGCTGGCAAGAACATTGAAGATGTTATCGAAGAAGTGTTCAAACCTGAGAATCCTCCTGCTGGTGCGGAAGTACAGTCTGAGCAGCCTGTCCCAGCGGCTCCTGGTGTCCCTCCAGCAGGAGGCGCTCCAATGGAACAGCCTCAGCAAAGACCAGAACTACAAACATTATTATCAACACTTACTGGAACAGGTAACACTCGTTCCGCAGCACGTTTAAGTCAACAGCATAGAGTCTAAGGAGTAATCATGGCAACACCTCGCAAGAGAACCACAAAAGTTAAAACTGTTGCTGATGAAGATTACTCAAAGTTAGACCAGTACGCAATTGAATTACACGAATTTTATAAATCATTACGCAAAGCAGGATTTACAAATGAAAATGCGTTGTGGTTATTAGCATCAAAAGAATCGTATCCTGAGTGGATACAAACTGCTACAGCCGAAGATATTAGAAAACACATAGAAGATGAGGATGACTAATGCCAAGTGGGGGATACCGCCAACCTAGTAATCCAGCACCAGTATCAGGTCCTGGTGCACTATCTAAGCGCACCGATGGTGGCGCTATAGACGGCATGACGCAACCACAACAAGATTACACAGGCTTTGCCTATGGAGAAAACAAAAGATTAGCAGACCAACAAAGTGGGGCACGCCTTGCTGGCGACCCATTTCCAATGGCTGACATCACTCCGCTTAGTGCTCCAACACAACGACCAAATGAGCCTATTACTGCTGGCATAAACTTTGGTCCAGGTCCAGGAACAGAAGCAATGCGTGGGCTTCCTAACCGTGTGCCAACACTTATAGATACTATTAAACATCTTACTCAGTTTGACCCATCAGGAGAT
>Ga0114964_10000712_pt1 | contig 24973 bp, 3 predicted proteins | sample C_131016_MF_Meta_FD_92638 | JGI IMG/M metagenome (GOLD analysis project Ga0114964, IMG submission 92638) | Freshwater microbial communities from Lake Croche, Canada to study carbon cycling - C_131016_MF_MetaG | ecosystem: Environmental > Aquatic > Freshwater > Lake | place: Lake Croche, Canada...
ATGCCATTCCCAACTGGTGGATCTATAGTTGACTATTTAGAAGCAAATGGTCAAGACTCTTCTAAAGCTAATAGGGCCAAACTTGCAAAGCAATTTGGTATTGACAACTATAATTTTCAGGGTAATCAAAATTTAGAGTTACTTAAAAAAATGCAAGCTGCGCAACAACCTGCACCAGCTATGGTTGGGCCAGGCAATGCCCCAGTACAATCGCTTAATGATGTATCTCAGTATAACACTGGCAATGATATACCATTGGTACAAAATACTGTAATACATGAAACACCAAAACAGTTATCGATTCAACAACCAGTTGAAAATAGAGATGCTACACAAGCTCAAGGATATGCTCCACCTTTATTTGCTAATACTGCAGAAAGAGATGCTTATAGAAAAAGACTAACTGAGCTTGGTAAAAAAATTACTTCATCACCAAATGATGAACAATACTTAGCAAAACTTAATGGTATTCGTGATGCAAGTGGTAAATTAATGGATTGGGGAAGTGATGAAAACTGCATTAATGGTGTATGTGGTGTAAATATTGCTGCAGGTTTAAAATATAATCATCCATCATATCAAGATAGATATATAGGAAATAGAACATTCTATGATGCTGTTAATAATCACCAAGAAGATTATTATAGAGTAAATGGTAATTTTCAAGTGGGGGATCATGTACAGTTTATGGATAGATCAACAGATAACAAAAATCATGTAATTTATCGAAATGGTAAACCTGTTTTAAGACCTCATCATAGCGCATTAATATATGATGTAACTACTGATGACGATGGTCAAAAGAGATATCACTTTTTAAATAATCATGGACAAACTCAATTTGTAGATGATTATAGTAGGACTGAAAAAGAGTTAAAAGATTATCTTAATGAAACTAATCCTACAGAAGGTTTAACTGATAAATTTGCAATTATAGTAAATAGACCTGGATATTCTTTAGACAAAGAAATACTTGAAAAATCAAGAATGCCTAAAGATCCTAAAGTTGCTGCTGCTTTACAAGCACAGAAAGATTTAGTATATGATGAAACTCACAATGATGCTGGTTATCATTACTCACTAAAGCCAAATGTTAAACCTACTGAAGGTATGCAAAAATTTATTGCATATGCTAATAATACAGATAACATTAATAAATTAGTTAAACAATTAAAAGTTCCAAAAAATATTATACATGATGAGCTTCTTAATACTTTTGGTGAATTAGGTACTGAAAATAAATGGGAAAACCCTACATTTATAGGAGGTAGTTATGGCTTAGAAACTCCAGTAGAAAGACTTGGTTCTGTATTTAATACTGGTAAAAATTTATCAGTGGGGCCTGGTCAAATTAAAATGTCACAACTTGAGGAAGAAGAAAAAAGAGCTGAAAAAGCAGGTCAAAAAAGTTTAAAAGATTTGTTTGATATAAAAAGTATGCAAGATCTTCAAGACTTTGATAAGGTGATACCACTTATGACTGCATTGAATATTCGAAATCGTCAGTGGATAGAACGACAAGGTTCTAACATAAACAAATATTTTAACGTTCCACCTGTTGAATCTGCAAATAATTTACCTGGAGGAGCTGGTAGATGGACACCATACATGTACCAAGGTAGTATGAAAGCAAACCCAGTTGAACCAATTAATCCAGCATATACAGGATTAATGATTGGTGTAGATAATTATGGTACTCAAAATCTAGGTAAATGGAATCCTCCATTAGCAGCTAATGCTACTAGTGGAAAAGCTTTTACTGATAATTCTTATGCAAAAAAAGTATTTAATAATATTAATAATAATCTAATTCGTACTATCGATGCTACTGGAGTTGAAGGTAAGGAACCTGTAGCTATGAGAGATATTGTAATAAAAAGTACACCTAAAAAAGTAAAAAAACCAGAAGAACAAAAATTTGGTGGACAAACTAATAATTGGCTAAACAAGTATAATAACGTAAATTAAAATAAATAAACAAGATGAAAGATCAATTTTTAAAAATCGCTGGTGTAAAAACTCAAAAAGAGTTCTATGATAAATATCCTAGTGAAGAAGCATTTTTTAGAGCTCATCCTGAAGCACAACATCTTAAGACGATGGCTAGAGGTGGATCTACAGGTTCAGCACAACAACAACAAGTGATGAGAATAATACAAGCTTATGCTCAAGCACAAGGGGTACCTCCTAAACAAATCATGGATCAGTTACAACAAATGCAGCCACAACAACAGCAACAAGCTCTACAACAAATGGCTCAAGCTGTTAGTGGAGGTGCTGGAAGTGGTATGCAACAACAAATGCAACCTCAGCAAGCTACAGCTCCAGGTTATGGTTCTGGTGCAATGCCTATGGGAGCTTATGGTATGCAAGTGATGGCACCAGGTGGTTCATACGAAGCACAACAACAACTAGCTTTACAACAAATTCAACAACAAGCTAATGCAGCTACAAGTAGCCCAGCAGGTGCACCTTTCCAAACTGGAAGTTCTGCATATAATAAATACGCAGCATCTCAACCACAAAATGGAACTAGAAGAGTGTTAGGTAATGATGAGAACCCACAAGATCCAGAAAATTATGATGCATCAACTGGTACATGGATAAGCGATGCTGAATGGCAAAGTAAATATGGTAATAAATCTGCAGCACCTACTCAAGCAGCAGCTGCAGCACCATTATATAGTGGTAATAGTATTGTTGATTTGTTAGCTGGTCAAGGTAAAGCTTTTGATAAAGCATCAAGAAAGAAGTTAGCAGCTTCTTTAAATATGAATAATTACAATGGCACTGCTGATCAAAATCTACAACTGATTGATATGATCAATGCTAATCCAGATGTATTAAAGAGTATTGGTAGTGAAGACACTATGCCTCGATCTACTTCTAACAAAAGTAAAAATGCAAAAGATGCATCTCCTAAAACAATGGGAGAAGCAGCTTTGATAGCAGGACATAAACCTGATTATTATGGAACACCTAGTGCCCCATATGATAAAAATGATGTTATTGATTATGATAACCAGATGTCAAGACCATGGATGGAACGAGGAATGAACTTTGATAGTGATTTTGGTAAAATGATTTATAGACCCTACAACTTTAATAAAGATTATCAAACTGGTAATTTAGATAGTCCTATGTTAGGACATCAGTTTGTAGGATCAAATTATTTAGGTAATGAGTTTAAAAATACTCCTGAAGGTGATAAGAGAGCAGCTGAGTCAAAAAAAGCATTACATGATCATAAAAAAGGGGGATCTGTTGGAGCATATAGTAATGTACCTCAACATGCTCGTCCAGGCACATATGCTGATGGGTATAGTGGTACATCTAACGCAGGTCAATACTTTGATTTAGGTGGTATGTTAGGAGGATTAGGTATTGGGTTTAATTCGAGAAATCCATTTGGTGATATAGGTGAAGGTATGAGAGATGGTTCATTAGTTCAAACTGCAGCTAGTATTTTACCAATGGCAGGTATGGAAAATAAATGGGCATATAAGAATAACAGTGGTAAAGATCTTAGAAATGATCTTACAAAATATTTAGCTAGTAATCCTAATGCTACTAAAGAAGATATATCTAAAATGTTAGGTAGTTATGCTGATGGTGGTATGGCTGCTGCAGGATATGTTCCTGAATATGGTAGCCAAGCTTACGCTCCATCATTTGCAAATGGTGGTGTTCCTCTTCCACTTTATAGATCAGCTGGACCATACTATCCTGATGGAGGACAAATATCTCCAGAAGAACAAGCAGCTATGGCACAACAAGGTGCACCAGATCAAAGTCAACAAGCACCTCCAGATCAATCTCAACCTAGTGCTGATCAAGGACAACAACAAGCCCCAGATCAACAACAAGGTGGTGGCCAAGACCAACAACAGATTGTTCAAGCTATTACTCAAATGTTGCAACAAGGAATACAACCAGATCAGATTCTTCAGAGACTTGTACAAATGGGTGTACCTCAAGACCAAGCTCAACAACTTTTACAAGCTGTAATGCAGCAAATGCAAGGTGGTCAGCCTCAACAAGGTCCTCAAGAAGAACAAGCTGAAGGACCACAAGGTCAAGAAGCTCCACAACAAGAAGCTGCTGAAGGACAACCTGGTATGATGTATGGTGGAAACTATGCGTATGGTGGTGTTAGTAATTTGCATAAATTTGTAGGCCGTGGTTATCCACAACAACCAGATTTAGAACAAATACACAATTCATACATGAAAGCTAAAGGTGGAATGATAGGACATGAAATGGAAGTGAGTCCATCACAATTAGAAGAATTACGTAAACAAGGTTATAAATTTGATTTAATTTAATACACTATGCCAAGAATAAGAATAACAGGAATGTTGCCTCATGCTGAAGAAGGTCAACAGGTAGGTGCGACTCCCACTATAAATGGTCCAGTAACAACCACTACATTAGCACCTGCATCAACTATGCCTACTTGGACATCAGGTATGGTGAATGAATTTAAAGCTTGGAAGCAAAATAAAAAAAATAATGCTTTGCCAATAGTTCAACAAAAAAGTCCTGTAGGTGCACAAATAACCCAGCAAGCATCTATGCCTGGCCAGGTTAATAACAACCTTGGGAATACAAGTGCAATGAATCAATTTCAATGGTCATCAGGACAACCTAGTATACCAGGTTTTCAAGGTGAAAAAAGAAATATTAGTTATGGTAATGGTAGCAAAAGTACAATGGGTAGTTTTGGAAATCCAAACAATCAATCTACATTATATAACGTAGATCAAAATGCATCAGCACCACAAACACCTTCTGCAGCTATGTCTCCTGGTATGTCTGATCAAATGAAAAAAGATGCACATGATCAGTATATGAGACGTGTTAATAGTGATCTAAGGATGGGTGTTAATTTACTTGATACTGGTTTAGACTATGCACGTAAGAAGGAACAGCAAAATTATACTAATAATCTAATATCTGCCAATAGTTTATATGATAACATGCTTGGAGTTACTCCTCAAAATACAAGTGGGCTGAGAGGTAACTGGGATAAGAATAATGGTCAGTTTAGACAAAATGAACAAGGTTGGAAGAATGAAGGAATGTATAATCAATATTCTGCTTATGGTGGAGTGATACACAATGATATGAGTAAAAAATATAAAATAAGAATTACAGGTGGACCAGATGATCAACCATCCATGGCTTATGGTGGCCAGATGGGATATGGTTTAGATCTTAATGGTAAAAGAATATACACTGACATGCCAGAATTTAAATCTGATAATGTAAGTGATACTTTACAACCAGTAGATAGAAGTGAAGCTAATATAGAAGCTGAAAAAGGTGAAACTCTTTGGGGGGATGTTGATGGAGATGGTTCTTTTGAACATATGAAAATAGGGGGCAAAAGACACGTTGATGGTGGTACACCTCTTGATGCGCCTGAAGGTAGCTTTATATTTTCTGATACACCTAAGATGAAAATCAAAGATGCTAAGGTGTTAGCTAAATTTGGCCTGGCTCCACGTAAAGAAGGATGGACTCCTGCTGAAATAGCTAAACGTTATGATGTAAACAAGTATAAAGCAATCTTAGAAGATACAACAAGTGACGATATAAGAAAGACTACTGCTCAGATAATGATCAAGAACTTTACTAAAAAACTATCTGAACTAGCTCTTATACAAGAACAAATGAAAGGCTTCCCACAAGGCATTCCAGATGTTGCTAAAAAAGCTAATCCTGAATTACAGACTAAACAAGATCAACAAGTTCAACCTGGTTTATCTGATAATCCAGATGCTCAACAACAGCAGCAGCAACAAGCCCCTCCACAACCTGGTGGGCCAGAACCTAATGGTGTTCAAGAATATCCTCAAGGTCAAGAACCTAATCAATCATCTCAACAACCTACTATGGCCTATGGTGGATTGATTCAAGATATTGGAGATGATATATATCGATATAATGATGATTCTATTCCTAAAGCTGCTGCTGGTGCATTTTTACCTAATAATCAATATGCTAGATATTTAAATAATAACAATGTAGTGAGTTCTGGTAATGTTTCTGGTACACCTCAACAAGCAACTCCTGCAGTTCAATCAAGTGCACAACCTGTAGCTCCTGCTGTAACACCACAAACAACTGATGCTCAAGGTAATATTATATATGGTCAAACCTTCACTCCTAAAACTCAAGGAGATTTAAATGATCCTGAATACCAAGAGTTCTTAGGTCTTATGAAAAAGCTTGATACTGGTAAGTATAAAGCTAAAGGTGCAATCTATATTAATAACTTTAAAGATGATTCTGATAAAGATAGATTAGCTTATCTTGCTACTAAGTTTGGATTTAAGAGAGATGCTCAAGGTAACATAGCAGGCCATAGAGTTATTCAAGGGGCAACTCAAGGTTATAACTTTAGCGATGGCAGTAAACAAATAGGCTTTTATGGTGGGTATACACCTGAAATGTATGAAAAGAAAGTTATTGAAGGTTTGATGGGTAAAGATGCATCTGATAAAATGACTGATGTACAAAGACGTAGAACTTTCTTTAAACATATTGGTATAAACGATAGTAAGATGAGTGATGCTCAACTTGCTAATCCACATTCTGTATACACTAAAGATTTCTTTAAAAATACATTTTATCCAGCATATAGTAAGGCATTTGGTAAAGGTGACTATAGACCTGAGATGGGAGATGATATGTTAGTGGGGGCTGAACACTATGATAACTTAAAAGTTAAACCACCTGAAGTGGTGCCAACTACTACATCAACTCCAGAACCTGTTCCAACTACCACCTATCCACCTCCTGGAACTGTAATCACTACAACACATAGTGATCAACCATTTGATTACATGACACCAGATAAAGTTAACTTTTCTGCTGCTGTTGCTGGTCGTCCTAATAAATATTTACCATGGGCATCAAGAATACCATTCCAAGGTAGTGGTGTAGTATTTGAAGATTGGAGAGCAAAAGCAGCTGAAAGACAAGGTATGATGAATAGAACTGCAAATCAGTTAAACACTTATTCACCTGGATCTGCTACTGCAGCTAACTTGTCATTCTTAAATGCACAAAGTGGTGAAGGTTTAATTGGCGACATTGCTAGCACTGAAGGAAGAAATGTAGCTACTGCTAATCAACACATGGCTTTAGAAGGTCAACGTAGAGATCAAAATACTTTAACAAACTATCAACAACAACAAAACTTGTATAATGGTAATGCAATTGCGAATCAACAATATGATAATGCAATGAATGCTTATAATACTAATCTTGCTAAATCATTTGGTAATGCTTGGAATAATAGAATGAAACTTGGTTTAACAAATGCTGTAAATCCTTATTATCAAGTTAGTCCATACACTGGACAATCAAATTGGACTGGTAATGCTAAAGGCGTAGAACAACTTGGTTCATCATCTGGAAGTTCAAGTGGAACAGATTGGGCATCTGTTGGTAAAGAATATGCAGCAGCTAAAGCAGCACATCCTCAATTAGCTAATATGACATTTGAACAATTCCAAAAAGAAAGAGGTAAGACCACTGTTACTGATTCAGATAATAATGGTGTACCAAATTCAGTGAGACGTAGTGGATATAGTTATGGCACTGGATATGGACCAGCACAATTTGCAGGTATGTATAACTTTAATGCACCTCAACAATCAATGAACTAAACTTCAAAGGTTTAGTTTTAAACTTAAAAAATTTTTCAGTATATTATTATTAGAATATGGCAACTTTTATACCAAGTAGTGGAATATATCAAATAGTTAATAAAATAATACACAATATAAAATATTAGATTAATGAGTACATTTATACAAGGTGTAACAGATGTTTTCCCAGAGCCAGCGCTCTATACTCCTGACTTCTCATTCATGGATAGCATGTTGAGAAGAAGGCAATCTATGTATGACCAAGGCTTTGCGCAAGTAAATGCTGCATACAATTTTGTTAATAGAGACATGACTCATAAAGATAATATCCAAAGTAGAGATACTTTCTTAAAACAAGCTAAAGAGAATCTTAAAGGATTATCCACTATGGATTTGTCTCAAGCTGGTAATGTACAAGCTGCTAATGCTGTATTTACACCATTTACACAAAATGAAAATGCTCTTGGTGATGCTGCCATAACTGACTGGTGGAAGCAACAAGAAACTATTGGTGAAGGTTTTCGTAATCAAGATGGTGGTAAATACTTTAATCAAGCTAATGTAGATTATGTTAGAAAACAAAGAGCTGCTTTTGCTAATGACCATGCTAACAGTTGGAAAGACTATTATGCCAACAAAAGATCATACACTGAATACTATGATTACAATAAAGAAAAAGAAGATTTAATGAGAAACTTTAAACCTTCTTCTGTTAAGTATGATAGGATTAAAGGTATGTATGTCGAAACTAGCGAAAATGAATCATGGACTAATGCTGAAATTAAAAGATATTTAGAAGCTAATTTATCTGATAAAGCCAAACAGCAGATGAGAATTGAAGGTGATGTATTATATAATAACGATCCAAAACTACTAGGTAATATATATAAATCATCAGCGCAACTTCAATTAAAATCATTTGATAATGCTTTGTCAATGATTGACTATAAACTAAAAGGTGAAAGAGATAACGATAAAATTGCTGATTTAAAACAATATCAAGCAACAATATTAGATAGAAAAAAAGAAGTTTCAAATAATATTGCAAATATAGATAAAGGTGACTTTGCATATATTAAGAAAAATGGAGAAGTGATGGCAGGTAATATATATATTAATCAAAAGTTAGATCAATATGCAAATGGTTATCAGCATCAATCTAGTGTGTATAAACTTGATGCTGATCATGTAGGTTTAGAAATATACAAACAAGGTCAAGAAAACATGAGACAACTTAGAGGTTTTGCTCATGAAGAAGATATTGCTAAGAAAAAAGGTGAAATAGCTTTATCACCAATAGATGGTAAAATTGCAGATCCTGATAATATTTTTAATCTTGATATCGCAGCACAAAAAGCTGATGATGCCAATGCAGCTGCCGATAAATTTGCTGTTGATAATAAAAAAATGGCAGCATCATGGTTTAATGATGTACAACATGATTCAGGAGTGACTGTTGCAAACATTACAAATGAACAACTAATCAAATTTAAAAATGAAGGTAATTATGGAAAACCATTACCTAATAATCATCCATTTATACAAAATGAAAAACTAGGACTACAATCTAAAGCTATAGCTGAGCAATATACTAGTAATTTAAATGCTATTAAAAATCAAGTAATGAAAAATTACAATGATGCACAAAAAGCTGAGATTGCAAAACAAGATACTATAATAGGAAGTATAGGAACAATTAAACTAGATGATGGCACTACCATTGTTGGTAAAGAATTAGCTGCAGGTATAAAATCTGGAAAAATAGTTGTAGATAATACTAGAGGTATATTTGGTGATATGACTACCACTGTAAAAATTGATGGTAAACCTCACACCTATATTACACAATTAGATAATAGTATATTACAAGAGAATTCTTTAGCCAGTGCTATAAAAAAAATTAACCAAGTTCATACATCAGATGCATATACTAATTTTGATAAAGATGTAAAAGCATATACTACCAAATATGGAGAGGGTAGTGTTGGAACATCTAACTTAAGAATGTTTAGTGATAAGTCTCTTGAAAGTAGACAACTAACAAGTCAATTAGAAGGTTATTTACCTAAAAGTGATTTTGATGTACAACTTAAAGGAATAGGTACTGACCCAACGGCACAAGGATCAGTTTATGTTTATGTTACTCCTAAAAAAGATGCAAATGATAATGTTCGTAGTGTAGATGATATAAAAGCATATTTGAAAGCTCAAGGTTTAAGTAATGTTAAAGAATTAAAAGTAGGTGAAGCAAAAGATGCATCAACAAGTAGTGGGAAAGCAATACTGTTTAAAATTGATAATTTTGATAATTCAAAAAATTCAGTTTTAACAGCTTATAAATCACTTAGTCCATTACAAGTTGCTGTTGCTGAAACTACTAATTATAATGCATCAGCTGGTAGTGACATAGGACCTTATACGTCACTTCCTTTTTATGGACATGGTAATAGAAAGTTTCAGATTAAAAATGACCATGGTAATAAATATTTATATGTTGAAAACTTACATGGTGATGGTCATATGGATAGATTAGAAAATACTACCTTTACAGATGCATTTGATGCTGTACTATATGCGAATGCACTTACAGCACCTAAAATGATTGGTAATACAATGGTGAATGAAGCTGAATTAAAAACTCTTCAGTACTTAATAAACAAAAAATAAGATAATAAATTAATACTTATGGCAGCAAATGATTCACTTAGTTTAGATAATAACGAATTCTTAAATGGTACATTAACACCAGCTACATCAAATTCTCAATCTCCTTCTGGACCACAACTAAATTCAAATGAAGATTATTTTAATTTAAGTAAAAACTTATTAGTTGACTCTCTAAAGTATAGTAGTCCTGATGCTTATCCAGTAGCGCATGGGGAAAATACGTCTAATGCTAATCTATGGGCAATTGCTCATAATGGAAATCCACTACCTGCTACTACAAAAGGTTTAAGCCCAGGTAATCCTGCTTTGTATGATAATACAATGCACATGCCTAAAGACATGAATGAATGGTCTGTTAATATGGAGCAGGATGTTTCACAAAATACACTTTATGGTCAAGGTATTGGTACAGAATTTACACCACTTAAAGTTGTTAATAAATTTAAAAATCAAAAGTATGGATATTTACCAGACCAAGATAATGAAGATTTATATGCTAATTTACAAAGTTGGTATGATCAACCATTAAAAGTTGTTCCAAGATTTGCAATGGGTATTGTCACTAAATTAGGTGAAACTGCAGGATTTCTTTTAGGTCTTGCTACAACAAAATTGGGAAATGGTTATATATCAAACGTTAGTGATAATGCTGTTTATAAAGTATTTGATAACTTAGATGAATGGTCTAAAAACCAATTTCTTCCAGTTTTTTCTAAAGCTTCAGATAGAAACTTAGGTTTTTGGGGACAAATGTTTACACAAAACTTTTGGACTAATGATGCTGTTGATGCTCTATCATTTTTAGCTTCTGCTTGGATACCAGGTGTTGCACTTAGTGAATTAGGTCTAGGCGCTGCTATGGCAGGAAGATTAGCTAAAGCTGCTGAAGGTGCTGGTATTATAGGTGGAGCTGCTGCAGAAGCTGAACAAGCTTCTATGATGGCTCGTTGGTTTGCTAACTCTGGCAAAGCTGCTAAAACTCTTGATGCTGTTCATTCATGGGCTCTTGCTACAGGTAGTGAATCTTTTTTTGAATCTACACAAGTTCGTAATGATATTCTTAATAGTCCTGACTATGATAAGAATGGAGATCCTATATTAAATGGTAAAACAGGTAAGTTGTTTACCATGGATGAAAAAAGAGAGATGGCAGCAATTGCGGCTAAGAATACTTTTTTAATGAACGTTGCAATCCTTAGTGTAAGTAATGCTTTAGAAGGTAAATACGTTAGCAAGTTATTAGGTAAAACTGGTCTTAAAGCTGTAGAAGAAGGTGTAATAGGTGGCGCTGAAGTTTTAGGTAAAGAAGCTGTTATACATGCTCCAGAAGTATTCTGGAAGAATGCACTTAAAACAGGTGCAATAGCTACTCTATCTGAAGGTTTCTATGAAGAGAATGCTCAGCTTGCAATTCAAAGATATAATACTCAATATGGTTTACAAGGTAAATTAACAGGTATACTTGACCCAACTACCTGGATGGGTGTTGCTAAACAATATGGTAAACAAACTATCGATGCTTTGAAAGGTAATGACCCTGAAGCTGCTGTTAGTATTGGTATGGGTGGCGTAATTGGTATACTTGGTGGTAGTGTTGTTGAACATTTTGAAGCTAAAAAAGAAAACGCTTTTGCTGAAAAAATGATGACTGCGTTTAACGAAAGTCAAAATAGTTGGTTAAAGTTTGGTAATGTATACAAAACTGAAGAAGTTGAAAGTAAAGATAAAGATGGTAACACTGTAAAAAGCACTCAGTATGTTCTGGATAATCAGGGTAGACCAATATATGATAATAATAAGATACTTGCTGTCGCTACAGGTTTACAATTAAACTCAAAAATGTTTGATGAAGCTGCTAATGAACAATTTAAATTTAAACAAGAATTGTTAAAAGCAAGAGCTTGGGCAGATTTCGTTGTATCGCATGTTAACGCTGGTTTAGAAAACACATTAAATGCTAAGCTTGACAAACTTCAAACTGCTGACCCAGCTGATTTAGCTAAACTTGGTTTTCTTAAAGATGAAACTTTTCCTACTGAATTAGCAAAATATAGAAGTATCGCCAATGACATCATCAAACAAAATAAGATGATTAATGATACTATTATATTTAGAGATAACTCTATGCGTTCAAGTAAGAACGAAGTTGATAATAACAGACGTGCTTATCTTGTTGAGATTGCATCAAGACAAGTGGTGAATGCTCATTTTGCTAACCAGGTAGCTGGTGAATTAGGTGAACTAAAAAGTAAACTAATTACAGAGAATCAAACAGACTTAACTGATGGTATAGTAGATCAATTAAATGATTTACAACATAGAATATCAGCTCAAGAGAATATGATTCAAGAGATGAAAGATAATGGTACTGATGTCACTCATCCAATGAAAGCATATGAGAATGTATTAGCTCGATTAAAATCTAACTATAGAGATCTTTTAAAAGAAAATACTCTTAGTGTTAAAGAACTTACTAAAAATGAAGATGGCACTTATAGATATAAGAAAGGTGAGCGTAACGAAGATACTATCAATAGTCAATTAAAAGATAAAACTGATTTAATTGGTCAGTTAAAAAATCATATTGATATTGATAATGAAGTATTTGCGCTATTTGCTGATCGCTTTAAAGGTAAAGAAAACTACACTAAATACTTCAATGCAGTGGCAGCTGAAGTAGCAGAAAGATCTAATATAAAACAAGCTGAAGAAAAGAAGAAAGAAGAAGCTAAACAAGCTGAAGAAAAATTTGAAAAAGAATCCACTCATCAAGTTGTAGATAATCATGATAGTACATATAGTGTTGTAACACCTGATGGTGAAATAGCTTATGAAGCTACATCTAAAGAAGAAGCTGATAAAAAAGCTGCTGAACTTTCTGAAAAATTAAAAGATGAAAAACTAGAAAAAACTAAAGCAGAAGAAGAAACTAAGAAAAAAGAAGAAGAAAGTAAAACTCCTATTTCTCCAGAAGATAAAAAAGTAGAACTTACTAAACAAGAACTTGTAGATAAAGTAAACAAACTTGTTAAAGAACTAGAAGCTTTACCTGCTGGAGGCTGGGAAGTTAAAGCTGATGGAAGTTTTGGTACTAGTGAAGAATATAATAAACTTTATGCTGAATATGAAGATGCTCTTGCAAAATACAATGCGATATTAGCAGCTGAGAACAATGATAGCAAAGCACCTACATTAGATGAATTCTTAAAAAACAGATTTGATACTTTAAGCGAAGATCCAGATTTTCCAAAAATAACTTTTGAAGAATGGAAAGCTAGTGGACAAGCTAATTCATCTATTACAGATTATAACAAAAAGTATAAAACTGCTGAAGCACTTGTTCAAGTACAAACTAATAACTTATCACCAGAAGAAGATGAAGTTAATAATTTAAATCTTAAAAATTTAAGTAAAGCAAATCTTAATAAAGCTATTGATACTATCAAAAAACTTTACAAAAAAATTGCTGGTAATTCTGAATTAATAGCTAAGCTTAAATCTAAGATTGAAGAAATTCAAGATGATGGTTTAAAAACTACAATTCAAAAATTATTTACTGATAGTTTTAAATCATCAGAATATATACCAATATCAACCACTAGCGTTGTCATTAACAATCCTGAGCATCCTTTAACTGGAGATAAGATTAGCATGAGCAGCCAAGAGTTTAAACTTGGTTTTACGCTCACTGATAAAGGTTTGGAAAACTATTTGAAAGGTTTAAATCCAGGTGAGTTGAGTGGTAAGATAGATGTAGTGGCCACTGTTGAATTTATTGAAAAAACAAATGACAAGGTATCTGAAACTAATATACCTAATAGAACACTTATCACTTATGAGACACCAAGTGAAATAAAGAATAAACTTCAAAAAGGTATTTCTGTAATTGCTAAATGCGCTAAAAGCGATGGGTTTAATATACAGATATTTAGTAAGGATAACACTGTGCCAGGCTACATGTATGTATCTGGTGGAGTGGATAACTATGCTATTGTACACCCAGATAACACCACTGTTCCAATTACATGGTCAGAAGAACAACGTGAGTTTATCAAAGCTAATATGCTTGTAGATGGTCGTACAATGACTGATGAGCAGTATGATGTTATACAGCAAAACTATAATAAGATGGATGCCTTTAAACAAGAGGTTATGCCAACTTTAATAGAGTATTTTAAAATCTACCCTAATGAAAATGCTGCATCTATAACAAGTCTTTTTAATAAAACATTTACACTATCTAAGAGTGGTATAACTGCCACCCCTGGCGAGCGCTTTGAAGATGTGCTGAAAAAGTCTTCTGATAGATTGTTTAAAGTGTTGGTAAAAGATGACAATGGTAATATCACTGAAAAATCTTTACCTCTTATAGGCCAACGTAGTAAAAATATATGGGCCTTTAGTTTCCCACTAAATGAGGGAGAAACATTAGTAAGATTGGATGAAGGTGAAAAAGTTGTAACTGCTGATAACGTATCTCCAGTTACTAGCATGAATGAATACTTAGAAGAAGTTCATGGTGTGTCTCCTAAGATGAATCCTGCTTTCCCAACTGCTTTTGTTTGGATTTCAAATGATCGTACAAGTGAAAATAATTACAAACCATATAGTTTAAATATAGATAAAGGCACTGAACCTATAGAACCATTTAAAAACTTTGTTGGTCAGCTAGATGGATTAAAAGCTGCTATTAACAAAGGCTTAGAAAATAAGGGTACAGGTTTTGAATACAATGGTAAAACTTTCACCACTCTAAATGAAATGCTTAAGTATTTCAATATGAAAGAGTTTGGCTTTTACGCTTATGGTAAAGGAGGTGAAAACAAATGGACTGTTAATATTTCATATAATCCAAATGCACCAAGTGGCGCTACATTCTTATTTGAACTTAGACCAGCTAATACAGATTTAAGAAATAGTTTATCCAATGAAGAAAAAAAAGCATTAAACCTATATCCTAATTTTAACCTACTTGAAAAAGTGGGTAAGGGTGCTTTAGATGGAGATGTAATGGAAGCTTATAATGCTTTCGTAATGGATGTATTAGCTCAATATAAAGAAAAATATAATAAGTTAATTGCATCTGGTGACGAAAGATTGAAAAGTTTTGCTAGTCAACTAGACTGGCATGTTCTGGCCAACTATGAAGAGAATGGTAATAAAGAAAAAATCTTTTCTTTAAAGCTTGTTGATAAGAAAAATGATATTGCTCCAATGCCATTCTTAAGATATGGTAAGGCAAACTATGAAGCTAAGGGTGGAGCATTGCAACTTACGTTCAATGATGGTGTTGAAGAAAGCAAAATCAACATCCCACCTCCTCCTGCTCCTCCTGCACCAGTAGCTCCAGTTGCATCTTCTGAGTTAGAAAGAATAAAAAAAGGTTTTAATGGGGTAAATGAAATCACATTTAGTAATCCTAATATTAAATCAGAAGGTTTCGAAATAGATGGCAATCACTGGAATGTAATTACATCTAATTTTAGAGCTAAAATTTTAATAAATATAAATGGTATTATTCAACCTTTTTATTTAACTACAGGAGAAGGTGGTAAAGGTTTAATTCCAGGATGGTATCCATTTTTTGGAATAGGTAATGATGACTGGCAAAATAAAACTGATAAGTCTGATATGGAGACTTATTATGAAAGATATTGGGGAGCAGAAACAGCAAATATTATAAGATCTATATCAGAAGAGTTAAATAAATTTTATGGTACAGATCCAACTGTTTTTCAAAATGATGGAGACCCAACTGCTACGTCAAGACCTTTAACTTCATTACATGATAAAGCAACAGATTATATCAACTCTAAGTTGTCTTATACGCCCTCTTTAAATGATGCAAATGCAAGAAAAATTTTTAGAAATAATGTAGAAAATGTTGGTAAAGAAATAGCTTTAGCTATATCAGAAAGTAACACATCAGTTGCTTCTTCAGCTACACGTACAGATGAAGAAATAACTTCAGATGATAAACCTACATTTAGAATAGTAGATGAAGATGATGATTTATTCATGCTTCAAGATTCAAATGAAAACTACGAAAAATATACAAGCGAATCTTATAATAAAGAAATTGAATGGCTTAAGAAAGCTTTAACAAATTCTGGTATACAAGTTGCAGATTTAGCTGGTATAGTGAATAACCTACTTGCAAATAAAGAAGTGTTAGGTTATTATAAGAACCAGGCCATATATGTAAATGAATCACTATCTGCAAAAGGAACAATATATCATGAAGCTTTTCATGGATTGTTTAGAGATCTCTTTACATCAGATATAAGAAATTTCTATTTAGGTAAGACTAAGACTAAGTTTGGCTATATTACCAATGCTGAGGTGGAAACTTTTAGAAATGATCGTAGATTCTTTAATAAGACTGATGAAGAAATTCGCGATCTTATATATGAAGAAAAACTAGCTGATGGTTTTAGAAAGTATAAACTTGAACAAAAGGAACCTGCTGAAGGTTGGTTTAAGAAGTTTGTTAAGATGTTCGATAAAATAATAAACTTCTTTAAAGGCAATGCAGATGCTATAGATCAGTTGTATAAGAACTTTGATGAAGGTAAATACGCTTCACGTAGAATATCTATTAAGAACATATCAGATGAAGGTGCTTATGCTTTAGCATATGGGCGCCCTAAAATAGCTCCAGATAAAACTGGCCAGAGTGAGTTTCAAATGATGAAGAAAGTTCCATTAAGTATAGAACTTCAAAATCAACTTATAAACAAACTAGCATACCAAGTATCTATACAAAGCGATGGAACCTTTACACAAAAGTTTAATAATGCTGTAGAAACAGTTAAGAAAGACTATAACATTGATGCTCTAATTAAAAGCAGCAGTGATCCAAGTCAAGCTGCAGCAATACGCAATAGATATTCTGAAGAATTTAATGAAGCACTTTTCGTACTAGGTGATAGCGTTCAATATGCTTTAGATGAATCACTTATGGATAATGCTAAAGCAGTAAATCAAAAAACAGAGAAAGGTGCGAATAAAGAAACTTTAGATGCTGTTCGCAAAGAAGTTAAGAATAAAATTGAGACTTTTGGTATTACCAGTAGTATTGATATAGATAACTTAGAAATACCTGAATCTGAGGAAGATAAGATTGAGAAAGAAAAAGGTGGAGAATTTGATCTTATTCAAATGAACCCATTGAATGGTATGAGTAAAGAGTTTAGATCTTTATTCTCAATGATACCTTATGTCTATAATGATCAAGTGTTGGGAGTTAAGATAAACAAAATGGCTGATGGCGCCATGCTATTCAATGCTATGATTAAGATAGCAGCAAATACACAAACAGAACAATTACTACCTTCTCTACAAAAAGCTATAGATACGCTCACTGAAGATAACGATCCTAACCTGGCACCTATAAAAGCATTTGGTGACTTTATAAGTAAACAATTTGGTATTGCTGACTTGAGTGATCCTAAATCACATCCTTCTAAAAACATCTATCTATATAAGCAATTTATAGATGTGTTCTTTGTTGCTGAATTAGCTTCATATGAAACAGTTGTTAAAACTGATGCTAATGGAACTACATTCAAAAATCATGATGCTACCATTAATAAAGATATTGATAACAAAAAAGAAAGCATTAAATTTCAGTTTGAGCAAGCTATAAGAAGAATGCGCACTGATGAAGAAAAAGCTGCATTTAAAGAAAACTTTATTAAACTTCAAGAATTCATAAAGAATGACCTTGATAGAAACTTAAAGAATCCAGATGTTGTTAATGCTCGCGTTAAAGAACTTAATAAGCTTGTTAATAAAACACAAGCTTTGCTTAATGCTGTTAACATTAATCTTCCTAGACAGTTAATACGTCAATCTTTCTTGGGTATATACAACATAGAAAATGAATTAGAGTTTAGTGCAAAATCAGTTAAGAATAGAACTGATATGGAAGCTGACCAAAGATTGATGAAAGAAGGGGCCTATCTTCAAATGAACTTTTGGAAAGCTCTATCTAATATTAATGAAAATAACTTTGTTAATATTTTTGCTGATACTAGAGACCAGAATGTAAGCGTAGGACGTGATCAACTTAAAACCATTGAACAGTTTAACACTATACTTAAAGGTGCTATGAAATATGCAATTAAGTATGATATTAAATCTGCGATATCAGTATTTCAAAATGCTGAGAATAATAAAGTTTGGCGTTATAGTAGATACACCCCACCAATTCTTCTTGCGCAAATGGTAAAAGAAAATGGTATTGGTTCTATAACCAAGCTATATCCAATTCTGGAAGATTGGTATAATGACAACCCATTGTTTGATGGTAGTCCAGAAAACAACCTATTCTTAAAGAATTTAGAAATAGCTACGTTTGGAGGCTTTAGACAAGAATTAAATGATGATTCTAGAGCAGGTGTAGTATTTGGTAACATCGATACTAAAGCGTTGATGATATCCAACCTGGTTCATTTTATGGATCGTAATACAATCACTGTAAAAAATAAATCATCTAAAACTGGAGATAGTACAACCATCAACACATTTAATAGATCTCGTACTCAAGAAGAAGCTACTACCACTAACTTTTTAGTAACAGGTAGATATCAAAAACTAACTGATCTAAATGGAGATGGGAATAAAGTGTTCATGGACAACATCAAAGCAATGTTGCGCCAAGAGTATAATCGTATTCAAAGAGAGTGGAATAGACGTGATGATAATACTATTCAAAGATTAAAAGAATATAACAATAACATTCATCCTGAAACTAAAGAAAAATTAGAAAGTGATAACTATTACACTTCTAATGGTAAATTAGTCGAACTAAGAGCATACCAATTTAAAAACTTTCAAAACTTCTTTAAAGAACAAAAAACAGATGCTGAAACAGCAGCGCTTAGACTTGGTATTAATGACCAACTAAGAGATGATGCTAAGAATAATATTACTTTCGAAGAGTCTTTTAAAGATAAAGAAATGTTATTTAACCAACTATTCCAAGAATATATGGATGTAGCATTTAATACGTATTTAGAAGCTTTAAAAAAGTATGGTGTAATTCAAGAGATTGATACAAAAGATGGTAAACAATATAAGTCTAAGCTTATTCCAACCACTATTACACAAGATAGTCGCTCTGAAACTTTAGATAAGTTTGGATATACAGATATAATTGATCTTCTAAAAGATCAGAGTTACAATATTTTTATGAACAAGATTATGGTTAACCAAATCTTTGATGGAGATATTGCCACTGGTATTAAATCAGCTATTGATTACGTTAAACGTAATAAGTCTGGAGTTATCTCTGGTAACTCTATGAAAAATGGTTTTTTTAGAACTGCAATAGCTGAAAATATACAAGCTGATGTTAATGAAAGTGATTTAACTGAATTTAGTAAAGACTTAGGCCCTAATAATACAGCTGATAATAGTAAAGTGGATATTGCTGATGGTCAATCATGGCATACAATTAATCATCGTATAAGATTATTAGATACTTGGGGAAGATTAAATCCACAAATTAGAGAGATTTTAAATGCTTCTAAGTATAGAAAACTTGAAAATGATGAGATCAAAACCTTAGATGATAATAAAGTTGTTCTAAACAGTTATAAAACTGCTACAGGTGGTGTATTTGAATACTATAAACTTTCTGAACATCTTATAATAAGAACAGATGTATCTCACTTGGTAGTACCAGAAGGTATGACTGAAGAACAAGTGTATGATTTACTTGATAAGCTATATTCGCAGATAGAAACTATCGAAGATAAAATAGTGGAAAATCCTTTTAGAGATGACGTTAATGAATTAGATTCTAAGGTAAGAGACCTATACACTGAAGTGCACCAATACTGGGCACCTATGAGAAGTAAGGCTAAGCTTCATTATATGCTCAACTCTATGGAGATGAGTGGTATAGATCAATTGATGGATCCTAATGCTTCTAAAAAGACCACTATAGTTCCAGTTAAATTAAATGCTGATGGTTATACAGATTTAGCTCCTTCTAAGAGTTCAACATCTGGGTTGTTTAAATTCATGCAGGTGGAAACATCTGGTATACATGATCACATTACGCTACCTACCCAGGCGCGTCAGTTGCTGACTACGTACATTAACAAACTTACAAATGATACAGTGTTTGGAAAGAAAACAATATCAGAGTTGTGTAATGAGTATTCAAATACATTAGGTGAAATATCAAATTCTAACATTGATGCTCTTAAAAAAGCCATCTCTAAATTTGATGAAAGTGGACAAACTGATGAGTTGAATCTCAAGAACATGTTTATAATGATGCACAATGGGTTAAAACAACAAGGTGCTGATAGTAATACGCTTAAATTCTTTGAGCTTAAGGATGGTGAGCCAGTACACAATGCAAACCTTCCAAATATTAAGAAGCTGTTTACGTTCTACTACTTTGCAATGTTTAATGATGGTGTATTTTCTGAAAAAGTAAAAGGTAGATCTGACATCATTGTATCAGGATATGGTTATGAAGTTTTGTATAATAAAGCCACTGGTGAAATTATTACTAGTAAAATGCAAAAAGACAATCCTGAATTATATAACTCAGATGAATATGCGACAAGACATCTTGGTATATCTAAAGAAGTAATAGATGGTAAAAACGTATACACTGTTGAAGTGATGATACCTGAACCATTAAGTGATAACCAGGCTGAGAAAGATTTATACTTAGAAAAAATGAATAAGTTTTTCTCTACGCGTATTCCAACTGAAGATAAACGTTCAATGATTGTATGTAAAGTGGTAGATTATGTTGATGCTTCATATCGTAACTCCATAATAGTGCCACAATTAGTGCACATACTATCTGGATCAGATTTGGATATCGATAAAATCTATTCACATGTATTTGATCATTATATAGACTTCAATGGTGTACCTCACATATATGGCGACTACAGCACTTATATAGATGATAATGGTAAAGTTATTTCTAAAAAGGATGCTAAGTTCGCTGAATACATCACTTATATGATGGGCGATTCTAAACTTAGAGATTCAATAAATGCTGAGTATGATAAGCTTATAGAAAAACCTGTGTTTACCAAAGACTTTGTAAAGTTAAAAGATCAATTAGGTTTATCTCTAACATATAGTCTTGATGAAATTAAACAAAAACGTGCTGAAATTTCTGAGACTTTAGATGCTCTTGTTAAACAAAAGAAAGACTTACAAATTCGTCAGACTACATTATTTGAGCAACACATAGCTAATAACCAAAGATTTGGTAGCAAGGGTAAGGAAAATTTTGAAGATGCTAGAGCTTTATATGTTAAAGCTAAAGCAGATGTTGAAATGAAAAAAGAAGAGCTTGCTTATATAAAAGAAGAGTATGATAAAATAGAAAACACCTTTAGACTTGCTGCAACAGTAAATGCACTTAAAGCAATTAAGATGCCTACAACTGCAGCTGAGTTAGATAAGTATGATAATAACCCAGTGATTCCTGTTTTACAAAATCAAAGCTTACAACAAAAGATTGATATACTATCAAATGAAAAAGTATTTAAAGAATTCTATATTAAAGAAAAATCTGATACCAAGCAATTTGCAAAGATTGCTAAATTGATAGGAGCATCAGTTGAGGATGTAATTAAAGAAAACTCCATCTATTCTATAATGGGGGATATAATTGCAAATAATCTTAACTCTTCAAATAAAGATGGTATTGGTGTTTCTGCAGCATTTAATAAGTTCTTATCATTTGCTGAAAAGAATAATATATCTCTTGAGTTTAGTTTATTTGGTACTTATGAATCTCATGCTGAAAATGTTGTTGATAAATCTGGAAAGTTAAAATTAAGTGATGATGATATATTCACTCTTTATTCAGATTTCTTAAATACTGAAGGTGTAAGAAATATTGGAGGTGCACTTGGAATGTTTGCTGATGCTGGTAAAGATCCCATACCTTCAGTGTTGAATCTTAACCCAGCTACTGCAGGCGTAAGTAATCTATTAATATCAATGTCAGGTAATCTTCAACTTGGATTGCTGATTAATAAAATACCATTTATTGAACAAGCTACTGAAGAAGTTGCTGTAAGCAAATCTGCTGCACAAGAAAAAGAAGAAAAAGAAAAAAATATACAAACTGTTCTTAAACTAAACGTAATAAATGATGGCATTAAAAAGTTAGAGGAACAAAATAGATTAAGAGAACTGTTTGAAATTGATACAAAAGGTAATATTATTTTTGGAGTATACAGACCATTTTATATAGAAACAACTGAACCTAATAAAGAAATGGTTAATATGAATCCTGATAGCGTTTCTCTTAGAGATGTAGGGTTTGTATTACGTTATGAAGATGGTAATGTTGTAAGTGAAGATGTAGCTAAAGTTGTTATAGCAAATATATACAGCGAAGCTAGCAATCTTACAAGTGATATCATCAAGGTGGGTAGAGTGTTAAACTTAATCAAAGATCAAAAACCTGATTTTGCACTGTTGGACCAAACACTTAGTGATATAAATTATTTATTAAGTGGTAAATCTAAATTTGGAATATCAATTGCAAATGTATTAAAAAAGTCAGCTGAGTATCAACCACTTATACAAGCTGCTGAAGCTATGAGTAAGTTTTCAGAAGATGCTCTTATAGAAAGAACACCATTGTTTAAAACAATGAATAGAATGTTACTTTCTGGCTTTAGTGATATTTACAACAAACCTAACGCTAAACAAAATATATCAGACCAGATAAGTAAGTTCATAATTGTAAGTAAGGCTAAGATTGAACTCAAGAAGAATATTGAAAAGTATCAAGGTAAAACTGATGAAGCATCTATCAAAGCTTTAAAGTTCTACGAAGAGTCTCTTAAATATTTTACATCAGATTTTTGGTTAGATAATAACACATTACTTGATGATCTTGATTATTTATATCAAACTAATCCAGGCAATCCTTTTGTAGAGTTTTTGAAGGTTAATACTAATAAAGGCATTAACTACTTAGAAGCTACTACACGTATGAAGCTTGATAAAGATATTAGTGAAAACATCATTAATGGATACGAAGCTTTGCAGAAGAGTAAAGATGAAAGAACAAATATGCTGTCTAAGCAGATGTTCTACTATCTACTTGTAAAAGATGGACTTGGTTATGGTTCTAATACATTTATTAGTTATTTAAACCCAGAGTTAAAACAATTCAAAGAGATTAGTGATTCACTTGGTAGCATACAAGATTTATTAAAAACTCAACAGCAGATTATTACTGATAGTAGAAAAGAAATATACAAGATTAATGCTAATAATAAACTTGACTCTAAAGCTAAACAAGCTGAAATAGATAAGATAAGCAAGAAAGTATACACTTCTTATAACAATTTATTAAATAACTACTTTGAAACTACCAATAGAGATTGGGTGGATGGTATCCTTGGTAAAATATTTACCAATGCAGCTAACCAAAAGTATATTGGTAAAACATTTCCAATCAAGTTTTTCAATAATGATGTAATAGAAGCTACACAATATCTTATTGATAATAATGTATTTCCACACCTTAAAGGGCTTGATATAGGCTATGAAGAGCTTGACTATGTAGGTAGTGCTAATAAACAACTTGTAATTGATTTTACCAACTTAAAAGATAATATAGTAGAATTTCCAGGGATAAGAAACATATTAAGAAAATTCAATATTGCTATGGACTTAGAAAATAAGTTCTTAGAAAGTAGTTTCCCAATTTTACTTGCAAGCAGAGATGGTAAGGTGTTTAAACTAGTAACAGTTGATGATACAAATGTAGCTGAAGAAATAACTAAGAAAGCTGTTGACGCATATAGTTCAGAAACTAACATTCCTGGAATAAAAGCCATTTATAAAGAACTATTGATAGAAGGTACCAATAAAATACATAACTTTGGATTCAATCCTACAGATGGTCACGCTTTATATGAACATGTTCAAAATTTTGGTAAGAGTGAAGTTGATCTGGATGATATAGAAAAATCTAGAATAAGTAGTAGTATAAGTGATAATATACCTGGTTTTCAAACTGAATCTAATTATGGTTTTGAAGGATTAGAAAATGATGGTGGAGTGTATGACGCAGGCTCTAAAGGTGTAGATGATCCAGATGTTATTGCTAAATATATGGCAATGCATGAAGCTGATAAAAATAAAAACACTTCACAGGGTATTGTTATTACACCTAATAAATCAATGGATGAAATTGATTCTTCTAGTGGTATAAATGTTCCTGCAAGCATTAAAAAAATTGTTAAAGGACAACAAGTTGAAAGTATTGAATCTATCACTGGTGTACCAACTATTGCTGCAACTGAAGAAACTAAACTAACTATTGAGCCTGGTAGATATGTAAAGTTTGATGGTGACACTTATATTGTTACTAAAGCATTACCTAATGGAACTATACAAATATACAATCCACTTAAAGAAGGTGCTGATGCTAAAAAAGCTGTAGCTACTAAAAATCTTGAAGTGATTAATAACAAAGCTGATATAGTAAAATACAAGGGTAGCGATTATATTGTAACAGGAAAAAATAACATCATATCACTTAACACCAATAAAGTTATGAATTGGGGTGACGAGAATGGTGATAGAAAAGCTATTTTGAGTTTAGTTAAAACACAAAAAAGTGGAAG